>ENA-OQBT01000299-OQBT01000299.1-human-gut-metagenome-genome-assembly--contig:-NODE-299-length-33235-cov-3.406729_pt1 | contig 33235 bp, 38 predicted proteins | sample MGYA00242749_ERZ504557 | MGnify/ENA primary metagenome ERZ504557 (study PRJEB26092, sample SAMD00036243) | human gut metagenome | host: Homo sapiens | study: EMG produced TPA metagenomics assembly of... | reverse complement strand
AACGCTCTTGATTTGACAACATATACTATGCATAGAGCATATGGACAAGAATATATATATGAAAATTTTTTTATAGTTGTTTATGCTGGAGTCATGATATCAGATGCTATCTTATATAAATATAGAGATTTTTTCAGAATCAATAAGAAGACCGAAAAAATAATTCTGTTTTCATATATATCAATAATGTTGACGTGGCAGTATTGGGTGTCTTATGTTTCTTTTGGTATTATAGCAATAGCTAATTTGTATCTTCCATTTTTCTTGCTTTTATTTTATAAGTGCGATTTCATTCAAGCATATTTATGGGAAGTTTTATATTTAGTCAATATTGGACTTGCAAAAATTTTGTATATTTACATTATAGGAATGATTAAACATAGAAGAATTGAGAATTTTCTTTTTAGTAAATCTGTACATTTTTATGCTGGTGTTGTGTATCTTTTAATATTCTATGTACTTTTTTTGATTATACATTTTTGCGTGGAGAAATGGTTAAAGGATTTACTGACAGACTGTAAAAAAATGATTTTATTTGTAGCTTTAAGCGAATGTAGTATTTTGTATTTTTTATTAACAATGAACTGGGGATACATAGAAAACAGAGAATTGATAATTAGTTTTGGAGTTATATCGGGAATTGCATTAATATTATTATTTGTTCTTGCACGTTTTTGGGCTAAGAGCATATATACAGAGAAAAATATTCTGGAAGTTAGGAATAATGTTATAGCAAGTCAGTATGAGGAATTAAACGAAAGTTATAAAAAATACAGATGTCTGATACATGACGAGAGACATATGATGGATTATATAGAAGAATGTATAGGGACGGGAAATTTCTCAGAAGCGCAGAAAATCATAAAAAAAAGCAGAAATAAATTCAGTGAGAGGTATTACTGGACGGGCATAACAGTATTGGATAATGTTATTTCAATAGAAAAAAGAAAAATGGATAATATGAATATAGAATTTCATATAGAAACAGATGTAACAGATATCGTTATGGAAGATATTGATATTATTATTTTGCTTGAAAATTTATTTGACAATGCGATAGAGGCGGTTGAAAAATGTGCAAATAAGAAAGAGATTAAATTCAGCATAAAAAATATAAATAGTATGCTTGTATTAAAGCTATGGAACAGTAGCTGTAAAAAGCCGAAAGTGAAAAAAGAAAGATTTGTGACTGATAAACATGATTCTAAAGGTCATGGGTGGGGATTGGAAAGTGTAAAGTATATAGTAAAAAAGTATGATGGAATTATTGAGTTTGAATATACAGAAATGTTTTTTCAAACGGTTATTATGATTGAAGGAGAATAAAAATGGACGAAAATATAAAGTATGAATTAGCAGAAGCAGAGAAATTAGAAGTAATAGATAATGCAGGGGTTGCTGAAAATGAAAAAAAATCAATTGTAACGGTATTGCTTAGTCTGTCATGTTGTGGACATATAATGAATGCTTGAAAATATTTGTATTAGAATATTGATTTTGGATATTTCTGAAAAGAAAAGCAACCATGAGTTGTATGGCTTTACAGTGCACGAAGAATATAACTTTTATATAAAACATTTCTGGAAAAATGAGTCTTATAAATGTGATTTGGCAATACGCTATGCGGAAGGAAGTCGACTTCAGAAATTAAAGGAAAAATATTTTGTAATATTACAAAATGAGATAAATGAAAAAATCAATATAGATAAGGATATGATAAGTAAAAAATTTCATGAAAATATGAATGAATTTCAGATGTTGAATAAGGATCAAGGAGATATACACAAAAATGGTCGCAGTGTATCAAAGATTGAGTTTGATAATGGCAGTATATTGTATTACAAACCTCACAGCCTTGACAAAGACATAAAATATCAACAACTATACAAATATTTATGCGAAAAAGCAGGAATATCCTGTCGGGAGGTGAGGTGCTTATCCAGACAGACATATGGATGGGAAGAAAATATAGAGAATAAATCATGTAACACAAAAGAAGAAATAGAGCGTTATTATTTCAGGCTGGGCATCCATCTGTTTCTCGGGTATGCATTGGGAGCAACAGATCTTCATGGAGAAAATATTGTTGCGTATGGAGAACATCCGGTGATTATAGATATGGAAACATATCCCGGCTATATTACAAAGAATAGTGGAAGTAGTACAGAAGAAAAAGCAGAAATCAAAATAAGAGAAAAAATTATGACATCCGTGTTAAACACGGGTATCCTTCCTGTTCTCACATGGGGAACTGGAAACAATAGAGTTCTTATGAGTGCTGTAAATATGCATGGCAAGATAAGGACTCCGTTTAAGATGCCTGTTGTCAAAGATGATAAAACATCAAATATTCACATAGAATATGAACAGGTAGAATTTGAGATAAAAGAGTGCATTGTAAGGTTAAATGGGGAGGTGGTTAATTCCGAAGAATATACAGGAGAGATTATCAGGGGATTTCGGATGGCTTATACAGAAATACTGCAAAATCAGAAACTCAGAAATATGCTGAAAACTTTTTTTCAGGGAAAATCCAGAGTAATTTTGCGACATACGCAGCAATATTATATGTATCTGTTTGCGTCGTTCCATCCGGATTATATGAAGGACCGGAAACAACGAGAGGAACTTCTTCAGGTATTGCATAAAAAAGGGGAAACCCAGTTGCAGAAAGAATTAAGAGATTATGAAATACAGAGCCTGCTGGAACTGGATATTCCATATTTTGAAATTGACGGAAACAGCAGATCAATTTTTGATGGAAATGGAAAAGAATATCAGGGATATCTGCCATGTACACCTTATGAATCATGGATAGAGCATATGAAGCAATTGAGTTGTCAGGATATGGAGCAACAATGTGATTACATACGATTGTCTATGGGATTATTAAATCATGGGTATATCGGCGAAAAAAATCCGCGATGGGCAGATGAAAATACTTGTATACATCAAATTGCAGAGTGGATTTGCAGAACAGCTGTAATTGACGGAGCTGATATTGGATGGGCTGGACTGCATTTCTGGGATAATGGATATTGGAGCCTGAAACCATGTGGTATGTATTTATATGATGGGATTGCGGGGATTGTTTTGTTTCTGGCAAAATATCTGGACCGGTATCAGGATTCGTCATGCAGGCAAGACGTGGAAAAAATCTATAAACTGGCTATTGAAAAATTAGAAAAATATACAGATCTGCGATGTGAACAAAATGAAGTACCTGAACCATTGGCAACAGGACTTTACGATGGAGAGAGTTCAATTGTATATGTTTATCTGATATTATATGAGATCACAGGTCAGGAAAAATGGATCAAGAATGCTCAGAAGCATTTTGAGATAGTAGCTAAACTGCTTCCAAAGGATGAAAATATGGATTATCTCAGTGGAAATGCAGGCGCAATCGTGGCTGCCATGAAACTTTATCAATTAACTGGAGAGATTGAATATTGTACAGCTGCGGTAGAAACTGAAAAAGATTTATGGAAAAAAGGTCAGAGAATGGAAGTGGGATATGATGGAAACTGAAAAATCTGAAATATCCGCTGAGTGGACTTTCTCATGGAAACAGTGGCTTTTTGATGGCGTATGTGGAACTTTATAAAATGACATATGACCAGGAATATCTGAAAAAAAATAAAATTGTTGCTTTCCTATGAGGATATCTTATATTCAGAAGACTTGAAAAACTGGATAGATCTGCGTGATCCGGACGGACGAAAGACAATGCGTGGATGGTGCCATGGTGCTCCTGGGATTTTACTTAGCCGTATGTCGATAATGGATATTCTGCCAGATGATAAACAGATTAAAAAGGATATCCTGCGGGCAGTATCCACATTATTTCACAATGAGCGTGAGAAAAAAATATGTCTGTGCCATGGAATGACAGGAAATCTTTTAATTATGAAAAAGTATCTGGAGAAGAATCCGGATGATGATTTAAGACAGAAATACGAAAGGCAGTTTTCGAACCTGAAGGAACAATTGCAAGATATGAGAAGTCTTATGGTTACTGAGACATTAAATCCTGCATTTATGAATGGAATAACCGGAGTTGGAATGGCAATGATGTTGCTGAACATGGATTAGAAAAGGCATTTACAGCCTTTCTAATCAGGATGTCTGAAAAAATAAGTTTTTAACAGTTTCTTTTTCTGACGATTAATGTATTGACGGGAGACATGAAGAATTGATGCAATTTCGGAATCTGTTTTATACTGGTAGAAAAACAGAGACAGAATTTTGTATTCCATACTTTGGACAGGAAAGCTTTCGATATATGTAGTTATATCATAAAGAGTTTCATCGAATGGATTATCTGCCTGTAAAGTAAGAGAACACGTATCAAAGTCTTCTCTTTCAGGTTCTGACAAATGGTATCTGCATAAAGCTCTGTAACGATTTTCTATAGCGGTCTGCATATATCTGACACATTCACCTTCGGAAAAATTTTTGCCGTTCAGGTAAGGCAGTGTATTAAGCAGAGTCAGATACAATTCCTGTGTGGCATCGTCCGTTCCATACAGTGGATGCGGGAAGCGTAGCTTTTGATCAGAGGTTCCATACGTTTAAGAATTTCTTCACCTGCATTTTTGACACCAGAATGATAATCGTGAATTAACTGTAATAATGACTTCATAAGAAACTACCTCCTTTTTGGAGGAAGTAGTCAGAAGTGACTAAATCAGAAACTGAAAATAGAAAAAATATGAATTTATTGTAGAAAAATAAAAGAAGCGAAGTCTGACAACAGAAGAAATAAGCTTCTAAAAGGAATTGAGTTGACAAATTATGAGATTTTCTGTCTTTCTCAGAGGAACTGAAATGTTTTACTACTGAGAAAGGAGGTATGAAGATATGGAATCCACGGTTATGGAAACTGCAATATCGCAGGGAATCTGGGCCGTCCTGGCAGTTTTTCTTTTGATTTACATTGTAAAATCCAATGAACAAAGGGATGCAAAGCAGGAAGAAAGGGAAAAAAATTACCAGACAGTGATTGAGAATTTGACTGAAAAATTCCAAATTCTAAATCAGGTTCAGAATGATCTGAAAGAGATTAAGGATAATCTTCTTAATAAAAATTAAATAGGAAAAAGAAATAGAAGCTCTCTCTACAAAATGAATGTCACAGTAGGGAGGGCTTTTGTCATTCAGGTAAGAAAACAGATTAATTCAATATACAGGCAAAACACTCATATCCATTAGAATACATTTTATTCCAGAATTACAGAGGTTTATATAAATGGTGATATACTATGATAATAAATATTATTGAATGGAGGAAAAAGAGATGAAAGAATACAAGGTTATAACAGCACTTTTTTTTGTCAGCAGTAATGCTGGGTACAGCTCCATTAACCGTATGGGGAGCGGAGAGTTTTTCGACAGGGGAATCTTTCAGTGATGGAACAGAAAATATTCCTGACATAGTAACAGATTCGGCTCTGTCTGGTGAATCTTCTGAAAGAGACTATGAGTTAAGCATAGAAACAGGTACGGATGTAGAGCTTACAGAAAGTGATTTTTATGATCCGGAATTTCGTGTAGAGAAATATGTGAAAGTCAGAAATTCAGGAAAAAAAGAAACAAGAGTCCGGGTAGATGCTTCTGGTCTTAAGAATTTTGAGGTAGATGATCAGATGGCAAAGTGGTCAGAGGATTATGAGGAACAGGATTCCAAAAGACTGCTGAAGCCGGGAGAAACTCTGGATTTTTTTGTACTGCCAAAGCAGGAATACGGAACATATGATGAAACGTTTGATTTCCTTGCAGATGACGGAAGCAGATATCCGGTTCATATCACAATGAATAGAGAGAAGAACCCAACGGAAAAGAAGAGTCTGGAAATTACCGAAAAATCTTCCGAGAGTTTCCCGATAATGCACTGGGGATATAAGACACTTCCGGAAGCCAGAATTTATGTTTTGAAAAATTTTACGGACATGGATATGGAACTGTCTTTCGATTATAGCAAAGACTGTAGTGTATCATTATGCGGAAATACCAGTCTGGCACCTGGAGAGAGTACAGAACTGAGCCTTTGTCCGCAGATGGGACTGCCAGTTGGAGAACATGATCTTGGAGTGACAGTGACTGCGAAAACAGCGACAGGAGAGACTATAACAAAGAAGATTTGGGATTCTTTCAGAGTAGATTCAAGGACATTTCAGGGACTGGTGGATACCATTGAACCTGTGACCGGAATTACCAATGGCGTAGAAAAAACTGCTGATGCTTTACATTTGCCATCGGTTCTTAAAGTCTATGGTGCTGAAGTGGATGGAGAAAAAACGACATTTTCTGCCGATGTAAAATGGGATGTGGAGAATTGTGCATATAACCCGAAAAATACGGCGTCTCAAAGTTTCACAGTTAACGGACAATTGGAACTGCGTGAAGGTGAAAACAATGAAGAGCTGGATACGTCTGTAAAGATAAAGGTACAGGTGGATGCGTACAAGGGGTTGAACAGACCGGTGATTGATTCGACATGGACCAGAGTGATCACGAATTATGCAGAACTTTCTTTAAGAGATACTTCTAATGAAGCAGACGGATATTTTTTTGTAGCAGCAGAATCTCAAAAGGAACTGGAAAAAGAAAATTATATCGCACAGGTGAAGGTCGCAAAATCTGAACTGAATCATTATCCTAAACTGAAATATATTCCTGAAGGGACGCATTATCTCTATTGCAGGGCATATAAAGAGGAAAGTGGTCATACGGAGAAATATGGTGAATGGTCTGAAGGATTTCTGTTAAAGGTAAATATAAAGACACCAAATGCACCTGTGGTTCAAAAACTACAGGTGAAGAAAAATGACGTTAAAATTATCCTTGGCAGTAATACAGAAGAACTGGATGGTTATGATGTTGTTGCTGCCAGAAGTAAAGACGGGGATGAGCCATCAGATTATATAAAGGTACAATGCAAATATTCAGGAAACAGCAAGGAACTCATTCTAAAAGGAGTACCGAAAGGAAACTGGTATATTGGTGTACATGGCTATAAATATCTGGATGGATCAAATAAAAAAGTACTGAGTAAGTGGGCGGAAGTTCAAAAAGTAACGGTAAAGACAAGCCTTGTAACAGGAAAACCAGCTGTTAAATCGGCAAAGGTTTCCAGACAGGGAACAAAAAGAAAAGTAACGGTGAAGTTTACTGTACCAAAAGCCTGTGACGGAACGGACTGGGTACTGGCAAAGAAAGTATCTCAATCCGAAGATGGAAGTTATACATATGTCAGCGGTTATGCTTATACTAAGAAAAATCAGACGAAAACTACAGTCATTTTTAAAAATGTAAAACCTGGAGTTTATTATCTTACAGGACGTGCTTATGTAAAAGGATATGCAAAAAATTATACGAAATGGTCAGAGGTAAAGAAAGTAGTTGTGAAGTAGAAAAGTGATTTAGACCAGAAATTTATTTTTTTTCTGCATATATATATCAAAAAAGAAGGTGTTGTTTGTCAGAATAAATAATCCAAAGGAAGTATGGTAGTATTTATTCTGCAACTGTGTGGTATAACCAAAACCTGAGTTTACGACTGTGAATGTACATTCTGCATCAGATTCTTTCCAGTTTACAACACTGAAAGTTAATGTTTCTGGCATAATTTTTGTCTCCTTTAAATTTTTTGAATTTGCAAATTCACTATATAAAGATGCTGCTTTGGTGATTTGTAAACCATAAGTGTGTATATGAGCATGATTTTTTTCTTTCATGCGGAAATTAGGTAAGAATAAAAATAAAGATTCGAGGTCAGATGATGCAGGTTTATTCCTTTTTATATTTTCTGCATCAGTTTACTGTAAAATAATAACGGGTAAAGAAGATATAAGATGTTCTGGTACATACAATTAAGAAGAAAGGGGCATGTGCTGTGTATAGTCAAAATGATGAACCGCCTGAGATGATCAGGCGGTTTTGAAGTATCTGGATTTTTTATGAATATTTTATTTTTAATTACAGGTATAATGTGTTACAATAAATATAACCATTAAGACTACCAGGCAGGTCAGAATTTGACCTGCCTGTAAATGCATACGGAAATAAATCGGGGTCAAAAGAATCGTTAATAATTGTAACAAAATAAAATTACCGGTGTAGCAAAAATAAAATTACAGGGGAAATGCGGATGAATGAGATGACAGATGCATATGTAAAACTGGATAAGGTTTCCAAGATATATGGAACAAGGAAGTAAAAATCGTTGCAGTAGATGAGATCAGCTTTGAGATTGCAAGGGAGAGTTTGTAGTGATCGTTGGTCCCAGCGGTACGGGCAAGACAACAGTGCTGAACATTCTTGGGGGTATGGATCAGGCTACCAGCGGAGAAGTTCTGGTGGATGGAAGGAATATTGCCAGATATAACAGCAGGCAGCTTACCGGTTATCGGAGAAATGATATTGGATTTGTATTCCAGTTCTATAATCTGGTGCCTAATCTTACAGCACTGGAGAACGTAGAACTGGCATTGCAGATCTGTAAAAATCCGCTGGATGCCAAGGAGGTTCTGGAGGAAGTGGGACTGAAGGACAGACTGACCAATTTCCCGGCACAGCTTTCCGGTGGTGAGCAGCAGAGAGTTTCCATTGCCAGGCACTGGCGAAGAATCCCAAGCTCTTACTGTGTGATGAGCCACAGGTGCACTGGACTACCAGACTGGTAAGGCAATCCTGAAGCTGTTGCAGGATATGTGCAGGAGCGTGGAATGACAGTGATCGTCATTACCCATAACTCGGCGCTGACACCTATGGCAGACCGTGTGATCAAGATCAAGAACGGCAAGGTTTCCAGGATGACAATGAATGACCATCCTACACCCATAGAGGAGATAGAATGGTAGGTGATGAATATGAAAGCAATGCATAAAGATTTCTGGATGGAGATACGCAAGAGCAAAGCCAGATTTATTTCCATATTTATGATCGTTGCTCTGGGAGTTGCGTTTTTCTCCGGGATACAGGCCTCGTCACCGGATATGCGCTTCTCAGGTGATGCCTATTATGATGAAACCAATCTTATGGATATCAAAGTAATGGGAACTCTGGGACTGACGGAGGATGATGTAGCTGCCATTAAGCAGGTGGACGGAGTAGAGAATGCAGAGGGCGCCTATGGTACAGATGTAATGTGTGGAGAAGGCGAGAAGCAGAAGGTACTTCATGTGGAAGCTGTGGATCAAACCATGAATCGGATCTCAGTGACAGAGGGAAAAGCTCCGGAAAAAAGCGGAGAGATTTTCCTTGACTGTATTTTGCTGAGAGCAATGGATATAAGGTGGGTGATCAGATTACCCTGAAAGAGGGCGGAGACAGCGAACTGTTGAAAAAGACAGATTATACAGTTGTGGGTTTAGGAGAGAGTCCTCTCTACATATCCTATAATCGCGGAAATTCCACTTTGGGTTCCGGTGAGGTTAATGGATTTGCCTATGTGCTCCCTGAGGATTTTGACCAGGAAGTGTATACGCAGATTTATGTGCAGGCTCATGGGGCACAGGATCTGATCAGCTATACAGATGCTTATGATTCCCTGATAGAGAGAGTGCAGGAGCAAGTGGAGGGGATTGAGGCAGAACGGTGTCAGGTCAGATATGATGAGATTGTAGAGGAAGCTAATGACAAGCTTGCAGATGCCAGACAGGAACTTGAAGACGGAAAGAAGGAAGCTAATGAGAAGCTTGCGGATGCCAGACAGGAACTGGAGGACGGCAAAAAGAAGTTAAAAGACGGCAAGAAGGAATATAAGGATGGCAAGAAAAAGCTTGCAGACGCAAAAAAGGAACTGGAGGATGGAAAAGCCCGGCTTGCAGATGCAAAGAAGGAATTAGAGGATGGCAGATCCCAGCTTGCCAGTGCGAAAGAGCAGCTTGCCAGTGGCAGAGCACAGATCGCATCTGCAAAGGAACAGCTGAATGCAGGATGGGCGGAGGTTTCAGAGAACCAGGCAAAGCTTGATGATGGAAAAGCACAGCTTGAGGATGGCAAGAATCAGTTAAGCGCCGGTGAGAAGCAGATTGCGGATGCAAAGACGCAGCTTACCCAGAGCCAGCAGGAACTTGACAATGGAAAGGCGCAGATTCAGTCAGGCAGAGAGCAGATTGCAGCAACCAGACAGGACTTAAATGCCAAAAAGGAAAGCTGCAATCAGGGACTTGCGCAGATTGAGCAGCAGGAGGCCGGACTTGCAGAAGGAGAGGCTCAGCTTGAGGGTGCCAGAAGTCAGCTTGCAGCATTGCAGGCACAGTATGAGCAGGCACAAGCTTCAGGCACATATTCCGAGGAAGACCTGGCGGCTCTGGCAGCACAGGTTTCCGCTTATCAGGAGCAGGTGGACAGTCAGGCAGCCCAGCTGGAAGCATCCAGAAATCAGATCGCAGCAGCAAGAAGTGAACTGGAGAGTGGTTTAAGCCAGGTGGAGAGCGGACTGGCCCAGCTTGATGCAAAGGAAGCAGAACTGAACCAGCAGGAGGCCGCATTTCCCGATGCCCAGGCAAAGATTGATGCAGGATGGAAAGAGGTGAAGGCTCAGGAGAAGAAGCTGGAACCAGCCAGAAAAGAGATTCAGGAAAAAGAAGCCCAGCTTGAGTCAGCACAGGAACAGATCGATGCTGCAAAAGCAAAACTAAATTCCAGCCAGGCGCAGTTAGAGGAGAAGGAGGCAGAACTTGCTTCGGGAGAAGCACAGATCCGGGAGAATGAAGGGAAGCTTGCTTCCGGCGAGAAAGAGATTGCCGACAATGAACAGAAGCTGAGGGAATGGAGAGAAGGAAATCTCAGAGAACGAGCAGAAGCTGAAGGATTCCAGAAAGGACATCAAAAAAGCTGAGAAAGATCTGGAAGAAGGTAAAAAGGAATACGAAGACGGCAAGAAGGATGCAGAGAAAGAGATCGCAGACGGTGAGAAGAAGATTCAGGATGCTCAGGATGAGATCGATGATATCAGTATGCCGGAATGGATGGTAACGGACCGCAATGATCTGCCGGAATATTCAGATTATGGGGATAATGCAGACAGAATAAGAAGTATCGGACAGGTTTTCCCTGTTATCTTTTTCCTGGTGGCTGCACTGGTAAGTCTGACTACCATGACACGAATGGTGGAGGAACAGAGAACCCAGATCGGTACAATGAAGGCGTTGGGATATGGCAAGTATGCGATTGCATCCAAATATCTGCTGTATGCCTTTCTTGCCACAGTGGGAGGCAGTATTCTGGGAATACTGATCGGAGAGAAGATCCTGCCTTTGGTTATTATTAACGGGTATGGCATTATGTACAAGGGAATGATGAACAATATCCAGATCCGTTATGAATTTAAATTTGCAATGATAGCAGCAGGTGCGGCAACTGTGTGTACTGTCGGAGCCACCATTTTCTCCTGTTACAGGGCACTGGCGGAAACTCCGGCATCACTGATGCGTCCTCCTGCTCCCAAAGAGGGTAAGAGAATCCTGCTGGAACGGATCCCGCTTTTCTGGAAGCACTTGAATTTTACATGGAAATCTACTCTGAGAAACCTTTTCCGATATAAAAAACGTTTCTTTATGACGATTTTCGGTATTTCGGGAAGTATGGCGCTAATGCTGGTAGGTTTTGGACTCAGGGATTCCATTATGGATATTGCCAGACGGCAGTATCAGGAGCTTCAGCATTATACAGGAACGATCATTGATGATGAGGATGCAACGGATAAGGAGAGACAGGAGCTGGATGAATTTTTGAAGAATGACAGCCAGATCGAGAGATATACCCATGTGCAGTTTACCAAGATGAGTGTTCCCAGAAATAAATCCAATATCAGCGTATATGTGTATGTGCCTGAGAATCTTGAGACCTTTAATAAGGATGTAACTCTTCAGGACAGAAAGACAAAAGAGAAATATAAGCTGACGGAAGCAGGTACAGTGATCAGTGAGAAGACGGCAACTCTGACAGGACTGAAAGTCGGGGATACCATGACCATCACAAAGGATGGGAAAAATTATGAGACAAAGATCGCAGCAGTGACAGAGAATTACATGGGACATTATATTTATATGACAGGAAATGTCTATGAACAGACCTTCGGGGAGAAGCCGAACTATTCTGCAACTGTTTTCACGGTAAAAGAGGAGTACAAAGAATCAGAATCTGAGGTGGGAAATGAGATCCTGAAGCACCCGGCTGCATTAAGCATCAGCTATACCAGCAGTCTGGAGGCTCAGCTTCACAGAATGCTTGGAGCATTGGATACGGTAATCATAGTGCTGATCATTTCTGCGGGAATGCTTGCTTTCGTAGTCCTGTATAATCTGAACAATGTCAATATTACGGAACGCCAGAGAGAACTGGCAACCCTGAAGGTACTGGGATTCTATGATAATGAAGTTTCTGCCTATGTATACAGGGAGAACGTTATCCTTACCCTCATCGGCGTGCTGGCAGGGGCTGTATTCGGAATCTTTTTGCACAGATATATTATCCGTACTGTGGAAGTGGATGCGGTCATGTTCGGAAGAAATATTAATCCTGTCAGTTTCCTGTACTGCGGACTGCTGACAATTGGATTCTCCATGATTGTAAATCTGTTTATGCATCAGAAATTAAAGAAGATTGACATGGTAGAATCCCTGAAAAGTGTGGAATAAACGATTTGTCGCTTTATTGCGGAAAAGAAGAAATTGTTTTTCTGTGGTTTTTAAATATGTAGTCAAACGGATAGAATGGATAAGAGGAAGAAAGGGGAATATTATCATGGGAACAGCAAATCAGATAGAGCAGGAATTAATGAGCTATATATCCGATCATAAAATCAGGAACACGCATTCACATCATCTGCCGGAACAGGCGATGGTGGATTTTGATCTGGATAAGCTGATAAATAATACGTATTTACAATGGCAGCAGGTAACTCCGGGGACAACAGCAGAAAGCAGAACTGCATATCTGGAAAAAACACGATATAAATCTTATTTTGTCTGGCTTCAAAAGGCAATCGGGGAGTTGTATGGAATATCGGAGCCGATCACAGCTCAGAACTGGAATCAGATTTCAGATCAGATCAGAAAAGCGCATCAAAATCCCGACTTTTACATGGATGTGCTGAAAAATAAGTGTAAGTATCAAAAAGTAATCGTAGATACCTACTGGAATCCGGGCTCTGACAATGGAAGACCGGAACTGTTTACGCCTGCTTTTCGACTGGATCTGTTCTTTTTGGGCTATAAAAAAGGACTTCGCAATCATGACGGTGTATCACTGGAAGAGAACTTCGGTGAGCTGCCGGACAATTTACAGGATTATGTGGAGTGGGTCAGAAAGTGGATCATACAAAAAAAGAGTGAGGGCTGTGTGGCCTTAAAAATAGCGATGGCCTATGAGCGCAGTCTTCATTTTGAAAAAGTGACGCGGGAGCAGGCTGAACGGGTATTTCGTTTAAAAGAGTCGGATATAACCCAGGAGGATATCAGATGTTTTCAGGACTATTTATTCTGGAAAATATGTGAAATTGCGGCGGAAGTGTCACTTCCATTACAATGTCATACAGGAATGGGGCAAGTCATAGATACGAATATACTGCAATTGAACAATGTGATAAAAAATAATCCGGAAACAAAGTTCGTACTGTTGCATTGCGGCTTTCCATGGGTAGATGATCTCTTTTCCATAGTAGACGGATATCCGAATCTGTATCCGGATCTGACCTGGCTTCCAATCTTATCCTACACCGCATCAAAACGTGTAATGCATCAGTTGATCGAGATGTCCCAGATTGATAAAATCTGCTGGGGATGTGATACGTGGACAGTAGAGGAAAGTTATGGCTCCCTTCTTGCATTCCGTTTTTCACTGTGTAGTGTTCTGAGAGAAAAAATAGAGGACGGATATCTTTCCGTAAATAATGCAAAGGATATTATTGATAAAATTTTGTTCGACAATGCGGGAAAAATATACGTATGACACCAGATAAATTTGTGAAATTCGGAGAAACATTCTTGACAAGAAAGCCTTTTTTCATTATAGTAGAATCCAGAAAAAGGCTGTGAAAAAGAGGAGTAGGCGGTAATGCCCCACAGAGAGGGAAGCTTATAAGCTGGAAGGTTTCCCGGGAACAGAAGTGCTGAAGGTAGCTTTGGAGCCGGGAGGCTGAAGTGAGTGTGTATGAATCATATCAGAGTTATATACGCGCATGGTAGGTTTTCACGTATCCCGCGTTAAGGGAATGAGAGACAAACTAAGGTGGTACCGCGATCTATGTCGCCCTTTGCACGTATAATGCGTGTGAGGGGCGTTTTTTATCGAATAAGTTTATGACACAGTTATCTGGCTGGATGCGGAAAGCGAAGTCAGTATGCTTATTTGTTTGGTTGTCAGGGTGACTGCTTTATAACGGAGTAATCCGTAGATACTTTAGTTTCAGATATATAATTAGGAGGACATTATGAGCAAAGAACTTGCAAAAACTTACGATCCTAAGGGAATCGAAGAGCGTCTTTACACAAAATGGATGGACAATGGATATTTCCATGCAAAAGTAAATCCGGACAAGAAACCGTTTACTATTGTTATGCCGCCGCCAAACGTAACTGGCCAGCTTCATATGGGACATGCGCTGGATGAAACTATGCAGGATATCCTGATCCGTTTCAAGAGAATGCAGGGCTATGAAGCATTATGGCAGCCGGGAACTGACCATGCAGCTATCGCTACAGAGGTTAAGGTTATCGACAAGCTGAAAAAAGAAGGCATCGACAAACACGATATCGGCCGTGAGGAATTCTTAAAACATGCGTGGGCATGGAAAGAGGAGTACGGCGGAAAGATCATCAATCAGTTAAAGAAACTGGGTGCTTCCGCAGACTGGGAGAGAGAACGTTTCACAATGGATGAGGGATGTTCCAAGGCAGTACAGGAAGTATTTATCAAATTATATGAAAAAGGCTATATCTACAAAGGTTCCAGAATCATCAACTGGTGTCCTGTATGCCAGACTTCCATCTCTGATGCAGAGGTTGAGCATGAGGATCAGGACGGATTTTTCTGGCACATTAATTACCCGATCGTAGGGGAAGAGGGACGTTTCGTAGAGATTGCAACTACACGTCCGGAAACCCTGCTGGGTGATACTGCTGTTGCCGTAAATCCGGAAGATGAGCGCTACAAGGATCTCATCGGCAAGATGCTGAAGCTTCCTCTCACAGACAGAGAGATTCCGGTGATCGCCGATGAATATGTAGACAAAGAATTCGGAACAGGATGTGTAAAGATCACACCTGCCCATGACCCTAACGATTTTGAGGTTGGACGCCGTCACAATCTGGAAGAAATCAACATCATGAATGATGATGCAACAATCAACGAACTTGGCGGTAAATACGCAGGTATGGATCGCTATGAAGCACGTAAGGCAATGGTTGCAGATCTGGAAGAACTTGGACTTCTGGTAAAAGTAGTTCCCCACAATCACAGTGTTGGAACACATGACCGCTGCGGTACAACCGTAGAGCCTATGATCAAACCACAGTGGTTTGTAAAGATGGACGAGATGGCAAAGGCAGCGATCAAAGCACTGGATGACGGAGATCTGAAATTTGTTCCGTCCCGTTTTGACAAGACTTACCTTCACTGGCTTGAGAATATCCGTGACTGGTGTATTTCCAGACAGTTATGGTGGGGACACAGAATCCCGGCTTATTACTGTGATGAGTGCGGTGAAGTAGTAGTTGCAAGAGAAATGCCTGAGAAATGCCCGAAATGCGGATGCACACATCTTCATCAGGATGAGGATACACTGGATACCTGGTTCAGTTCTGCATTATGGCCATTCTCCACACTTGGCTGGCCGGAGAAAACACCGGAACTGGAATATTTCTATCCGACAGATGTACTTGTTACAGGATATGACATTATCTTCTTCTGGGTTATCCGTATGGTATTCTCTGCTCTGGAGCAGACTGATCAGGTTCCGTTCCATCATGTACTGATCCATGGTCTGGTACGTGACTCCCAGGGACGTAAGATGAGTAAGTCTCTTGGAAACGGTATCGATCCTCTGGAAGTTATTGATAAATACGGCGCAGATGCTCTTCGTCTTACTCTGATGACAGGTAATGCACCTGGAAATGATATGCGTTTCTACTGGGAAAAGGTAGAAGCAAGCCGTAACTTCGCAAACAAGATCTGGAATGCTTCCCGTTTCATCATGATGAACCTGGAAGGCAAGACAGTGACAGAGCCGGAGAACTTAAATGATCTCTGTGCAGAGGATAAATGGATTCTGTCTCACTTAAATACAGTGATCCGTGAAGCTACAGAGAACATGGAAAAATATGAACTTGGTATTGCAGTACAGAAGGTTTATGACTTCCTGTGGGATGAACTCTGCGACTGGTATATTGAGATGGCTAAGGTTCGTCTGTGGAAGGCAGAGGAAGATCCGAAGGCAGCAAATGATGCACTCTGGACATTAAGAACAGCGCTGACAGAAGGCTGAAGCTTCTTCATCCGTATATGCCGTTTATCACAGAGGAAATCTACTGCACACTTCTTCCTGAAGAAGAGTCTATTATGATCTCCGAATGGCCTGTATACAGAGAAGAGAGAAACTTCCCGGATGCTGAGAAAGCAATCGAGGGCTTCAAAGAGGTTGTAAGAGGTATCCGTAATACCAGAACAGAGATGAATGTTCCGAATAACCGCAAGACAAGCCTGCATATTGTGGCAAAGGATGCTGAAACAGCAGCAATGTATGAGAACAGCAAGAAATCCTTTGTAAATCTTGCATTTGCAAAAGAGATTCTGGTACAGACAGACAAGAACGGAATCAGTGAAGATGCAGTTTCAGTAGTTGTTTCCAATGCGGTTGTATATATGCCGTTGGAAGACCTGATTGACAAAGATAAAGAGATTGAAACGTCTTACAAAAGAAACAGAACGTCTCACAAAAGAGATCGCAAGATGTGAAGGTATGCTGAATAATCCGAACTTCGTAAACAAGGCACCTGCTACCAAGGTGGATGCGGAGAAAGACAAACTTGCGAAATATAAAGAAATGATGGATAAGGTTAAAGGACAGTTAGAGCAGCTTAAGAAATAAGGGAGTGTTTAGATGAAATTGTATAAGATTTGTAACAAAATCTCCCTTTTACTCCATGTACTTGCCAGCGCAGCGGGATATTTTGTTATGGAGCAATCTGCCGTCACTCGTTTATAGAAGCCTGGAATTATATGACACAGAGACCTCTGGTTTTTGCATATAATGCGGCATTCATTTTTACCTCGTCACTAATTGTTTATCTGTTTCACAGGAGAGTGTTCTGGAGAATCCTTGTGACATTGTTTTGGCTGATACTGGCCATTATTAACGGTGTTCTCCTGCTCAACCGTGTTACACCGTTTACAGGACCGGATCTGCATCTGATCACAGATGCAATGAAGATTGCCAACAAATATCTGCCTGTTGCAGGCGTTGTGGCAGTCTGCATCCTGTTTGGGATTCTTGTTATTTTACTGCTGATGCTGCTTATTAAAGGACCGAAATATCAGAAAAAGATTAAATATCGCTACAATATTCCTCTGATCTTGCTGGCTGTTGCTCTTTTTGCAGGAAGTACACAACTGGCACTGGAGAAGAGGGTGCTTTCCAATTACTTTGGAAATATTGCTTTTGCATATGAGGATTATGGATATCCTTACTGTCTGGCAACTACGATTTTTAATACGGGAATCAGCTGTCCGAGAGATTATTCTGAGAAAGAAATCAAAAGAATTGAGAAGACGGAAAAGAATCTCCCGGAAACGCAGGAAGAAAAGCGTCCGAATATTCTGTTTTTGCAGTTGGAATCATTCTTTGATCCTACGCTGGTTAATTACCTGAATATTTCAGAAGATCCGATTCCGACATTCCGTAAGCTGATGAAGGAATATTCTTCAGGATATTATAAGGTTCCCTCTGTCGGTGCAGGTACTGCCAATACAGAGTTTGAATCCATTACAGGAATGAGTATGCATTATTTCGGACCTGGGGAATATCCTTATAAGAGTATTCTGAGAGAGACTACCTGTGAGAGTGCACCTTATGTACTGAAGAATCTGGGCTATACCACCCATGCAGTTCATAATAATGAGGCAAATTTCTATGGAAGAAGATCTATTTTCCCGAATCTCGGATTTGATACTTTTACTTCTGAAGAGTACATGGCAAGAGAGAACGAGAAGAATCCAAATGGCTGGGTAAAGGATGAGGTTCTGACAGATGAAATCCTGAAATGTCTGGACTCCACTGAGGGACCGGATTATGTATATACTATTTCTGTACAGGGACATGGTGCGTATCCGGATGAGCAGATTCTGGAGGATCCTGAGATCACAGTTTCCGGTGCGCCGACTGAGGAAGAGAACAATAAATGGGAATATTACGTAAATGAGATCCATGAGATGGATAATTTTGTAAAAGAGCTGACAGATAAGCTGGCAGATTATCCTGAGGATGTGGTCCTCGTTATGTACGGTGATCACCTTCCGACTATGGGACTGACTGTGGAGGACCTGAAGAACAAGTATCTGTTCCAGACAGAGTATGTGATGTGGGATAACTTCGGACTTAAGAAAAAGAATGAAAATCTTGCAGCATACCAGATGGCGGCAGAGGTTATGGATCGTGTGGGAATCCATGAGGGAACTGTTTTCCACTATCATCAGGCAAGAAGAAATACCAGAAATTATCAGGTGGATCTGGAAACCTGCAGTATGACCTCCTTTATGGAAAGAGATATTCCTACGGGGAAAGCGGCGAAAGTCCTTATCTGCGTACCAGAATGCGTATGGGAATCTATGATGTGACTCTGGATTCCATTCAATGTATCTCTGAGGCAGATCATACATATTACATTAAGGGAACGGAATTTACGCCGTCCAGTGAAATCAAGCTGAACGGAGAATGGTATGATACGGTCTATATCAATCCGACTACGTTGATGATCACAGGTACGGAGCTGAATGATTTCGACAGGCTTGCGGTGATCCAGCGAAGCAACAGTTCGACGCGAAAACCGCTGAGCAAGAGCTATGACCGGTCCTGCTATGCACTTTATTCAAATAATAAATGGAAATTAACAGAAAGTGCCGGTACGAATGAAAATTAATCCATAATTTTGTCGGATAAAATATTACGATTGGTACTGGACATCTTCCACCACTATTATATAATGTTAGAGTAACTAAATACATTATAGATAAGTGGTGGAATTTTTTATGAATTACGAAGAAGCAGTTGCTTATATTGATGAAACTCCGAAATTTACAAAGAAGAACAGTCTGGATCACACAAAGGAATGTCTGAGAAGACTTGGTATCCTCAGGATAAGTTTAAGGTGATCCATGTGGCAGGAACTAATGGAAAGGGAAGTACATGTGCGTTTCTGACCTCTGTTCTGAGAGAGGCGGGATATTCCTGCGGATTATTTACTTCTCCTCATCTGGTGGAGATCAATGAACGCTTCCAGATCAATGAGGTGAATATTGATAATGATACTTTCCTGAAGGCCTTTGAGAAAGTAAAGGTACTTGCGGATGAACTGGTTGCAGAAGGAAGCTATCATCCGACTTATTTTGAGATGCTTTTTCTGATGGGGATGGTGATCTTTGCAGAGGCAGGTGTTGATTATGTGACTCTGGAAACAGGACTGGGCGGAAGAATGGATGCGACTACTGCTGTGGAGAATCCTGTTGCCTGTGTGATCACATCGATCAGTCTGGATCATATGCAGTATCTGGGAGATACAGTTGCCAAAATCGCAGGAGAAAAGGCCGGGATCATTGTGCCGGGGGTACCGGTAATCTATGACGGAAACGACCCGGATGCAGCAGAAGTGATCCGTGCCAGAGCAGAAGAACTGGGAAGCCCTGCTTATGAAGTGAAGAGATCAGATACAGAAGTGCTCAGAAATACTTCGGCGGGAATTGATTTTGCATTTCGGAATGAGTATTATAAGGATATGGTTTTCTCCATTCCGTTTATTGCAAAGTATCAGGTGATGAACAGTGCACTTGCATTAAAGACGATTGAGGTTCTGCAGAATGTGATTTCTGTATCTATGGATCAGATCCATGTGGGAATTGCCGGAACACGCTGGCAGGGAAGAATGGAAACAGTGCTTCCGGGTGTGATCGTGGACGGTGCTCACAATGAGGACGGGGTAGAGAAATTTGTAGAGACAGCAGAACATTTTCAGAAAGAATGTCCGCTGACTTTGCTTTTTTCAGCAGTAGATGACAAAGATTATACAGATATGATACATACGATCTGCAGCAGGATCACGTTCCGTCAAGTGGTAGTAACCTCTGTTGGCGGATATCGCCAGGTTCCTGCTGAGAGATTTGCAAAGCTTTTTACAGAAGCAGGTGCTTCTTCTGTGGAAGTAGTGGAGGATGTTGAGAAAGCCTTTGGTAGAGCACTGGAAGTAAAGGGGGATGACGGAATGCTCTTCTGCGTGGGTTCCCTGTATCTTGTCGGTGAGATTAAAGATGTGATCAGGAGAAATAAGAATGATAGATTATGAAGAGGAACTGAAGAAATTTGAGCCCTGTCTGGATGTGGCAGATGCGGAGGGTGCGATTTATGAGAGAGAACTGACGGATATCCTGGATATTCTTCAGGAAGTTCTCCGCGAAGCTAAGAGTGGCAGACGGGTAAAATAAGGAGATACACATGAATTGTATGAATTGTGGCGCGTTTCTGGTGGACAAAGATCTGGATTACTGCCCGAAATGTGGATGTAATGTGCTGATCCAGAAAAAGGTAGATTACCTTTCCAGACAGTATTACAACCGGGGGCTTGAGAAAGCCAGTGTCCGCGATCTTTCAGGGGCGATTGACTGTCTGAAGCAGAGTCTTATTTATAATAAGCATAACATTCAGGCGAGAAATCTTCTTGGACTGGTATATTTTGAGACAGGGGAGGTGGTTGCCGCACTCAGTGAATGGGTGATCAGTAAGAATCTTCAGCCATCCAGAAATCTGGCATCAGAATATATTAACAAGCTGCAGGCGAACTCCAATAAGCTTGAGGCGATCAATGAAACGATCAGAAAGTATAATGATGCCTTAAACCTGTGCAGGGAAGGTCATGAGGATATGGCTGCGATCAGGCTGAAGAAGATTCTCATACAGAATCCAAAACTGATCAAAGGTTACCATCTTCTGGCACTTGTGCAGATGAAAGCGGGGGAATATAACAAGGCAAGAAAGACGTTAAGGAAAGCCGCGCGGATTGATAAAACAAATACAACAACCCTTCGTTTTTTGAGAGAGATTGACGAACAGACAGGAGTATCCACACGTCTGGAACGTCAGAATAAAAGAAACAGGAAAGCTGTGGACAGCAGTGAGAATGATATGGCAATCCAGATTCCTCAGTATAAAGAAAAAGGAAGGATTCCGCTGTTTTTTACACTGGTTGCCGGATTTTGTGCAGGATTGCTGGCGTTTTATCTTCTGGCTGTTCCTGCCATACGTCAGGGAATCTACAGGGAAGCGAATCAGCAGATTATGAAATACAGTGATGCAGTGTCCAGTCAGGGAGCTGAGCTGACCAAGGCACAGAGTCAGGCTCAGGAATCTGGAGACACAGTTGAGGCGGCCTCCAAACAGATAGAGGAAGAGAAGAAAAAAAGCAGCAGTTATGAGGCTCTGATCGAGGCGTACTCAGCATTGCAGCAGCAGAATACAGATGAAGCGGCATTGAAGATACAGAATGTTTATGCGGATTTGCTGCCTGCGGATCTGAAAGGAATTTACAATACGATCTGTAACACTACAGGTACGACCGGGATCGAAGGAACTACAGATGCGAAAGTCACAGACGGAACCGGCAGTGCTGACAGCGCAGAGGGAGATGTTTCTTCAGATTCAGCGGAAGATGGAAGTTATGACGATGGTTCCTATGACAGTGGGGAATATGATGATGGTTCTTACGATAATTCTGATGGTGATTCGGCGGATGATGGAAGTTACGACACCGGTGATTATGACGATTCCGGATACTGATACCGGGTTTTCATTTTGATGTGGCAGAAGACATGAAGTATTATAAGAAGATGTAAAGATACAAAAGAGATGCATGGAAGTCATGTGTCTCTTTTTTTACCGAATCAAGTAGGAGGCTGCGAAAAGCAATAAACAGTTATTTGATGTAGAGCTACACTGCAAAGTGGATTGCGAACATTCGCCTGACAAAAAGTGAGGAGGGATATGATGGAGAACAGATTTGAAATACAGGGAAATTCCCTGATCATTCATTTACCGAAAGAGGTAGATCATATGGTGACAGACGAGATACGCAGAGATTCAGATGATATTATACGGAAAAAATATATACGAACGATCACATTTGATTTTTCAGGAACAGCGTTTATGGACAGTTCAGGGATAGGGCTGATCATGGGGAGATACCGGATGATGGGGATGCGCGGTGACTGTATACAGGCTACAGGAGTAAATTCCTATATTGAAAAGCTGCTGCATCTGTCAGGGGTATATAAATTTGTCGAAATCTGTGGGGAAGTCTAAAGAGAGGGGGAAGAAAACTATTATGGAAAATACCAATGAAATGAAAATTATTTTTGACAGCAGACCTGAGAATGAGGGGCTGGCAAGAGTTGCGGCGGCAGCTTTCTGCACACAGCTGAATCCTACTCTGGAGGAAGTGGCAGATCTGAAAACTGCCGTGTCAGAGGCTGTGACAAACTGTATTATTCATGCTTATGAAGGCCAGGTGCAGAAGATAGAGATTTTCTGCAGAAGGGAAGGGCAGAAATTATGGGTTGATGTGATCGATAAGGGAGTGGGGATTAGAGACGTTGCAAAAGCTATGGAGCCTCTTTTTACAACAAAGCCAGAGAAGGATCGTTCCGGGATGGGATTTACATTTATGGAAGCGTTTATGGATGAGGTAACAGTAGAATCACAGGTGGGATATGGAACAGTTGTCCATATGAAAAAGACGATCGGGAGGTAGGAATGGACCATACTCTTGCTCTGATCATGAAGTCACAACAGGGAGATAAAGAAGCAAGAGATACTGTATTTAAAGAAAACGCAGGACTTGTGTACAGCATGGCGAAAAGATTTGCCGGGCGCAGTGTGGAAATGGAAGATATCGTGCAGATAGGAAGCATTGGGCTACTGAAAGCATAGATCGTTTTGATATTTCGTACGATGTGAAGTTTTCAACTTATGCTGTTCCCATGATCATAGGTGAAATCAGACGCTATCTGAGGGATGACGGGATGCTTAAGGTGAGCAGAAACCTGAAAGAGAACTGTGCCAGAATTTATTCTGCGAGAGAAGCACTGGAAAAAGAACTGGGACGTGAACCGATACTGGAGGAAGTTGCGAAAGCGACAGAACTTTCAGTAGATGAAGTGGTGATGTCGATGGAATCAGGAGCTGAAGTGGAATCTTTGCACAAAATTATCTATCAGGGAGATGGAAATGATATTTCGCTTATGGACAGGCTCCAGGAAAAAGAAAATGGACAGGATGCAGCACTGAACAGGATTTTTCTGGATGAAATCCTGAAAAAACTGGATGCAAGAGAACGTCAGCTGATCGGTATGAGATATTTTAAGGATATGACGCAGACGGAGATTGCGGCAGAGATGGGAATTTCCCAGGTCCAAGTGTCCAGGATGGAAAAGCGGATTCTGAAGGAACTTAAAAAGCAGGTATAAGCAGATGGGAGTAATTAACTCACCGTTTGTAGAAGGTAGAGTATTCTCTGAAGAGGTAAATAAAAAAGAGGTTACTGTGAACGGAGCGAACAGTAACAAAAAGAGTGTGCGGATTACTATAATATTGCACACTCTTTTTGCTATAATATCTTTATTGTTATATATCGTAAGTTATACAGTTCTCTGTGATCTGAAGATCACATTTTTGTATTTCAGAAGGGCTGTCTGAAGAATCAGTCCTACTACACCACAGGAAACTACTTCTCCGATACCTACGGTAAGCATCATAAGCGGAATCGGAAGATTTACTCCGTATCCGAAGTGAAGTACGAATGGCACGATGACTGCATTGGAAACAATCGGCGGGATCGGCGCAAGAAAACGGTTGCAGCTGCGGAGTCTGTAAGTAAATACTGCTCCGATCAGTGTTGCGATGCTTCCGAAAATAATGTCTACAGGAATGGCACCGCCAAAGAGATTGGCAATGATACATCCCACAAATAACCCCGGAATCGCAGCCGGTGTAAAGAATGGCAGGATGGTCAGTGCTTCCGAAAAGCGAATCTGAATTTCGCCATAGCTGAGTGGTGCGAATAAAAGAGTCAGAACCACATAAATGGCTCCGATCACTGCTGCTTCTGTCAGAAACTGAGTACCTTTGTTTTTCATATTTGATTATCTCCTTTAGTATTTGTTTTACGAGTGGAAGGTTTCGAACACTCGGCTATCGAAGTATATCACTTTTCGGAAGTACGGTCAATGTCTTTGATAAGAGTTTTATTAACATTTTCCTCGTACAGACGCATCTGTATCTGCATAGGTGTTGGATCATCTGTTATTTTCATATGACCGAAATGATTGAAGAAGAAAAGTACCCCAAGTCCGATTCCTATGGAATAAGTGATTTCAAGAACAGTAAAATGACCGGAAGTCTGTCCTGTGACCTGGGTATAGATCTGCGAGAAGAGACCACCGACATCTACATCGTTATTAAATGTCATGATAGAGAAACCTGCACCGAAAAAGGCGGCAAGACCGACGAAAATAATCTTGCACCACTGCCAGACAAGCCCGGAACCGGGTTTGTTTTTAAAAGTGATGATAAAGTCGGCTTCTCCAATATTATTGATTTCAAGGTCCGGTTCTTTTTTTTTTGATTTCGGAGATCAGATCCATGACAGACATTACATAACGTCCTGGTTTATTCGGGTCAAGATTTATAACCGGCATCACCCGGAGCCGATTCAGGATTTTACTGTTGCTGCAGGAAAGTTTTGCAATGTCCTGAAGATAAATGTGTGGATGGTTTATCTGGATATTCTGATCTAACTGTAAATAGAGAGTATCACTCATGGTATGTTATCCTTTCATTTTGGGCTTGAAGATCAGGCTTGCAAGATAAGAGAAGATCAAAGCTGCGGAGACTCCCACCGCGCAGGCGGTAAAGCCTCCCATAAAGAGTCCGATCAGTCCGTTTTTGTCAATGGATTCTTTCATTCCTTTCCACAGGATATTGCCAAAACCAAGCAGGGGAACAGAAGCGCCTGCTCCGGCAAATTCTGCAAATGGCTGATAGATTCCGACAGCGCTTAAAACAGAGCCTGTACATACCAGAAGTACCATGATCCGTCCGGGCATAAGCTTTGTCCTGTCCAGAAGAATCTGTACCAGGGCACAGATCAGTCCGCCTGTCCAGAATGCATTAAAATAGTCCATGTATTTTTCCTCCTGAAAAAATTTCTGTATCTACATCATATCCGGAACCCTGTACTGTTCTATTACAACAGCGTGTGCGATACCGGGAATTGGATCCCCCTCGTTGAAGCTTACCTTTGACAGAAGGGCACCTGTGGGAACAAAGAGAATCCTTTTCCATTTTTTTTGTATAATACCCGGAAGAATATAGCCTGCCAGAACAGAGGCGGCACATCCACATCCACTGCCGCCGGAATGTGTATCCTGAGTCTGAGGATCATAGATCAGCATACCGCAGTCCTGATGGACAGATGAGATATCAAATCCTTTTTCTGTGAGAAGGTCGAACAGGATTGTCTGTCCTACCATGCCCAGGTCACCGGTGAAGATGGCATCATAATCGGATGGTTTTCGGTGAAAATCCTGAAGATTTCGGGCTATGGTGTCGCAGGCAGCAGGAGCCATGCAAGCTCCCATATTGAGGGAATCCCTGAACCCAAAGTCAATCAGTCTTCCGGTGGTGATTCCTGTTATAACTGCACAGATATTGCGGTTACGGGAGTGTGTTTTAGTGTTTTTGTTGTCCGGGGCGTGGGTGGCGGTTCATATCCAAGTATACAGGCTCCGGCACCGGTGACTGTCCAGGTAGCAGATAAGGGCCTTTGATTTCCATATCCCAGGGGAAAACGAAATTCTTTTTCTGCGCTGGCAAAGTGGCTGGAAGTTGCGCAGAGGATATATTTTCCGTACCCGCCGTCGATACACATTGAACCAAGGGAAAGAGATTCTCCCATAGTGGAGCATGCTCCGAAAAGACCGTAAAAAGGAATTTTCAGATCAGCGGTTCCGAAAGAAGAGGCTGATGTCTGAGCCAGCAGGTCGCCTGCAAAAAGAAGCTGTATATCGGAACAGGTGAGGCCGTTTTTTTTGATTGCCAGCAGAGCGGCCTGTTTTTGCAGAGTGCTTTCTGCAGCTTCCCAGGTATCTGTTCCAAACATGGGATCTTCACATATGGTATCAAAGTATGCGCCCAATGGCCCTTCTCCTTCTTTCCGGCTGACAACAGAAGCACAGCTCTGAACAAAGACAGGATTTTGAAATGAAATGCTGGATGTACCGCAGGTCATTTGTCTGTTCATAGGAAACCTCCTTGTATAATTGTATGATTCTTATGCAAAAACACCTCTCAGGATATGGATGCTGAATAGTTACGGGATCATTGTAAAAAGATAATAAATCACACCGAGAATCCATGAACTCAGGATTCCATAAAGAATTACGGGTCCTGCGATCGTAAATATTTTGCATCCGATGCCGAATACCTGTCCTTCTGCCTTATATTCGATCGCAGAGGAAGCTACGGAATTGGCAAAACCGGTGATTGGGACAAGGCTTCCGGCACCGCCGAATCTGCCGATTTTGGAATAAAGATTACATCCTGTGAGGATCACACTGAAAAGGATCAGGATAAGGGAACACCAGGAGCCGGCGGTATCTTTGTCCAGTCCAAGGTTATCTGCGTAATTTAAGATGACCTGTCCAACAACACAGATGACTCCGCCTGTGAAAAAGGCTTTGCACATATTCAGTGGCAGGCTGTGGACAGGAGTGACTGCTTTTACGTATTCTTCATATTGTTTCTGCTTTTTCTGACTGAGATTATTGTCTGACATAATATAAAACCTTTCTGATTGAAAATCCGGAATTTTGGCACACTGAGTAAAGAGTAATCGATTGCTGCTTTTTTGGCACTGATGTTAAAGATTAGCTGGAAATTATGGCAGCCATCCGTTATAATAGTAAATCAGTGCCCCGACAGTTTTGCCGGCGGCTATGCACAGGATTGTAAAAGAAAGACCTCTCTGGAATCTGCTTCTTCTGGCAAAGATAGGGAAAATATCTGCCATCTCTGCCAGGGCCATGATCCATCCACCAAGGAAAATCCCTGAAAAGAGCCCGTACAGAATCAGAAACGGGGTGCCGAACCGGATATTCCAGTGAAAAAGAAAGAACAGGTTTCCAAGTTCTGTTCCCCAGAATGTGATGTCTTCGTACAGCAATATATGATCTGCTGTGTGGGTAATTCCTGCATATCTGGGAATAATAGAAAGGCCGATCATAAGACCGGTTAATCCTCCGGCAATAATAAAACCGAAACATAGTCCTGTAAATCCGAGAAAAATCTGCTCTAACATAAGTGCCTCCGATCCTGCCGACAACAAAAGAAGTTTTCGGGTAACTGTCCGGCAGTCTGTTATTGTGAAGCACCGGACAGATATATCTGTGATATGTATTATGGCAGAAATATAAAAATATATACACTGTCATTCATTTGTTACTGAGAACAGAGTGAACAGTAACCCTAGTACATCGTTTCGTAAATAACTATACCAATCGCGTAGGATGCGGATTCGAGTGTGCTGGTATAAAAACGCAGGCGTAGCGGGCTACGCTGAGGCTTTTAGACCTGTGCAATCGGATTCGCAGACAAGTGAGTGGTATAGTTATTTCGAAAACGATGTACTAGTAATATATCCGGTAGCAAAAGAGTGTATGAATAACTGTACTTTTGGAGAGAGAGATAGTATAATGTTACTGTTCACACACCGCTATCCCGCGAGGTGTTTTGGCATGAATGTGCCAAAATCCCGAGACATACAAGCCAAAATTCTATTGCCGCAGGCAATCTGGAATGAATTTTGGTTAAGTTACTGAGAACGGAGTGAACAGTAACAGTATAATGACTGTATTATCTGACGCTGCAGGAACTGATCGGAAAATTCGACAGAATGAAAACGTCAAAAGAAACATAATAAATCATAATAAATATAGAAAGATTGAGGAATGAAATCTGTGAATCAGAATATAATAGAGAAATTTAATGATCTGCTGGGAGAAGAGAAAGTGAGAGTGGATGAACCCATGAAACGTCATACCACATTTCGGATTGGCGGTCCGGCAGATTACTTTTTGCTTCCGTCTTCTGAGGAAGAACTGAGTGGGATTCTGAAGATATGCAAAAATGAAGAATTGCCATATTTTATTCTTGGAAATGGAAGTAATCTTCTGGTAAGCGATGAAGGATACAGGGGTGTCATTATTCAGCTTTACAGAAATTATGGTGATATTACAGTAAAAGGAAATGAAATCCATGCAACAGCAGGAGCTCTGCTGTCACAGATCGCGGTGGCAGCCAAAAATGCGTCGCTGACAGGATTTGAGTTCGCCGGAGGAATTCCCGGCACATTAGGCGGTGCAGTTGTCATGAATGCAGGTGCCTATGGCGGTGAAATGAAAGATGTGCTGAAAGAAGTAACTGTTATGACAGCTGCAGGAGAAATTCTCGTACTTCCGGCAGAGAAGCTGGAAATGGGATATCGCACAAGTCTTGTGAAAACAAAAGGATATCTGGTGTTGAGCGCAGTGATCGTTCTTGAACAGGGGAATCAGGAAGCCATAAAAGCAAGAATGAAAGAACTGACAGAACAGAGAGTAAGCAAACAGCCTCTTGAATTTCCAAGTGCGGGAAGCACATTCAAACGTCCTGAAGGGTATTTTGCCGGAAAGCTGATCATGGATGCAGGCTGAGAGGATACCAGACAGGCGGTGCACAGGTTTCCGAGAAGCACTGTGGGTTTGTGATCAATAAAGATAATGCAACTGCAGCAGATGTGTGCAGACTGCTCAGAGATGTACAGGATAAAGTAAAAGAACAGTTTGGCGTAACTCTTGAACCGGAAGTGAAATTTCTTGGGAAATTTTGATCTGACTGAATCGAAAAAGTACTGTGAACAGAGTGCAAAGACCAAAGACCAATGAGCAACAGATGAAATTAAGAAGTGACGGGAGATAGAAAATGCGTTTTGTAATAGTTACAGGAGTATCGGGAGCAGGAAAAACATCTGCATTGAAAATGCTGGAGGATGCGAAGTATTTTTGTGTAGACAATCTGCCGATCCCTTTACTGGAGAAATTTGCATCACTGATGCCTGAGATACATGGAGAAGATGTGCAGAATGTTGCACTGGGGATCGATGCAAGAAGCGGGCGTTCTCTGGATGAGCTGGAGATTGTACTGGACAGAATGAAAAAGGCAGGGTATGATTTTGAAATCCTGTTTCTGGATGCGCAGGACAGTGTTCTGGTCAAACGTTATAAAGAAACCCGCAGAAGTCATCCTCTTGCAATGGGGGGAAGAGTGGATGATGGAATCCGGATGGAAAGAGAGAAGATGCGTTTTCTGAAAGAGCGTGCGGATTATATCATTGATACCAGCAATCTTCTGACAAGAGAACTGAAACAGGAGATCGACAGGATATTTGTAGATAATCAGGATTTCTGCAATATGATGATTTCTGTACTGTCATTTGGATTTAAATATGGAATACCGGCAGATGCGGATCTCGTGTTTGACGTGCGTTTCCTGCCGAATCCATACTATGTGGACGAACTCAGACCGCTGACAGGGCTGGATGACAGGGTTTTTAATTATGTAATGGATTGTGATATAGCCAGGACATTTGCGGATAAACTGGAAGATATGATCAATTTCCTTATTCCGAATTATGTGAAAGAGGGAAAGACAAATCTGGTGATCGCAATTGGATGTACAGGCGGCAAGCATCGTTCCGTCACGCTGGCAAGAGAACTTTATTCCAGATTGTCTGGAAATACAAAATACGGATTCAGGCTGGAACACAGAGATGCACAGAAAGACCGACTGGTCAGAAAACAGGAAGGATGATAAAGGAGAGATGTCTTTTTCAGGGATGGTGAAGGAAGAACTTTCCAGACAGATTGGATTGGCCAGACATTGCAAAATGGCAGAACTGGCTGCGATTTTATGTTCCTGTGGGAAAATGGAATGTTTTTCAGGGGACAGTAAACTGAAAATCCAGACGGAAAATGAAGCAGTTGCAAGAAAGTGCTTTACATTATTGCAAAAAACATTTAATATAGAAACAAAGATATTTGTACGTGAGAACAGTCACTTGAAACGGGTGAAGGTATATACAATAGAAATAACTGATCCCGAAGAAATCCAGGTAATTTTTCAGGCACTGCGGCTTGTCACGAACAGTATCGACCAGGGTACGCTTGTATTGTCGGATATGCTGGTGGTACAGCAGAATTGCTGCAAACGGGCGTTTATCAGGGGAGCTTTTTTAGCATCCGGTTCAATCAGTGATCCTGAGAAGGGGTATCATTTTGAGATTGTATGTTCTGATGCAAAAAGAGCAGAGCAGCTACAGACGATCATCCGCAGTTTTTCGGTAGATGCCAAAATCGTACAGCGTAAGAAATCACATGTGGTCTATGTGAAAGAAGGTGCGCAGATTGTTGACATGCTTGCTGTTATGGAGCTAATGTGGCATTGATGGACCTGGAGAACATCCGCATACTGAAGGAAATGAGAAATTCAGTAAACAGAAAAGTAAACTGTGAAACTGCGAATATTAATAAAACCGTAAATGCAGCCGTCAAGCAGATGGAGGATATTAAGCTGGTCCGGCAGAAAATAGGATTTGAGCAGCTTAATGAAGGACTTGCACAGGTTGCTGAACTTCGGATGCAGTATCCGGAAGCTACACTAAAAGAATTAGGAATGATGTTAAGCCGCAGGTGGGCAAATCGGGAGTCAATCACAGACTGAGAAAGCTGAGTGCAATGGCTGACGAACTGCGGAGAAACAAGGAGGAGAATTATTATGATCAAAAAACCAATCACCATCAATTTATCCACAGGTCTGGAAGCGCGTCCGGTGGCACAGTTGGTACAGGTGGCTAGTCAGTTCAACAGTGAGATTTATGTAGAGATTGGAAAGAAGCGCGTGAATGCAAAGAGCATTATGGGTATGATGACGCTTGGGCTTGATGCAGGGGAAGAAATTACTTTATCTGCAAATGGTGAGGATGAGGAAGCTGCTATGGCAGGTATTGAGCAGTACTTAAGTAATCAGTGATCAAATAGTATTCAGGATAGAACACATCCGGAAGGGAAGACCGCTTTTCGGATGTGTTTTGTCGTGTATACGACAGCAATGTTACTGTTCACTTTGTTCACAGTAACGTAGCCAAAATTCATTCCAGATTGCCTACGGCAATGGAATTTTGGCTTGTATGTCTCGGGATTTTGGCATATTCATGCCAAAACACCTCGCGGGATAGTGGCGTGTGAACAGTAACACAGCAATCAATTGCATTGCCATAACAATAACATTAGATTGACCATAAAGATAAAACAGGGTATAATGAGCGAAAAGAGTAGAAATGAGGAGCGTAACAAATGTCAAAATTTCTGAAATTTATTGTACATTTTATAGTGATATGCACCATTGTCTGTGTTGTCGGGCTGGCAGTTCCGCCGTTTTTGGGAATTACGACAGAGATTATGGATGATTCCGGCAAAGAAACGAATCTGCCCATGGGATCGGTTACTTATGCAATTCCGGTAAAGATCAAAGAGGCAGCGTTGGTGATTCTATTCTGTATCAGACTGATTCTAAAGCATACCGTTATATGATTACGGAAATGGATAAAAAGAATCATATTTTTAAGGTGATAGATTCCAGTGACAAAGATGCAGAACCTGTTGCCGTTGAGGTGAAGGATTACATACCGAAGGTTGTGATCACAGTAGGATATGCAGGATATCTCCTTCTTGCAACAGAAAGCATTGAGGGACTTATTATTCTCGGACTTGCCGTCCTTTTCCTGGTAATTCTGTATATAGTTGCGGAACTTCTGAAAAAAGAACCGCAGGATGATTATGATGAAACAGATACAGAACCCGGATATGTTAAGAGCAAGAAGGAACTTAAGAGAGAAGAGAAGGCAAGAGAGAAGCGTTATAAAGAAGAGGAACGCCAGATTAAGAAAGAGGAAAGGGCACGCAGGAAAGGAAAGGCTCCGGAACGAAAGAAAATTAAAACAGGCGGTTTTGTGGATGAAATCTATGAAGATGAGTTGGAACCTGTGAAGCCTGCGCAGCCGGAAACAATTCAGACTGCGACAAGCGAAGCTCATGAACTTCTCAGAAAAGAGATTGCAGCAGCTACGGCGGATGTACCGGTAAAGCAGGAAGAATCTGTACAGACGAAACCGGATGCAGGTGATATACATATGGAGCCTGTTTCCGGAAAGACAGAAGTGATCGTGCCTCAGGTAAAAGAGCAGCTGAAACAGATGATGAATGCTTCGGACAGAAAACCGGTAGAAGCAGAGGAAACAGAAGGAAACGCACAGGAAGAAATCAGGCGTATGGTAATTCCGACATGGTCGGCAGCACAGATTGCCGAGACAGCCAGAAGTCAGGGCGATGCGCCGGATATTGTGAGAGACGATGTTACAAAGGTTACATTATTTGATTATTCCGATATCATTGCGGATGAGAAGCCGGTCTATCCGCAGAAACAGACTTCTGAAGAATAAAATAAGAGATTGAAAAAATATGACGATGAAAAGAACGTGTTTCTTCCTATATATAATATAGAAGGAACACGTTCTTTTTACTGCAGACAATCCGATCTCCATCATATCGTGAAGTCCTGCGTCAGCAGACCTGCAGATATCGGCCTTGTCGTTCACTATTCCGTAATGTTTCTATATAATAAAGCCACTAGTGTGTCGACACAAATTGATTCTTTTTTGTTTCGACATACAAGCCCAAATTCAATAAAAAATTGTACGGAATCAAGTACAAAAAAATATCAAAAAAAGTGAAAAAAACACTTGCAATTTTTCTGAGAGGTTCGTGTAATACTCTCAATTGATTGTGACATTGATAGCAATGAAGCGCGAGGTTGCTG
>ENA-OQBT01000298-OQBT01000298.1-human-gut-metagenome-genome-assembly--contig:-NODE-298-length-33414-cov-3.408688_pt1 | contig 33414 bp, 43 predicted proteins | sample MGYA00242749_ERZ504557 | MGnify/ENA primary metagenome ERZ504557 (study PRJEB26092, sample SAMD00036243) | human gut metagenome | host: Homo sapiens | study: EMG produced TPA metagenomics assembly of... | reverse complement strand
ATCGAAAGTAGTTATGATTTTCCAATGAGTCGTGATGAACAAGTTTATATCACCATTCACATTCAACGCTTGGAAACCAGTCATAATTAATAAAAATCATTAGATTTCTCTTCAAAGTGATTTGAGGAGAGATTTTTTTGCGAAAATTTTAAAATGAAACATAGTGAAAAATGTTGTAAAATAGCTTTATAACAACAAAAATCAAAGAACTTGTTTTCATGAATTGTGAAAACGTTGTTTTGTTATAAAAAAAGTTTAAAAAAGCGCTTGCAAATTATGGAGCGCATGCTATACTATGAATTGTTAAAAGGATTGTTACTGGTTGGCAGGCAAAACCTGAATGAATACAAGATAGTTTTAGCGTTACCGCAAGGGCGCAAGAAATTGTTTAGTATTTGTTTGGGTTTTTTTCTGTTATTTAAAGCCAAAAAAGAGAAAGGAGCCGTATATGGCTAAGAAAGACTATACAGAGTTAGCAAAAGATATTGTTGCTCACGTTGGTGGTAAAGATAATGTCGTTAATGTTCGTCATTGTGTTACGCGTTTGCGATTCGTTTTAAAAGATGAATCTAAGGCAGACGATGACTATCTTAAACAACGTGATGGTGTTGTTACTGTTGTAAAAGCAGGAGGACAGTATCAAGTTGTCATCGGAAACCATGTGCCAGACGTGTATGCAGCTGTCCTTGAAACTGGAGTTCCTGGTGTTGGTTCTCTTGATGTAGATGAAGGGGATGCTGGTGCAACAGGCAATCTCTTTGATCGCTTTATTGACTTAATATCAGGTATTTTCCAACCATTCTTAGGAGCTTTGGCAGCTGCTGGTATTATCAAAGGGATTGTTGCTATTATGGCAGCTTCTGGAATGGGTGTCGATAATAGTCCTTGGTATGTTATTTTAAATGCCGCTGGCGATGGTTTCTTCCAATTTTTACCAATTTTAATCGCTATCACAGCAGCTCGTAAGTTCAAAATGAATGAATTTACAGCCATTGCGATTGCTGCAGCTTTAGTTTATCCTGACATTGCTACTTCAGTATCAGGTTTAGCAGAGGCTGGTCTTAATAAAGTTTTTGGTATCCCGTTTGAGCTTCCATCATCAGGATCATATCTCTCAACTGTTATGCCAGCGATTTTAGCAATTTGGGTTGGATCACTTGTTGAAAAAACAGCTCGTAAAGTTACACCAGATGTGGTAAAACTATTTGTGGTACCATTTGTAACAATTCTCGTTACTGTACCTTTGACATTCTTGATAGTAGGACCGGCTGCCAATGTTTTAAGCGATTGGTTATCAGCAGCTTTCCAAGCCATTCTTGATTTTAGTCCAATTGTATATGGTTTTATTTTAGGAGCAGCATGGCAAGTATTGGTTATGTTTGGTCTTCACTGGGCACTAGTACCTCTTGCTATTTTAGATGTTGCAACTAATGGTGTTTCTGCTCTTCTAGTAGCAGCAGCTCTTCCAAACTTTACACAAACAGGTGTATTAGCAGCTATCATGTTGAAAACAAAAGAAGAAAAAGTCCGCACTATTGCTATGCCAGCATTCATTTCTTCAATTTTTGGGGTTACAGAACCAGCAATTTACGGTGTAACTCTTCCAATGCGTATTCCTTTCTATATTTCTTGTTTAGTTTCAGGATTTATTGGTTCAGCAACTATGATGCTTAATATTAAACAATATGCTGTAGGAGCTATGGGAATTTTCCAATATCCTGCAAATGTGGATCCCTCTACTGGTGATATGACAGGAATGTGGTGGCTAATTGCTTTGACAGTTATTGCAATTGTTGCTTCATTCATTATTCAAATGATTGCTCCGGTTCCTTACCTATATGGTGGTCCGAAAGATGAATCTGCCACAACTGATAAAAAAGTAGCAGAACCTGTTGCTAATTTAAAAGAATTAAAACAAGAAATTATTGCTAGCCAATGATGGGAAATGTCGTTAAACTTGAAAATGTTCCTGATGAAGTTTTTGCTTCAGGAGCTATGGGTAAAGGTATTGCTATTGATCCAACAGATGGTACTGTTCTTGCACCAGCAAATGCTGAAGTGACACTTGTCTTCCCAACTGGTCACGCTATTGGTATGCGAACTGAAAATGGTGCCGAACTCTTGATTCACGTTGGTATGGATACGGTATCTCTAGAAGGTAAAGGGTTTAATACCTTAGTTCAAGTTGGTGATAAAGTTGAAGCAGGACAAAAGTTATTGGAATTTGATTTAGATACTATTCGCGAAGCAAACTTACCTGTTATTTCTCCGATCATTGTTACAAACTCAGCTGATTTTGATGACGTTTTAACGACACAAGAATCACATGTTAATACAGGAGATTATCTTCTTACAATAATGAAATAAAAGTTAGAATCGCCTAGCGAAAGCTAGGTGATTTTTTGTATGCTGAGGGACACTGTATATATGATAGAGAATAGTATTTAGGAAGTAGAGGGTAGAGAAATTAAACCTAATGATACTAAAGTTAATTTTTAATAATTTCTATTGGTGTCCATTCGCTGTTAAAGGATATGCACAGTTAAGTGATACTTTACTTGATTGAAAAGAAATAAATCTTGTTATTGTATTAAACTATTAAAAAATGATATTATTATATGTCATGTTAGTAAGCGCTTGCATTGTGTTTTATTAGATGGTATGATAATGTCGTGGTGGGGTTGTTACTATTAAATTAGGCAAAACCTAGTGATTATCAAAATAGGTGGGCTTGAGCATCGCTTTTTTTGATATTGCTAGGTTTTTCTTTTGATTTTATTAGGAAAGGAGATTGAGTATGATTAATTTCATATTGATAGAATAAGAATATTAGTTGGAATTATCAATTAATTCTAAAATGATAATTGTATATAACAACTATTGGTAGAAAATAGAGTTTTATTGAACGTGTATTCAACGGATAAAGGAGATTTGAATATGAAATGGAAGAAAATAGTAATTATTGGAATAACTAGTCTGTCTTTGGGAGCATGTAGCAATGTAACCAACAGTAATTTGAGTAATTCAGGCTTTAATGCTTCTGTTAAGCAAACTATTTCAGGTGGCGATATCAAGGGCCACCAAGATAAAGACAATGATGTTCTGGAATGGTTAGGAATCCCTTATGCTACAGCAAATCGATGGCAAGCGCCAGAGGAAGTTGAAGCGTGGTCGGATACTTTTGATGCGACAAAACCTGGTGAGCAGGATATTCAAGTATCTAACGGTAAAATTGTTGGTAGTGAAAGTGCTCTTAATCTTGATGTGGTTAGACCTGATTCAGATGAAGATAATCTTCCTGTCATTGTCTATATTCATGGAGGAAATAATCAAACAGGTAATGCACAGGAAATTAGGGGAAATACTCTTGTCAATGATATTAATGCTATTTATGTATCGGTTAATTATCGTTTAGGTGTTTTGGGATTTAACCCGTTAGCAGCTTTGAAAACTGGAAATGATGAAGAAAATTCTGGTAATTACAGTTTACTTGATATTGCGGCTGCTTTAGATTGGGTAAAAGAAAATATTGAAACCTTTGGTGGTGATAAGGATAATATTACTTTAGCTGGTTTTTCTGCAGGGGGGCGTGATGTTATGGCAACTTTAATTTCACCACTTTTTGCTGGAAAATATGATAAGGCTATTTCTTTTAGTGGAGGGATGACTCTGTCTGAGGAAACGGAGAGCCAGGAAATTTTTGCTGCTGCTATTTCACCGCTTGTGGTTGAAGATGGTATTAAAGCAACTGAAGAAGAAGCTAACACTTGGCTTTTAACAGCCAATAATGATGTAGAAAATTATCTTAGAGGTATTTCAGCAGAACGTTTAGCTGGACTGATGGGGAACGCTGCTATTCGTATGAAGCTTTTCCACATCTCTATATTGACGGTACTGTTATCCCTAAATCTGGCTTTAAAACCAAAAGTTATAATGATGTCCCTTTAATGCTTGTCACTGGAACAGATGAATTTTCACTCTTTGCAGCTTCAGATGAGCGCTTTTCTAAAGATTTTACAAGTGGTCAACTATTTACAGATAAAGAAAAACTTGCTGAGTTTACCTACAGTAAAAAATATGGAGGACAACTTTATAGCCTAGCAAATGGTGTCGAAAGTGCTAAGACGATGTCAGATAATTATGACTCAGCTATTTATATCGCTGAAATTTCTTATGGTGATAATAGCAATGTAACACCAGATTTAGCAAAAACATTTGGCGCTTTCCATGGTATTTTTGAGCCAATGTTACAGACTCCATCGAATTATGCCAGTCTTATTGGAGATGCTTTTGAAACTGATGGTGCAGCAGCCATGTCGAAAGATTTCAAAGCTTATTTGAAAAATTTTCTGAACTCTGATGATCCAAATGGTAATGATTTAGCTAAATGGCAGCCTTGGACTAGTACTAATCAGATTCTATCGATTGATGCCACGCAGGATAAAGCAATTATTGAATCAAAGACTAATACAGCAACGGCAGAAGAAATTTTATCTAAAATGGAATCTGATACAAGCTTGACAGAAGAAACAAAAGAGGAATTGAATACAACAGTCCTTAATGGACGTTGGTTTAGTTCAATAATTGATAATAAATATGCTGTGAAGGAGTAGTAAGCCATGAATTGGAAGAAAATGCTTGTCTTTGGAATAGTAGGCTTATTTAGCTTAGGTCTGACAGCTTGTTCGACAAGTCCCTCTACAACATCAAGCGCAAAGAAAAATGTTACAAATAATCAGACTAGTTTAGAAAAATATAGAACAGTTATCACTACTGATGGTGAGGTCGATGATATGAATTCTATGATTCGTTATCTTTATTATTCTAATGAAATGGACCTTGCAGGTATTATACTGACAAGTTCAACTTTTCACTACAACAGTAAGTTTTACTATTCCAAAGGATACAAAATCTGGTGACACTTTCCATATCATCCTAGAAGTTCAAGATGATGGTTCGCATACACTTAAAGCTTATCAGCGTGTTGTTGTTACTGTGAAATAGGTTATAAAAAGAGTCTGGAATGAAAAAGAACCACTTATAATGGACAGTATAAAAAAGTTATATACTGTTCTTATAAGGAGGTTCTTTTCTCATGGCCAAAAAAGGAAGCAAGTTCACCAAATATTCACCCGAGTTCAAATTACAGGTAGTGGACTACCTAAGCGCAAAGAGCGGAGGGATGCCTTCTATTGTCAAAAAATATGGGTTAAAATCAGACAACCAGGTTCTAACTTGGACAAGAAAAATTAAAAGGTATGACTCCCTTAGAATTTAGGTAAGCGTACCTTCTAAAAAACTAACTTTTTTAACTGTCCATTTTATCTGAGGATTGACAGAACAGACTCTTTTTATAGATGAGGTCCAATATAATGCGCTTTTTTTAATTGTTTACGGTATTGGCTGGGTGTCAGTTCGTAATAGCGCTTGAATTGTCGATTGAAATTAGATAAGTTATTGAATCCAACAGCAGTAGCAATTTCTAAAATTGGGTCAGAAGTATTCATTAACAAATCACAGGCTTTATTCAGGCGAACCTGGATGATGAATTCTGTACAAGATGTACCAGCGTGTTGCTTAAAAACTGCCATAAAATGTGTTTTGCTGTAGCCCATAAATTGTGATAGAAAGTCAATTGAGAGATTTTTTTGATAGTTATTGTTAATATAATCAATCAATTCACGAATCTGCTCATTTTTACGATAAGTATCATCAGTATTCTTACGTAAAACATAACGATGATAAAAAAGAAGATATAAAAATTCGTTTAGTTTTGATTTTAGGAGTAGTTCAAAATGGCGTCCCTCATTTTTAGAGAGTTCAAAAATAGTAAAGAGACATTCTTTTATATCTTCATACCCTTCCATATCTGGCTGAATTCGTGGAACAAATTTATAGAGACTGGTTTGTAAGGGCTGCAAATATCTCAGACTAACTTGGTCAACAGTAGAATGTCCAATCATATCTAGATGAAATCGAAAAGTATCGGTAACATGTTTTTGGTTTGCAAGTGGGTGAATTGAGTGCATTCCATTAGGTCGAATGAGGATAATATCACCTGCTTGACTATTGAAATAATCATAATCAATGTGAAAACGAGCAGAACCTTCATAAATATAATTGATTTCTATTTCTGGATGCCAATGAAAAAGGACATCAGGCGTCCATGCTCAACGACAGTACTATAGTAGTCATATGGCAAGAGATGTTTGTTTTCATCTATTTTTATTTCTAGTAAATCAGTATTGTTTTTCATATATCAATCATCCCAATAATATTATAGTATCATTATATAATGTCATTATATCAAAAATAGTTCAAAAATGGAAACGGATACTTTAAAATTTTCCGAAAACTTTCTTTTTAACATCGTTGTAAAGTATCATAATTTGAAAGGATAATGTTAGCAGTATATTAAATAAAGCATTATAATTTAATGGAATCATAGCTAAGGCCTCTCAACTTTCAGCGATTGATAGCAGGGCTAGGCATGGTTTAGTGTGTTGATAAACACGACCTCTTATACCCTTACAAACTCCGCAAGACATCGTAATCTCCTTTGGTTTAAGCGGAGTTTTATTTTTTGAGAAAAATATTACTATGTTATCAGAAAATTACATGAAATGCTTAATTTCTTTTAGCTATTTTGAGTGAAAAGTAGTAGAATGAGATAGTAAATAGTTATAAATAATAATTGTTCAAGGAGGAATAATTATGGATGAATTGAAAAAAGTTTTGTTAGCTGGTATTGGTTTGACTTCAATGACTTTAGAAAAGGCTGATACCTTTGTTAAAGAGTTGGTTGAAAAAGGTCGTTTAACTGTTGAAGAAGGAAAAGAACTACAGTCTGAACTAAAACGAAAAGGTGAAAGTGAAGCAAAAGAGTTATTTGACCAACTGGATGTCAAAACAAAATCTGTTCAATATGCTACAAAGGCAGATGTTTCCCGTCTGGAAGATAAATTGGATGCTCTTTTGAAGCAATCAGTATCAGACGATAAAGAGTAGGATGTTTTATGTCACATAAGCGCTTAAGGGAAATCATTAGAGTTTTTAGCTCAGTTGGTTTAATAACGCTAAAAGAAAAAAGAAACCTATAGAAGATAAGTCAACACCACGTAAATTACGTTTAGCTTTTGAAAAATTAGGTCCTAGCTTTGTCAAAATTGGACAAATTCTTTCAACGAGAAGTGATTTATTTCCTGAGGCTTATATTAGAGAATTAAGCAAGCTGCAAAGTGATGTTCTTCCATTACCTCAAGATGTTGTCATGGAGGCAATTGCCGCAGAGTTGTCAGTACCTATTTCGGAAGTTTTTGCGGACATTTCTTCAGAGCCTTTGGCAAGTGGCTCGGTTGCTCAGACACATCGAGCTACTTTGCTTAATGGCAAAGAAGTTGTTATCAAGATTCAGCGACCGCATTTACCAGAAATTATCGAAGAAGATTTAGAATTGTTGATTGGCTTGTCGCGGCGCATTCCTAAGGCAATGTTGCCCATGGTTAATTTATCAGAGGTTTTGCAGCAGCTCAAGGACAGCTTGACGAAAGAAATCGATTTTCGTAACGAAGCGCAAGCAATGATTACTTTTGCTGAGTTAAATCAATCAATAAAATGCATCGCTATTCCAGAAGTTTTTGACGAATATACCACACCACGTATGGTTGTTGAGGAGTATATTTCAGGAATTCCTATCAATCATTATGAAGAATTGATTAAAGCTGGCTATGATTTGGAAGACATTGGCAAGAAACTGATGCTTAGCTTTATTAAGCAAGTTTTTAAAGATGGCTATTTTCACGGTGATCCGCATCCAGGAAATCTTTTGATTTCTGAAGGAAAAATTTATTTTATTGATTTTGGAATTATAGGGAATTTAGAAAATGGCATGCGCGTGGCGTTAAATGATATTCTTTACAGCTTTACGGCACAAGATGTCGAAGGATGATGCAGGGCATTTTGTCTGTTACAAGTTTTGATACTTCAATAAATAAAACAGCGCTTAGCCAAGACGTTGAACGAATGCTGGCAAAATATTCTAGTTTGGATTTGGGAGTCTTGTCTATCACAGATTTATTGGAAGATTTGCTGGACGTTTTCGTCAAAAATGGCTTGAAGGCTTCGCCACAGATTACGATTCTAGAAAAAGCTGCGCTACAAATTGAAGGGATTTTCCGCGAATTAGCGCCAGAAGTTGACTTGATGACGCTTGCTAAAATTATTTCTAGAAATATGGGACCTGATATGTTAAAACAGGCCCTGAACAAGGAAACATTATTGATTGAGCTCTTTTATCAATTGAAAAATGGGAAAAATATTCCGCGTCGGCTTAATCAGTTACTTGAACAGATGCTCAATGGTCGGATTTTAATCAATCATGATATTTATGATTATAAAAATCGTATTAAGACCGTCAGTCAAATAGCCAATCGCTTTGTTGTGAGCATTTTATTTCTGGCAGTTATGTTAACCGCAGCTTTGCTTAGTTTAATGTCGCAATGCAAGAAATTTCCAAATGTCTTTTTGGTCTTGCTGCTCTTTTATTGGTATGGGAGCTTGTCTTGATGCTCAAACATAAATAAAGATGTTAAAAATTTCCTAATAGTTTAGGAAATTTTTTCTATTCTCGTTTTTGTAACCGCTTGCTATAATATTCTTGTATTAATCGAGGAGGTTATGTTATGTCTAAATTACCAGAAAACTTTTTATGGGGTGGCGCAGTTGCCGCTCATCAACTTGAAGGCGGTTGGCAAGAAGGCGGTAAAGGTCTAAGCGTTGCTGATGTGATGACCGCTGGGCGCCACGGTGTTGCACGTGAGATTACTGATGGTGTTATCGAAGGAAAATATTATCCAAACCATGAAGCGATTGATTTTTATCATCATTACAAGGAAGATATTGCCCTGTTTGCTGAAATGGGCTTTAAATGTTTCCGTACGTCGATTGCATGGACACGAATTTTTCCAAATGGTGATGAGTTAGAGCCGAATGAGGCAGGTTTGCAATTCTATGATGATTTGTTTGATGAATGTTTGAAATATGGCATTGAGCCAGTTGTGACCTTATCACACTTTGAGTTGCCTTTCCATTTGGTGAAAGAATACGGTGGTTTCACCAATCGTAAAGTGATTGATTTCTTTGTTCGTTTTGCCGAAACGTGTTTCCGTCGTTACAAAGACAAAGTTAAATATTGGATGACGTTTAATGAGATTAATAACCAAGCCAATTACCAAGAAGATTTTGCACCGTTTACGAATTCTGGGATTGTTTATAAAGAGGGTGATGACCGCGAAGCGATTATGTATCAAGCTGCGCATTATGAATTGGTAGCGTCAGCGCGTGCGGTTAAAATCGGTCATGAAATCAATCCTGATTTCCAAATTGGTTGTATGATTGCTATGTGTCCTATTTATCCAGCAACTTGCAATCCAAAAGACATTTTAATGGCTCAAAAAGCAATGGAAAAACGTTATTATTTCGCTGATGTTCATGTGCATGGCTATTATCCAAATCATATTTTGAAATATTGGCGACGTAAAGAAATCAAGGTTGATGTGACAGAAGAAGATTTGCTGATTTGACGGATGGCACGGTTGATTATATCGGTTTTTCATATTATATGTCATTTGCGATTGATGCACACCGTGATAACAATCCACACTTTGATTATTTAGAAACAGAAGATTTGGTTCGAAATCCATATGTAAAAGCATCAGAATGGGATTGGCAAATTGATCCAGAAGGGCTACGTTACAGTTTGAACTGGTTTACGGATATGTATCATTTACCGCTCTTTATTGTTGAAAATGGTTTTGGTGCGATTGACCAAGTTGAGGCTGATGGTATGGTGCACGATGATTATCGCATTGCTTATCTTGGTGCTCATATCAAAGAAATGATTAAAGCTGTTGATGAGGACGGTGTTGACTTGATTGGCTACACACCTTGGGGTTGCATTGACCTTGTTTCAGCTGGTACGGGTGAAATGCGCAAGCGTTATGGCTTTATCTACGTTGATAAAGATGATGACGGTAATGGTACTTATAAACGCTCACCGAAGCTATCATTTAACTGGTATCAAAAAGTCATTGCTTCAAATGGTGAAGATATTTAATCGGTTTAGAACCTTTATGAGGCTGCAATCTCCTGCCTTATGGAGGTTTTTTGTTAGAGAAAAGGATAAAGTATGATTGGAATAATTGCTGCTTCATTAACCACACTGGGTTTATTCCTCAAGTGATAAAGGTATTAAAAACGAAAGATACAGAATCAATTTCTTTGGGTATGTACAGCATGTCTGTGACGGGAATGTTACTTTGGCTAGCGCATGGTATTTCAATTTCTGATATTGCTTTAATTGCTGCCAATAGTATGTCAGCAACACTAGCAGGAACGATTCTGATTTGCAAACTGATTTATAAATAATTTTTTTAAAAATTCTCTGAAGTGCTGTTACATCTGCATTTTAGAGGATTTTTTGATTGAAAATTTGAAATGAATTATCCTATTTAATTGTCGTGAAATCCGTTGATAGTAAAGGTTTGATAGGGCTTCCAAAAAAAGAATATACTAATTGCGTAAAATAAAAAAATACCATATAAGGGAAACAGGAGGTGGAGATATGGTAGGCATTATTAGTGTTATTATTGCCGTTTTATTGATTACGGCAGTTGTCCAAGCTTTCCGCGCTAAGATTTGGGGAACCAAAACATTTGGGTATAATTATGTGATTACAATGACAAATGGTGGCAAGCTGCCAGATTTAAGCCAAAATACCAAGCTAAAAAATAATGTTAGAGTTGTTGGCAAATCTGAATATAGCTGTTCGGTGCAATCTAGGCTTAATGATACAGAGCTCAAGACGCTTTTGATGAAAGAATACCATTTGGATTCAACCGAGATTCATATTCAACCAGCACAATTATCAGGAGCTTTAGGGATGATTTAAGAAAAACAGATGAAAAAATCGTCTGTTTTTTTATTTTGTGTCAAATTCATTACGGAAAATTTATTCTATAAAGTTTATTTTTCCGTATCTATTGGATTTTTTCCTTATTAAAGAGGAAAAAGAGCACATTTACTTTTTGTAAGCGTTTTTATAAAATAAATGTGTAAATAAAAAACAAAGGAGATTTACATTATGAGTAAAAAAGCTTTAATTATCTGTGCCGGTGGGATGTCATCATCAATGATTGCCAAAAAGACAATGACATTCCTTCAAGAACAAGGTGAAGACATTGAAATGGATGCAGTTGGTGTTCCAGAAGGGCAAAAACGCATCGAAGCTGATAAGTATGATTTATACCTTGTTAGCCCACAAACTAGAATGAATTTCAAACAATTAGCTGACGCGGCAGCGAAAACAAACAAACCGATTGTGCAAATCCCACCACAAGCTTATATTCCAATTCCAATGGGGATTGAGAAAATGGCTACTTTGGTGAAAGAAAATATCTAATTCAGATGTGTTATAATAGTTCTATCGTTGTTTGGAGGTACCTTTTTCTGTGTTAAATAAAAAAGAAAAGCAAATTATCCAATTTCTAATGAAAGATAAGGATACATTTGTGACGAGCAAAGAATTAGCAACACACTTGAAATGTTCGGACAGAACAATTAGAACTTACTATAAAACACTTGTTGAAAAATTAGATGATTATTCGGGTATCGATTTGATTTCCAAACAAGGTTATGGCTATAAGCTAGGTATTTCGGATGATGATGCTTATGCTGATTTTTTGGAAGAAAATCATATCAATGATAACCATTTTGATTATCATAGTATTACGGATATCAATGATCGTTACAATTATCTACTAAACAAACTTCTATTTGAACAAAATGAAATTTATTTTGATGATTTAGTTGATGAGTTATATGTTAGTCGATCAACGTTATCTAGTGATTTTAAAAAAATAAGACAAAAATTTAAACCATATCATTTAAAGATTGAAAGCAAGGCAAATAAGGGTGTCTATGTAACAGGGTTAGAACGCGATAAAAGACGGTTCATTATGGATTATTTTATTTCGTCTGGTTTTATGGATATGATGCATTCTTATGTTGATAATGAATTGCTTAATCAACGAATTTCTTTTGAAGAATTGACTATTATTGTACTTGATGAATGTCGAGAGGGTGGACTTAAGTTATCTGATTTTGTTATTCAAAATCTAGTTATTCATATCGCTTTAGCTATTCGTCGTATTACTGAAGGTTTTAAAATCAGTAGCTTAGAGGAAGACGAGTTAAATTTACGTGAGCTACCGGAGCGTCAGATTGCGGACAGTATTTTAAAACGCGTGTCTGTATCAACTAAAATTGATTTTCCAGTAGAAGAAGTAGATTACATCACCTTGCATTTGATATCAAAAAGTCACGGAAATGCACGTTGTATTTCTGAAAAGATGCAAGAGTCTATGCGTCAAGAGCTTATTGATGGCATTGGGAAAATAGATTCAGAGGTTAAAAATGATTTTCAGCTAATTGAGGGATTATTAGCGCACCTATCAACTATGTTAATTCGCTTAGAAGGTAAGGTAGTATTAGAAAATCCTTTAACAGTGGAAATTCAGAAAAACTACCCAGATATGTTTCAATTGGCTGAACAACTCGTTACCATCATGCCAACTTTTCAATCTTTTTCTTTGACGCCAAATGAAATTGCATATATTGCTCTACATTTTATGGCTGCTAAAGAACGCTACAAAGAGCAGCGAAAATACAATGTACTTGTCATTTGTGCAACAGGATACGGTAGCGCACAGATGTTGAAAAGTAGGATTGAAAATGAGTTGGGAAATCTGATTTTAATTGCAGATGTCATAGGTTACTATGAGATTAATGATGAAAAGTTGAAAGGCATTGATTTTATCATCTCATCCATTGATTTGTCAAATTTGATTTTCAATATTCCAGTCTTTACCGTATCAGTCTTTTTGACAGATGAAGAATTGCAAGATATTAAGCACGGTATTTCACATTTAGAGACATCAACGTCGTTACGAAAAATGGAAGACAAAACATCTGAATTTAGTGTGAGAGAAGTATTTGATGGTTATTTTTCAGAAGATTCTTTCTTTATTCTGTCCAATATTTCCAAAAATGAGTTATTAAAGAAACTAGTTAAGAGCATTTCTAAGAATGAAAATGAACAGTTTGAAAAACGTTTGCTTGATATGATAAAGCGACGTGAAGAAATGAGTTCCATTATCTTTGGTGACCGCATTGCAGTCCCACATCCGGTGAAAGCTGTTGGCTGTAAGCATCATTTTGCAGTTGCGCTTATCAAAGATGATTTATTCTGGGATGAGGAATACCCATCAGTCAAGATTGTCTTTTTAATGTCTATGTCTATTCATGAAAATGATGGATTGCCAGAGCTGACTTCTGCAATCGTTGATTTGGTAGATGAACCAGAACTTCAAAAACAAATGTTAGCCTGTCAATCATTTGAAGAATTTAGAACGCTATTTTTTAAAATAAAAGAAAGGTAAGGATTATATGAATCCAGAAGAGTTACAAGTTGCAGCATTTGAAATTATTTTAAATTCCGGTAATGCACGAACGATTGTTCATGAAGCTTTTGACGCTATGCGTGAAGGAAATTATGAACTAGCAGAACAGAAGTTACAGGAATCGAATGAAGAATTTTTGAAAGCTCATCAGGCACAAACCAATTTACTACAAGAGTACGCAGGTGGTAAAGAAGTTAAGGTTGAAATCATTATGGTTCATGCTCAAGATCATTTGATGACAACAATGACACTTCGAGAAGTTGCACTCGAAATGCTAGAGTTATATAAAAAAGTTAATTAGTTGAGAGGGGATAAGTATGGTAAGAGATACGAAAAATAGAGATTTAAAGCAAGAAATGACTTTGAAAAATAATTTGTTTTCTCGATACATGATTTTTAGGTATTCACTTGCCTTACTATTCTTTGCTAATATTTATTGGATAATGATTTTATCGTATCGTTTCAATTTCATTATAATCCTGCCAATTATAGAGTTATGTTTGCTTATAGGAGCAATAGCAGAACAATTTACCTTATATGGTAAAATGAAAGCAGTTTTAAAAGTGACCAAACTTGCTTTTCTAGGACAAATAGCTGTAAATGTTATTGCTATTATGTTAGTAATCTTACCACACCAATTTGGAAATGCATTTCAATATTTAGCGATCATATGAGCGTTAAGCTACTTGTTATTACCTTACAGTTATTAGGATTGTTTATTAGCCGTTTAAATCTCAAACGGATTGAACAAGTGAAAAATAATACAGATAAATTTTATTATCGCTTTCAACAAGCTTTTGGAAAAGTCTTATAATGGCTTGTTATTTTAGAAGGAGTTTAATATGGAAGAACAAAAAGGATTCTTTGGCTTGCTAGATAAGTATTTAATGGGGCCAATGAGTGTCATTGCTCAATTTAAGGTTGTACGTGCTATTACAGCAGCTGGTATGGCAGCAGTACCATTTACGATTGTTGGATCAATGTTTTTGGTATTTTCTATTTTGCCACAAGCATTCTCATTCTGCCTATTGTAGCTAATATTTTTTCGGCATCTTTTGATAAATTTACGGATCTTTATATGATTGCTTATTATGCAACTATGGGATCACTTTCATTGTACTTTGTCCTTGCTATGGCTTATGAGTTAACAAAAATTTATGCAGAGGAAGAAGATTTAAATCTAACTCCGCTAAATGGTGCTTTACTCGCTTTGTTTGCATTTATTATGACGGTACCTCAAATTATTTTTGAAGGCGGAGCAATGTCTGCGGTAACAAGCCTAAAGGAAGGTACAGTTGTAGCTGATGGTTGGGCTATGTCAAATGGGGTTACACGTTTTGGTACAACTGGTATTTTCACAGCAATTATTATGGCAGTTGTGACAGTATTGTTATATCGTATGTGTGTGAAACATAACTGGGTTATTAAAATGCCAGAATCAGTTCCAGAAGGTGTTTCACGAGGCTTTACAGCATTAATTCCTGGATTCGTTGTAGCCTTTACTGTTATCATTGTTAATGGTATTCTCGTTGCCTTCGGTACTGATATTTTCCAAGTTATTGCGATTCCGTTCGCATTTGTAGGTAATTTAACAAATACTTGGATTGGTTTAGTCATTATTTACTTACTAACACAAGCGCTTTGGATTGTGGGTATTCATGGGGCAAATATTATTTTTGCATTCGTTAGTCCGATTGCTTTGGCTAACATGGCAAGTAATGCTGCAGATGGAACACACTATATTGTAGCAGGTGAATTTTCTAACATGTTTGTTATTGCAGGTGGTTCTGGTGCAACTCTAGGTCTTTGTATCTGGTGCGCTTTCCGAGCACGTTCAACTCAATTAAGTGCTATTGGTAAGGCCTCTGTTGTTCCTGCTGTATTTAATATTAATGAACCTTTTAATTTTTGGATTACCAATTATCTATAATCCTGCTTTGGCTATTCCATTTATGACAGCACCGATTGTTTCAATGAGTATTTACTATTTTGCAATGAAATTTAATTTGATTAATGCTGTTATTGCACAAGTTCCATGGCCAACTCCAGTTGGTATAGGTGCTTTTCTTGGTACAGCTGATGTCAAAGCAATTCCTGTAGCACTTCTTTGTGCGATTGCAGCCTTCCTAGTTTATTGGCCATTTGTTCGTCGTTATGATCAACAATTGTTAAAAGAAGAAGGAATTGAAGCGTAAAATGATAGAGTGGGGTCACCCACTCTTTTTTATCACAAATACCCTATATGATTACTTCAATATAGGGTATTTTTGTTAATTATCTGGGACGTCAGCAGATGCTGAGAAGTCGTGGAGTTCTTTGAATTCGGTGAGTTGTTTGCTGTATTTGTCGCGAAAGCACCAAGTGGGAGACGAAGATGAAAACAAGTTACTCTTCTTCTGCTTCATTTAGAATTTTAGAACTTGATGTTCGCTCAAACTCGATAAGTTGTGACGCGTGAATTCTTAATGCTAATCGATTTTCATAATTTTGAGCAAATACTCCTGAATAAAGTAAATCTAAGAGATATGTGATTGAAGCATCCGTAGAAAAAGTGCCGATTTTTGAATAAAGTTTTCACGAGTTGCTAGACGTAAGATACAGTTTGTGAGATTAGTTGATTTATTTTCCCCAAGACTTGTCAGCAAGATAATAGGGATATGATGACGACGTAAAAGTTTCATGACACGTTGTAAGGAAAGTGTTTCACCAGAATAACTAATAACCAAAGCACAAGATTCTTTTGGTACTAAATAAGCATCAAAAAGAATTTCGCCATGTAACTGATGAACATGAACATCCTTTTGAATGCGTTTCATATTATGTTGAAATTCTTGTGCATTTAGAAGATTATTACTAGCAGCGAAAATATGTATACTTTTTGCTTGTTCTAGTAAATTGACTGCTTGTTCTAGTGTAGCATTGTCTAAAAGAGAAACGGTATCTAATATCGCTTCTTGTTTTAACTTAGCAATTCTATTGGCAATTGTAATTAAGTTATCTTGCTTAGAAAAAGGGAGATTAGCATCTACACTTTGGTTAAGTTTATCTAGGTAATATAACTCGGTTAGAAAAGCTTTTTTAAAATCAACCCATCCACTAAAGTCAAGTTTTTTAGCGATTCTGACTAAAGCTGATTTAGAAGAATATGTTGCTTTAGCAATATCTGCAGTACTCATTCCCTCAATCGACTGCTTTTCTGATAAGAGGTAGTTAACAATGTGGCGTTCATTTGTAGAGAAAGGAAATATTTCCATTTTTTCAATTAAAAACATAAGTCTCCTTTTAAAAATTGATACAGGTTGAAACGTTGTTTTAAAAAATCATAGTTAATAAACTCAAAAAATAAAACACTGTTCTAAAATGTCATTATTCTCACTATTTTATTATAGCAAATGTTAAACTAAAAACGTTAGAAGGGGGTGTAATTACTTGAAATATAATACTAAAAAAAATTATTCAAAAGTATCATCGATATTTGGTAGCGACTTTAGGATATTTTTTAGCAGGTGTTCTGGTCCCTACTATTTGGTCGTATTTTGCCAGCCCTTTTGGTTATTTAGCAGGTTTTATAGCAGCTATTATTGCTATTTTTCCTTTGTGGTATATCGTTCACTATAAGGGAATGGTCAAGCTCAATTGTGGAGATATTGGAGTTGATATGGGACTTGGTATTTCTACAGCAGTATTTATTCGCGATGCTATTGATTGTGGCTGGAATGGCGTTGCAAAAAGTTTTATGACAATGTTTCTTGTAACAATTGGGGCAATTTTAGCAGGATTTAGTGTTCATTATTTACAGGAGTTAAGGAGAAGAAAAAATGACAATTAGTCAAATGTTGTTGACAATGCTTGGAGGCTTTATTTTACCTTTTGTGATTTTATCCATTTGGGGAAGATTAGTTCTAAAGTGGAAAGCCTTTGGAGGATTTCTAGCTGCATTTATTATTATCGGACCAATTTGGTTACTTAACCATGGTATGGATTATTCTTTTATTACACAATCTGGAGATGTTTTTATTGACATGGGGCTAGCAACTGGTATTGGTGTTTATATTCACGGATTATTATCAGGTGGAAAAATCTATCAGTCGTGGGTTAATGTTATAGCTGCATTTGTAGGAGGCTCTTTAGCGGGGCTTGTGCTAAATATTATTTTTTTGATAAAAAATAATTTTCTTGCATATATTTATTATTCTGTAAATCATTAGTTTTGTTTACTACTAGATACAATGATATTTAAAAGGAGTTTAATGATGACTTTTCCGAAAAATTTTCTTTGGGGTGGCGCTTTAGCTGCTCACCAATTTGAAGGCGGTGTTCTTGAAACCTCTAAAGGTTTAAGCGTAGCTGATGTCATGACAGCTGGTGCTCATGGTATACCACGTGTTATCACAAATGGGGTGATCGAAGGTAATTATTATCCTAATCATATTGGAATTGATTTTTATCATTGTTACAAGGAAGATATTGCACTTTTTGCAGCAATGGGCTTTAAATGCTTTAGAACAAGTATTGCTTGGTCTCGGATTTTTCCAACGGGATTTGAAACAGAACCTGAAGAAGAAGGATTACAGTTTTACGATGAGGTCTTTGATGAATTGTTGAAATACGGTATTGAACCAGTAATCACATTATCACATTTTGAAATGCCTTATGAATTGGCGAAGACAAACGGCGGTTTTATGAATCGTGAAACAGTTAATCATTTTGTAAAGTTTGCAGAGGTATGTTTTAAACGATATAAGTCAAAAGTAAAGTACTGGATGACCTTTAATGAAATTAATAATCAAATGAATTATGCTAATGATATTTTTGGTTGGACAAATTCAGGAGTTCATTTTGGAGACTATAAGAATCCTGAAGAAGCAATGTATATTTGTGCACACCATACCTTGGTTGCTTCAGCATTGGCTGTAAAAATTGGCAAGGAAATCAATCCAGATTTTCAAATCGGAAATATGATTGCTATGGTACCGACTTATCCTTATTCTTCACGTCCAGAAGATGTACTTCTAGCACATCAAGCGATGCATGATAAATGGTTTTTCTGTGATGTGCAAGTACGTGGACATTATCCTGCTTACGTCCTCAAGATGTTTGAACGCAAAGGATTCAATATTCCTATTACTGAAGAAGATAAGCGAATCTTAGCTGAAGGGACTGTTAATTATATCGGATTCTCATATTATATGACTAACACCGTTGATTCAACTGCTAATCGTGATATTTCTAACGCTGTTGAGGCTTCAAATTCTCATACAGTTACTAATCCTTATATCAAAGAATCTGATTGGGGATGGGCAATTGATCCTGTTGGTCTTCGTTATGCGCTGAATATTTTTTATGAGCGTTATGAAAAGCCACTTTTTATTGTTGAAAATGGTTTTGGTGCTATCGATGTTAAGGAAAAAGATGGTTCAGTTCATGATCAATATCGTATAGATTATTTAAGTAGTCATATTAAGGAGATGGAAAAGGCTATTGATGAGGATGGTGTAGAACTTATAGGTTATACACCTTGGGGATGTATTGATTGTGTTTCATTTACAACAGGAGAAATGAAAAAACGTTATGGCTTTATTTATGTGGATCGAAATAATGACGGTTCAGGAACACTAAAACGTAGCAAAAAAGATTCTTTTGATTGGTATAAAAAAGTTATTTCTTCAAACGGTAAAGTACTTTAGAAAGTTAAGCCATAAGGAGAAAAGTTGACTATTGTCATATGGAGATTAGCAAATACAGATGAATCAATGGCAGACTATCTTATTTTAAAATTAATACCTCTCATGCCAATCAAGTAGTGTTTTAGAATATATTATAAAAATGATAATTTTTTTATGAATTATCATTTTTTCATATCATAGTATTAGTTTTTCTGATAATAAACAAGGATATTTTCAAGGAGATAGCATATAATGAATGTGGAAGGAGAGTATTATGACAATAAAAGTAATCGCAACAGATATGGATGGAACGTTTTTAACGGATGCTAAAACCTACGATAAAGTACTTTTTGAACATTTATTCGATAAATTTATGACTGATGATATTAAATTTGTCGCGGCAAGTGGCAATCAATATCGTCAAATTATTCAACAGTTTCCTAAGCACAAAGATCAGATGAGTTTTGTTGCTGAGAATGGCGGTCATATTATTGAAAATGGTAGAACGTTGCAAGAGGAGTTTGAGACTGTAGAAGCCGTTTCAGCCCTAGTAAACTATATTGAAAAGTACTACCCTGATACAGTAATTAACTTAGTTGGAAAAGAATTATCATACCTCCCTAAATCTACACCTGAAAAAATAAAAGAGTTGTTAAGCTATTATCTTCCTGTTTTAAAATATGTTGATAATCTTCATCCTATTCCAGATGATCGTTATTTTAAGGTAACTTTATTAGTTCGTGATGACTTAACTGCTAAAATTCAAACAGAAATTAATACAATTTTTGCTGATTATCAGTTAGCTGCAACTTCTAGCGGATTTGGCTGTATTGATGTAATCCCCTCACATGTTCACAAGGGAACGGGGCTTGATTTTCTATTGAATCATTGGGGATATGGACCAGAAAATCTCATGGTATTTGGTGATGGAGGCAATGATATTGAAATGTTAAAATTAGCAAAGTATTCCTTTGCAATGGCAAATGCTCCGCAGGAAATTAAATCTATTGCTCATTATGAGGCGCCATCAAATCAAGAAAATGGTGTACTACAAATTTTATCAAATTATTTTTTAAAAGGTAACAAGTTATGATAAAGTTGATTGCAAGTGATATGGATGGAACATTTTTAAATCCTCAAGGTAGGTACGATAAAGAAAGATTTCAACAACTATTAGATCAACTAACTGAAAAAAATATTCCTTTTGTCGTGGCAAGTGGTAATCGCTTGGAAAGATTAACGACCATATTTTCAGATATATCTGGCAATATAGATTATGTGGCTGAAAATGGAGCGCTAGTCATTGATAAAGGCAGGGTTTTAGAACAAAAAGCTCTATCAGAACATCTTGTAGATGCTGTTATTGATTTTTTTGCAGATAAGCTAAGAACCTATCGTGTTATTTTATCAGGTATCAAGGCATCTTATGTTTTAGAAGGAACGATTTTTGAATCAGATACTTATTCAATTTCTCAAGATGAATTACATCAATTTTTTTCGACTCTCGTTTTTCTAGAAGATTTTGCAAAGCGCCCGAAAGACCAAATCGTTAAAATTACCATGATGATTGACTTAGATGAAATTGATGAGGTTACACTTCGTTTTAATCAAGAATTTCATGGTAACTTACGATCTGTTTCAAGTGGTTTCGGTGCTGTAGATATTATTCAGACAGGAATTCATAAAGCTTGGGGGTTGCAAGTGTTGATGACCAAATATGGTATTAAGTCTGAAGAAATTGCAGTTTTTGGTGATGGTGGAAATGATATTGAAATGCTAACGTTAGCAAAATATTCCTTTGCTGTAGCAAATGCTTCTCAGGAAGTCAAAAATGCAGCGCATTATATTATCCCGTCAAATGCTGAAAATGGTGTACTAACAGCTATTGAAAAAATCATTACGGGAGAAATTGGATGATAGAATTTCAAAAACTTTATCATAAAGCTGATGTGCAGGAGTACCGTCAGTTTATTTTAGTGGATCAACAGAATAAATTACGGGAAAAATATGCAGCCCTTAATAAAAGTGTTTCACATCCTAATATTCTATTTGTCGGTGATTCCATTACGGAATTCTTTCCGGTTCATGAATTACTAACGTCAACTGTGCGATTATATAATCGTGGGATTCATGGTATCACTAGTCAACAGCTTTTGAAGCACCTTGATAGTCAAGTGATTGATTTGAACCCCAATAGAGTGTTTCTTTTGATTGGCGCTAATGATTTAAAAACTCGTAGACCGGAAGAGGTTTATCAAACCATTCAAACAATCATTTTGGAGATTCATAATCAATTACCAGAAACAGATATTGTTTTAATGTCTGTCTTTCCAATAAATGAATCTCCCGAATTTATACGTACTCCAAGTCTTCGTACCAATCATAGCATTTCACAATTGAATGCTTATCTTAGTGAATTGACCAATGATAAGGTATATTGGCTTGATGTTCATGATTTGCTTTGTGATGAGTCTGGTCAATTAAAACGTGATTTGACACTTGATGGACTTCATTTGACAGTAGCGGGTTATCAAGTAGTTGCAGATATCATTAATCTATTCTTAATGTGATAGTATTAATTTATAAGATGATAATGCAAGATTACGCTTTCAAATAACAATATAATATTATTATACTTAATTGAAAGAAGGAAAACGATATATGACAAAAACATTTCCAAAAAACTTCCTTTGGGGAGGGGCTATTGCTGCTAACCAAGCCGAAGGTGCTTATAACGAGGATGGTCGTGGACTTGTTGCGACTGATGTGACAACAGGTGGTAGTGTGGATGCACCACGTTATATGACGTATATTGATAAAGATGGTAAACCTGGTAAAGTCTCAGCAATGGGACATAATGGTAAAATTCCAGAAGGTGCTAAGTATGCTGTACTTGACACTGAACATTACCCTAATCATGTAGCAGTTGATTTCTATCACCGTTATAAAGAAGACATTAAATTGTTTGCTGAAATGGGTTACTCAATTTTTCGTTTGTCTATTTCTTGGGCTCGTATTTTTCCAAACGGTGATGATAAGGAGCCTAATCAAGCTGGGTTAGATTTCTATCGTTCAGTTTTTGAAGAATGTCGTAAGTATAATATTGAACCTTTAGTTCAATTTGGCATTTTGATACTCCACTTGCCTTGGAAGAAAACTATGGCGGTTGGAAAAATCGAAAACTCATTGATTTTTATGTTCGCTATTGTGAAGTGATTTTCAATGAATACAAAGGTTTAGTTAAATATTGGTTAACCTTCAATGAAATTAATAATACGACAATGTTCCTTGATATGTTTGGGGCAAAGGCAAGCGATGCCGACTACCAAGAAGGTTATCAAGTTCTACATAACCAATTCGTAGCGTCAGCCAAAGCAGTACAACTTGGGCATGCTATCAATCCTGATTTTATGATTGGTAACATGATTTGTGGTATCACATTCTATCCAGGTACTTGTGATCCGGTAGATATTCTAGCTAACGAACATAAATGGGAATCTGGTATTTATTATTGTGGGGATGTTCAAGTAAAAGGAAAATACGGTACTTATGCGAAACGTCTTTGGAAAGAACACAATGTTAACTTAGATATTACAGAAGAAGATCTTGAAGATTTGAAACGCGGCACAGTTGATATGTACACATTCTCATATTATATGTCAAACAATGTGACAACTCACGAAGGTGGTGAACAGGTATCTGGTAACTTCTCGGCAGGTGCTAAAAACCCTTATTTAACTTACTCTGATTGGGGCTGGGCACATGATCCAGTTGGTCTTCAATATTACCTTGAAAAGATTTATGATCGTTATGAAGTTCCATTAATGGTTGTTGAAAACGGTCTTGGTGCCTTTGATACGGTTGAAGAAGATGGGTCAATTCACGATGATTATCGTATTGATTACCACCGTGCTCATATTAATGCCATGGCAGATGCGATTGCTAATGGCGTTAACCTCATTGGTTACACAACTTGGGGGTGTATTGATATTGTTTCAGCAGGTACAGGTGAGATGCGTAAACGATATGGCTTTATCTATGTTGACATGGATGATGAAGGTAAAGGAACTCTTAATCGTACACCGAAAGATAGCTTTTATTGGTACAAGGAAGTTTTAGCTACCAATGGACAAAAAGCTATCGAAGAATCAACTCAAAATAGTTAATCGGTATAAAATATGTGAACTCCTGGAACTTCCGTCTTTTGGCGGAAGTTTTTTTAAAGTTGAAAGAAATAAAAGAATTGTTGTAATGTTTCTTTTATTACTATAAAGTGATAGTAAACTAATGAAATTATAGACAAATTTTATATAGTTGAATTTGGTTAAGTAATAGAAAAGCGCTTTATAAATTTTGTGCAGATGTTGCCCTTTCATTGATTGACTTTAGAGTGAATTCAGTAGTGTTTGAAGCGTTTTCTCTTTTTTGTAATTCATGATATAATGAGTTAATGTTTTAGTGAATGGTGAGGAGTAATAGACTTATGATAAAAATGATCGCAGTTGATATGGATGGAACTTTTTTAGATGAAAATGGGCGATATGACATTGAGCGATTTGAAAAAATACTTGAAGAATTAGAAAAACGTGAGATTTTATTTGTCGTGGCAACTGGTAATCAGATTTCGCGGATGCGTCATATTTTTGGTGAGCAATCAGATAGATTGGCTTACGTTGTCGGCAATGGCAGTCACGTTATTGTGAAAAATGAGACCAAGATTTTAAAAAATCTGAGTGAGAAGCAGTTGGAGCATTTGTTTGCTTACTATGAACATCATTTTGATGACTATCATGTTGTTGTTTCATCGCCAGAGCATTCTTATATGACCAAAGGGGCTTTTTCATGCGATAACTTAGCAGATAAAGCCAGTTTGGATTACTATAATAACAGTTTTCCGAATGTGATTTTACTTGATAATATGTCTGAAATGCCACAAGAAGCCATTAATAAGATAACCATGAAGGTTCCAATGTCAGCAGAAGAAAAGGTAACCAACGATTTTAGGCGTGAATTTCCTGACTTGGTGCCAATGGCAAGCGGTTTTGGAGCGCTTGATGTTGTCCTACCAAATATTGATAAAGCTTGGGGATTAAAGCAAATCATGACACTTTTTGACATTAGCCCAGATGAACTTATGGCATTTGGCGATGGAGATAACGACCTAGCCATGTTATCTTTGGCTTATCATTCTTATGCTATGGAAAATGCGACAGAGCGCGTGAAAGAAACAGCCAGATTTATTGCACCAGCTAATACCAAATCAGGCGTTTTCCAAGTTATCGAAGCGTATTTAAAGGAAAATTAAAGTATTTTAATACCAAAATTCTTGAGATAATTAATCTTAAGAATTTTTTGAACTTATCTTTTGATAAAAAAAAGTCTCAAGATATAAAATATAAACCGTAGATAAAAAATATCCAAAGAATGGAGCATGTGATGACAACAATTGTATTATTAGGTGGAAATGGTTATATCGGTCGGAATGTCACTAAAAATTGGCTAAAAAAAGACTTAAGTGCTGAATTTTACGTTTTATCGCGTTCTGGAAAAAATGAATTGAAGGATTCGCGTATTAAAAATATAGCTGTTGACGTCACATCTGTGGGAGCAGTTGAAGCAGTATTGCCAGAAAAAATTGATTATATTATCGATTTTATTGGACGACCAGAAAAAGATGTTGACCTATTTAAAAAAGTTAATAATTTACCTGCTCAAGTTATGCTTAGGGTTGCTGAAAAACATCGTGTGAAAGCAATGGGGTTTATTGGTGGTGTTCTCGGTCCGAAATCGTTTGTAAATGGGAAGAAGCTGATTATTGAATCTTTGGAAAAATCAGATATTCCATTAGCAGTGGTTGAGCCAACGATTGTCTATGGGAATGGACGAGCTGATACTTTAGCCAAAATGGTTCCTATTTTGAAAGTGGTGGGTGTTTTAGTAAAGATGCTAAAACCTGTCCATGTTGACGATGTCGCTAATGAGTTAATAACACAACTAATCAAGAGGTCATAATGAAATTAAATAAAAGCTTTGAGCAAGCCGTTTATGTGCTAACGATGTTAGCTTTACAAGAAAATCATACACCAGTTAAAAGTCGTGTTCTTAGTGATATTTTAGAAGTGTCGGATTCTTATTTGAAAAAAATCCTTGTTAAATTAACAAGAGCAGGTCTCATTCAATCAAATGCTAGTAAAGTTGGTGGGTATCAGTTAGCCCAATCTGTGACAACTATCACACTTAAAGACGTCTTTTTTGCTCTTGATTTACAAGCTAATGTTATCGAATTCAAACATATGGCTCATCACATCTATGATGATACAAGTCACGTCAAGCAAGTTGAAAATAAGGTTCAACAAACATTGGAAAAAGGACTTTTTGCATTCTATCACGAGTTGGATACATTGACAATTGCTGATTTACTCCAAGAAGAAGCCTATGAGAATGGTGCTATTAATTGGAGCAACAGAGTAAAAAATCATCTCAATAAATAGCTATCCTGCAGTTAAACATTCTCTCTTATTTCTGAAAAGCACCGTAGGGTGTTTTTTTCATATCCGACACTTTCTTTAAAAGTTGTTGTGTTAAAAGGCGCTAAAAATTTCTATACTAGGATTATCAAAGGAAAGGAGTTCTTGGATATGTCAATCACAGAAAAAAATGAAAAAATTGCCGAAAAAGTTGTTGCCACTCATAAAATCATTGAAAAAACAGTTGTCGGTGCTTACAAAGCCTCAGAAACTGGCGCTGTCAATGGATTCAATAAAGTTTCAGGCAAATTCATTGAAAAATTCTTTACAAAAGATGGTGAAAGTGTCGAAGAGGCTAAAAAACGTTTAGCAGCATCAGCTGAAAGATCAAAAACACGTTCAAAAGACATTAACGAAAAAGCTAAATCTCATAAATATTAAATCGTTTTGGTAAATAGAAAGGACAAAACATGAAAAAATCAGATTTTATCACACTTATTACCTATACAGTTAGCACTTTAGTCTTGGCTCTTGGGATGTGCATGTTTACACTTCCTGATTGGCACTTGCAAAATATCGGCTTGCCAGTTGCTATCGTTGGTCTCCTGCTCGAAGTGATTTCTTGGGTGATTCAACGTCGCTTGGCTGGCAAAGGAGCCCCAAACGTCAATCCAAAACTAGTTGGAAAAGTAGTCTATTCCGTTGTTGCTGCGCTTGTTTTCGGTGGTGGTTTTGCCTTGATTAGCTCAGGAAATTTTGTTATAGGATTCGTTTTAAGTCTAGTTGGTCTGGTACTACTTATCGGTATTATTCCAGTTGTTGTCGGTTTGAAAAATTAAGAAAATAAATTAGCTGAGACAAGTGCTCAGCTAATTTATTTGTCTTCATTTGGAATACAAGTTTGAATGATTTCTGAAATAAATGAAATATCGTCAGAACAATCATTAGAAATCCAACCTCGGATAACTTGAGTAATACCTGCTAAGAAGAAGCTAGCCATATACGTCATTTTGACCTTATCTGTAACACCATGCGCATAATAAGACGGTTTAAAAATGTGGTTAACTAACCGATCAAAGCGTTCTTTATGATGAAAATCATGTTCGTGTTCGAGATAAATTTTATAAATGCGTTGATGATTCTTCACAAAAGTTAAATAGGGAATTAGATAGGCATCGTCTATAAAACGCGTCTCATCTGTCATGTTAAAATCATCTTGATATTCTTCGAATTCAGCAATAAAAAGAGAAGTCAAGTAATCATAAGCATCTTCCAATAGTTCGTACTGATTGCTGTAGTAGCTATAGAAAGTGGAACGATTTACAGCGGCTTGCCGGCAAATTTTGCTAACAGTGATATGATCAAATGTCTCATTATCCAATAACAAAATAAGAGTTTGTTGAAGTTTGAGTTTTGCTGCTTGATGTCCAGCCATACACGCCTCCTTATCCTATCTTATTTTATCATAATAAAACCTAAGCTTGCTGTAGCTTAGGATAATTTTTATTTCTTGGCAAAATAACGTTTTGTTTCATGGATAATGACAGGTGAGAGTGCCAGGAGGGCAATCAAGTTTGGTAAAGCCATAAGCCCATTAACGATATCAGCGATAACCCAAATCAATTCTAATTTGAGGAAACCTCCGAGGGCAACCATGACAACGAAGATGCTACGGTAAAGTTTGATGCGTTTTGTTCCGAAAAGGAATTCAAAACAACGTTCGCCGTAATAAGACCAACCAAGAATTGTGGTAAAGGCGAATAAAACAAGACAAAAAGTAAGAGCAAGCGCTCCATATATACCAAAAACTGATGAAAAAGCAGCTTGTGTCAGTGGAGCTCCTTCAAGACCAGAGGCAGTCCATTTTCCGGTAACAATGACAGAAAGTCCAGTTAAAGTACAAATGATGATTGTATCAATAAAAGTTCCTGTCATTGAGATTAGCCCTTGTTCAACTGGTTCTTCTGTTTTAGCAGCAGCAGCGGCTATAGGTGCTGATCCTAATCCAGATTCATTAGAGAAGACACCACGAGCAATCCCTTTTTGAATTGCCTCTTTAACAACTGAACCCGTAAACCCACCAATAGCTGCTGTACCAGTAAAAGCTCCAGAAAAAATTTCACTGAATGCAGGTATAATCTGATTAGCGTGACCAAAAATAACAGCGAGTGTGGCAATAATATAAATAATAGCCATGAAAGGTACGACTTTTTCAGCTACTTTAGAAATAGATTGAATACCACCAAAAATGATGATAGCAACAAGAACGGCAATGACAACACTTACGATTTGTGGTGCCAAACCAAAAGAATTTTCAAGTGATGATGTAATTGAGTTTACTTGTGAGAATGTCCCAATACCAAAGTAAGCAACCAAAACTCCAGCAACTGCAAAGAAAGCAGCTAAAGGTTTCCAACGTTTACCCATACCATTGATGATGTAATACATTGGACCACCAGAAATTTCACCATTATCATCTTTAGTACGGTATTTAATAGCAAGAAGCCCTTCAGAATATTTTGTAGCCATTCCAAAAAAAGCAGCTACCCACATCCAAAAGAGAGCTCCAGGTCCACCAGCTTTAATCGCTGTAGCTACCCCAACGATATTTCCTGTTCCGATAGTGGCTGCAAGTGCGGTAGCGAGTGCAGCAAAGCTTGAGATATCTCCTTGTCCTTTATCATCAGTAAAGATTAATTTAAAAGCTTTAGGTAGTTTGATGATTTGGAGAAGCCCAAGACGAACAGTTAAGTAAACACCAGTCCCAACGAGTAAGATTAAAAGCGGTGCTCCCCAGACAATATCATCAAGTGAAGTAAAAAAGTCTAACATAAAAAGAAATAGTCTCCCCATTTTAAATATAGCGCCAAAGATGCCAATAGAAATAGAAAAAGAGTTATCTAAAAAAGATAACTCCTGAAAAGTGATAAGAAGACTTAGCAAGCCTAATGCTCGCCTGTGAATCTATTCTTATCTTCTGTCCTTTTGCCTGAGAGTTTGGGTTGACAAAGTCAACCTTGCCCCTTCGGCGCCTAATCTAGATAACCCAATTAGCATCAGTAGGTAATACAAAGTCCTTAAAAACACTACTGACTCTAGTGGAAATTCTAGCTGTCATCAAAGCATTTGATAACAAGGTCTCTCCAGAAGTCCGTCCGTCACCCAGTCCTGTCTATGACACCTGAGAGCGTAACTCCTTCGGCGAAAGGCAAGCTTTCTTCTCCTGAATGACATCATTCGGTTTGCTATTAATTTGTTTACTATATTAAAGCAAAATCCGAACTTTGTCAATAGTATTTTTTGTAATGTTTGGGAAAAGTGCTATTTTATGCAATAATAAAGGAATAATTTGCAACAAATATTAATAATCTTGTCAATGTCATCTGACGTGATATTGACATAATTAACAATAAAATCCTTGTCAGACTATGTATTTTGGCAACGATAATAGCGCGATAATGGTGTCATCTACAATCATGTTTTTTAGCCAATTGGCAAACTGTTTGTTCAGATAGCTCACTTTGAATATGCAAGATGAAATGCAAGTCTGATTCTTGTCCTTTACTGGGAGAAAGAATGACCAGCTTATTTTGACAATTATTGAGGATTTGGCAGACTAATTTTGACCAAGTGGCAACGGGAAGTATTTCAGACTTATTTCTTAAAAATTTGCCAAACAAAGTGAAACCAGCCAACACTATTTTCCAAAAAATGGTACAATAGATAAGCATTATTTTATATGACTAATTAATCTAGAGAGGAATAAAACTCGGATAATTTGCTTATTTAGCGAAATAGTGACATCCGTGGTATTTTACGATGAATCCTTTACTAAATGGTATGAATGACAAGCAGGCAGAGGCTGTTAAGACAACGGACGGTCCGCTTTTAATCATGGCGGGAGCTGGTTCTGGTAAGACACGTGTTTTAACGCATCGTATTGCTTACTTAATTGATGAAAAATTTGTAAATCCTTGGAATATCCTTGCGATTACCTTTACGAATAAAGCGGCGCGTGAAATGCGTGAACGTGCTATGGCGTTAAATCCTGCGACGGCTGATACGTTGATTGCAACTTTCCATAGCATGTGTGTGCGAATTTTGCGTCGTGATGCTGACCACATTGGCTATAATCGCAATTTTACGATTGTTGACCCAGGTGAGCAGCGCACGCTCATGAAACGTATTTTAAAAAATCTGAATCTCGACCCTAAGAAATGGAATGAACGTGCGATTCTTGGGACGATTTCAAATGCCAAAAATGAATTTGCTTGATGAGGTAGCTATGAAAATCAAGCAAGTGACATGTACACGCAAATTGTTGCCAAATGTTATAAGGCTTATCAAGAAGAATTGCGCCGCAGCGAAGCAATGGATTTTGATGACCTTATCATGTTAACGCTTCGTTTGTTTGACCAAAATCCTGATGTTTTGGCTTATTACCAACAACGCTACCAATACATTCATGTAGATGAGTATCAAGATACTAACCATGCGCAATATCAATTGGTGAAACTTTTGGCGTCTCGTTTTAAGAATATCTGCGTTGTTGGTGATGCTGACCAATCCATTTATGGTTGGCGTGGTGCAGATATGCAAAATATCCTTGATTTTGAAAAGGATTATCCAGAAGCAAAAGTTGTTCTATTGGAAGAAAATTATCGTTCAACCAAGAAAATCTTGCAAGCAGCAAACGCGGTGATTAATAACAATCGCAATCGTCGTCCAAAAAAATTGTGGACGCAAAATGCTGACGGTGAGCAGATTGTCTATTACCGTGCGCGTGATGAACGTGAAGAAGCAGTCTTTGTCGCTTCTACGATTGACAATATTGTCCGCGAAGAAGGCAAGAACTTCAAAGATTTTGCAGTTCTATACCGTACCAATGCGCAATCACGTACATTGAAGAAGCTTTGTTAAAATCAAACATTCCTTATACAATGGTTGGTGGAACAAAATTTTACAGCCGTAAGGAAATTCGTGATGTGATTTCATACCTCAATGTGATTGCAAATACTGCGGATAATATCAGTTATGAACGTATCGTCAACGAACCAAAACGTGGCGTTGGTCCTGGTACCCTTGAAAAAATTCGTGATTTTGCCAATATGCAAAACATGAGTTTGTTAGATGCATCTGCTAATATCATGCTTTCTGGCGTAAAAGGAAAAGCAGCACAAGCGGTTTGGGATTTGGCGAATCTGCTCATGAAATTTCGTGATGACTTAGACCAGATGACTGTTACAGAATTGGTCGAAGCTGTTCTTGACAAAACTGGTTACCTTGATGCCCTTCGTGTGCAAAATACCCTTGAAAGCCAAGCGCGTATTGAAAATATCGAAGAATTCTTGACTGTAACTAAGAATTTTGATGATAATCAAGAAGATGCCCCAGAAGATGAATCTGGTATTGACAAACTAAGTCGTTTCTTAAATGATTTGGCTTTGATTGCTGATACCGATGACGGTGATGCGGAAACTGCAGAAGTGACCTTGATGACTTTGCACGCTGCCAAGGGGTTGGAATTTCCAATTGTTTTCTTGATTGGTATGGAAGAAGGCGTCTTTCCACTTTCTCGTGCCGCCGAGGACCAAGATGAATTAGAAGAAGAACGCCGTTTGGCTTACGTTGGGATTACACGTGCAGAGCAATTGCTTTTTGTAACCAATGCTAACACACGTACTTTGTTTGGTAAGACAAGCTATAACCGTCCGTCACGTTTTATTCGTGAAATTGATGACGAATTATTGCAATACCAAGGTTTAGCGCGTCCAGCTAATTCATCATTTGGTGTTCGATATAGCAATAGTAGTGATGAGCAATTGACTTTCGGACAAGGCATGAGCTTACAGCAAGCTCTTCAAGCACGTAAAGCAAAAGTTCAACCAACATCAAGTCGTGGAGCGCAGCCATTTTCAAAAGCTGGCAAAGCTGTTCCAGTTGGTCAATCAGCTAGCGCTTCAAAAGAAGCGGTCGATTGGCAAATTGGTGACATTGCTCACCATAAAAAATGGGGTGATGGTACCGTTCTAGCCGTTACAGGAAGTGGAAAAACACAAGAACTTAAAATCAATTTCCCAGAAATTGGGCTTAAAAAACTACTAGCCAGCGTCGCACCGATTGAGAAGAAATAAACAAGTATAAATCAAAAGGAATCTGAGACAAAACTCAGGTTTCTTTTTAGCAAGATTTTTAATCAGTATTAATTGTTTTGCTCGGTGTTGAGAATCTAAAGATAATGACTGCTACAATAAGAAATGTAAGCCAAGTGAATGTGATGTTCCACAAAGATAAGCTGCTAAATAAAACGGTTCCGACAGGAAGTGACAAGGTGAATAAAAAAGACAAGAAATTATTCGTCTGTGCTAAGGTATTAGCAGGAAGTTTGCTTAGTAATAGAGAATTAATTTTAGGATTGACTTTTCCCACCAGATAACTCGCGAATGCTAGTAGCAGCACACCGAAAATTAACGGTAGGTGAATGAGGTTAGACAGACCAACGAGAAAGAAAATAACGGCATTAATTTTTAGCAACTCCCTAACTGATTTCTTAGAAAAGTAATCGTGTGGCGTTAAGCTTCCTATCAGAATACCTCCAACTAAGATAAACTCAATAAGAAGTAGCGCTTGGCTGTAAGAAAGGTGACCGATTTTGGCAGTCAGTAGCCAAATATTATAAATGGCATTAAGTGAGCCACTAAGCATATTTAAGCAAAGAATTGACAGAAGCAGCCGACTAAAATCTGCTGTACTAGCTTCATTGAAAATCAGCATCACATTATGGTATAAAGCTGAAAATTGCTCTTTTAATGACTGTTTTTTGTCATTGGGCAAGACATCATAATTGGCGTTATCTTTGATGAGTAATACCACTAGTGCTGATAGTAAAAATGATAGCGCATTAATGAGTGCGACAAGTGAAAAATTCTGCTTAGAAACCGTTAACAACCAGATGCCCAAGGCTTGTCCAGAAAAACTGCAGATGTAAGAGATGAATTGTGTAAAGGAATAGGCTTCGATTAAATCTTCTTGGCGAACGTATTTCTGAATAATGGGCATCCGCAGACCATTTGAAAAGTCACTTAGCATATCACTAAGAATGTTAAACAGACAAATAAAAGAAAAAGCAAGCAGACTAGGCTCAGTGATTATGAAAGCTAAGAGTGTAAAAATAATTGCTTGAATGAAACCTGTGATAACAATCCATTTCTTTTTAGCTTGAGTTTGGTCAGCTTTTATTCCAATCCAAATGGTAAAGAGTGTCGGAACGACCATTGTCACATTAGCAATACTCAACATAATTTTTCGAATGAAAAACGGTAGCAGCATAGACGACAAAAACAATATTGTACAAGGAGGAGCCGATAGTATTTAGAAAACGAGAAACGGTCAAAAGGTGGTAAATTTTATTTTTAAAAAATAATCTCATGATTTTGTCTCCTTAATTGATTTTGAAACATTATAATATGATTATCTTTTAAGGTAATAAAATGTTGAATATATTCAAATAGATTTGATTATAGTAAAGATGAATAGTTCTTAAATTTAACCATTAACAGCTAAGACAAATATAAAAAACAGTCCAGTGGACTGTTTCAGAGCGTAGATAAACCCTCTCAGCAGTATAAATATTGTAAATTTAGAGTGTATCTATCGATTTGAATAAACTCTTAGAAATGCTGATATAACGGTGTTCCTAAGGGTTTTTATTTTTTAACAAAAAGAAAAAGATTGAAGAAAAATATCCAAAATGGACTTTTTCTT
>ENA-OQBT01000297-OQBT01000297.1-human-gut-metagenome-genome-assembly--contig:-NODE-297-length-33517-cov-2.782330_pt1 | contig 33517 bp, 32 predicted proteins | sample MGYA00242749_ERZ504557 | MGnify/ENA primary metagenome ERZ504557 (study PRJEB26092, sample SAMD00036243) | human gut metagenome | host: Homo sapiens | study: EMG produced TPA metagenomics assembly of... | reverse complement strand
ACTCTCTGATAAAATGTTTGTTCCAAGTTCAAAATCAACATACTAGCTAATTTATCCCTTTTACTGTTTTAAAGGATCTTTCGATCGTTTTGAATTACTTATTCAGAACTTTCGAGGATGTGTTTCATTGTTTAATTATCAAGGTTCTTCACTGTTCTCTCGGTCAGCAACTCGTTTATTTTATCAAACTCATTTGCATTTGTCAAGAACTTTTTTCAACTTTTTTTCAAAGTCGAGCGGAGAAGGAGGGATTTGAACCCTCGCGCCGCTATTAACGACCTACTCCCTTTCCAGGGGAGCCCCTTCAGCCAGCTTGGGTACTTCTCCATAGTTTGCCTGATTCATAATCAGATATTCAATTAACTGAGTTTTGAGCGGAGAGGGTGGGATTCGAACCCACGCGCCCTTTCGGACAAACGGTTTTCAAGACCGCCTCGTTATGACCGCTTCGATACCTCTCCGTGTGTGAATTCAAATCTCGGTAACTCCCGAAATCATCTCAGTTTTTGGCTTGTCAGCTTTGCGTTTTTATCTCTCTCGCTCAGCGACATTCGTTATTATATCAGCAGTGTTTCAGAATGTCAACCACTTTTTTGAATTTTTTTTACATTTTTTTCAATTTTCTTTTTTCGTTTTTCGCTGTTTTTCCCCGTTTTGCAATTCACACATTTATTTTTATCTATTTATAGTTTGCTTTCTGTATTTTGCTTTTTTCTATTTTTCTGCCAGAAAGCTCTCTGCAACGAGCAGATCCTCCGGTGTTGTGATTTTTATATTTTCATAGCCGCCTTTTACCATCACTGATGCGATTCCCATCTCCTGCTCCACAACCATGCATCGTCGGTGATTCCTTCTGTGGAATGCTGCATCAGTTTTTCGAATGCCGGAAACAGAAGCTCTGCTGCAAAGGCCTGCGGGGTCTGTGCCTGCCATACGAGATCTCTTCGCGGGCTTTCCCTGATTTTTCCGTTTTCATCGGTAAGCTTGATGGTATCCTTGACCGGCATGCCAAGGACACAGGCTTTTTCTTCTTTTACACATGCGCAGAGACGTTCCAGCATTTCCTGGTTTAAAAACGGGCGGGCACCATCGTGAATCAGAACGTAATCGGTCTTCTGCTCCTGTTCGCTTTCCAGGCTTTTCAGCGTCTGCAATGCTTTCCAGACAGATTCATACCGTTCCCTTCCGCCTGCGCATACGGAAACAGTTTTCTTAATTCCATATTTTTCGATAATCTCTTTCTGACAGTATTCTATTTTATCCGCACCTGTCACAAGAATGATCTGTCAATCTCCGGCGAATGTTCAAAAACCTCCAGCGCGTAAACCACGACTGGTTTTCCTCCGATTTCCAGAAACTGTTTTGCTACGCTTCCGCCCATCCGGGTTCCCTTTCCGGCTGCCAGGACAACCACAGTGTATTTTTCTTTCTTCTCGCTCATCTTTTCCTCCGTTTTCTACAAATGCAAAAACTCCGCAGCAGATCTCTCTTCTCCGTTCTGCTGCGGAAGTTTCTTTTTCTTATCGTTCTCCAAGCTTCAGGTTCGGTACGGCATTCAGGTCCCAGCCGTGGCGGGTTCCCTTCTGGTACTCGTAGTAAGCTGCCACACCGATCATGGCCGCATTGTCGGTACAGAAGATCGGGGACGGACGGTAAAAGCGGATGCCCTCTTTTTCACATGCTGCTTCCATCGCCGCGCGGAGTGCCCCGTTCGATGCAACGCCGCCGGCGATCGCCAGACGGTCCATATGGTAATCTTTGGCCGCACGGATGGCATTATCCACCAGAACGTCCACAACGGCCTGCTGGAAGGACGCAGCGATGTCTGCTTCGACAATTGGTTCGCCTGTCATCCGGCATTTGTTCAGATGGTTTAAAACGGCAGATTTTACGCCGCTGAAGCTGAAGTCATACGGCGCATCCTCCATGTGGGCACGCGGGAAGTCGATGGCGTGCGGGTTTCCTTCTTTTGCCAGCTTGTCGATCTTCGGTCCGCCCGGATAGCCGAGTCCGATGGCACGGGCTACCTTGTCGAAGGCTTCTCCGGCTGCGTCGTCTCTCGTTCTTCCGAGGATTTCGAAAGAACCGTAATCTTTTACAATGACAAGATGGGTATGGCTCCGGAGATGATTTCACACAGGAACGGCGGCTCCAGATCCGGGTGTTCGATATAGTTCGCCGAGACGTGGCCTTCAATATGGTGAACGCCGACCAGCGGTTTCTTTTTTGCATAGGCGATCGCTTTTGCCTCTGCCACGCCGACGAGAAGTGCGCCGACAAGACCAGGGCCGTACGTAACACCGATCGCATCGATATCATCCAGAGTGACATCGGCTTCTTTTAAGGCCGCTTCTACAACCTGGTTGATTTTTTCGATATGTTTTCTGGATGCAATTTCCGGCACAACACCGCCATACAGGGTATGGATGGCGATCTGGGATGAAATAATGTTAGACAGCACACATCTTCCGTTTTTCACGACGGAGGCTGCGGTTTCATCGCAGGAGCTCTCAATTGCAAGAATCAGGGTATCTTTTTCACTCATTTTTCGTTTCCTCTTCAAATAACAGTTCTACTGATCTTCCGTCTTTTCCAAGCTCTGCGGCCGGGAAAATCTTCTGTACCTCATCCATGTACCGCTGCGGGCCGACGAGCGACGGGGAAAAGTGGGTCAGCCACATTTCGGCAACCTCGGCATCTTTTGCCAGTTTTGCCGCCTCGTAGAAGGTCATATGCTTAAATTCTTTTGCTTTTGCCTGTTTTTCCGGCTCGCCGTACATTCCCTCGCAGATGAAAAGGTCGGAGCCTTTCGCATGTTCGGAGATCGACGGAATCGGGCGGGTATCGGTGCAGTAGGTCACCTTCAGTCCCTTTCTGGCAGGGCCGAGGACCATGTCCGGCGTATACGTCTTTCCATCCAGGGTGACAGTCTCGCCTTTCTGCAGCGGATTCCAGCATTTAATCGGAATTTCCTGTGCTTTAGCGCGCTCCACATCGAATTTTCCCTTGCGGGAGATTTCCAGCGAATAGCCGTAGCAGGTGATATTGTGCTGCACGCGGAAGGCTGTGATTTTGTAGCCGTTCATCTCGATCACTTCCTCCGGCGCTGTCACCTCGTGAAATACAATCGGGAACGGCAGCTCCGGGCAGATGACGCGCAGCGAATTGACGACGCGCTCCAGGCCTTTTGGGCCGATCATGGTCAGCGGTTCTCTCCGGTCAGTGTTTCCCATCGTCAGGAGAAGTCCTGGAAGCCGCTGATGTGGTCTGCGTGGTAATGGGTGAAGCAGATGGCATCAATCGGCTTAAAGGTCCAGCCTTTTTCCTTGATGGCAACCTGGGTTCCCTCGCCGCAGTCGATCAGAAGGCTGCTTCCGTTGTATCGGGTCATCAGGGCGGTCAGGCGTCTGCCTGGCAGAGGCATCATACCGCCTGTTCCCAGTAAACATACATCTAACACGTTTTTCCTCCATATTCTATCCGGCTTTTTCGAAAGCCGGTCAGGTATTTTACGTTGAAAAAGCGTGTCCAAAACGGTTTGTTTCAGACACGCTCTCATCTTAACACAGTTTTTTCAAACACGCAATGACGCGGGTTTTATTTATTTGCTGTCATGACAGCTTCCTTCATCATGCGGACATACGTATAGATGTGCTGCTCCGCATGAGTGCCGTACTTCGCAATCATTTTGACGATAGCGCTTCCGACGATGACACCGTCCGCAATTTTTGCAATGTTGGCCGCCTGATCGGTCGTGTTGATGCCGAAGCCTACGGCTACCGGAATATCGGTTACTTTGCGGATTGCGGCGATCATGGAATCGAGGTCTGTCTTGATCTCGCTTCTGACACCGGTAACGCCAGAGACGATACGAGGTAGATAAAACCTTCGGCGTCTGCGGCAATTTTCTGGATGCGCTGCTCAGACGTCGGCGCAATCAGGGAAATGACATCTACCTGATGGCTGCGCGCAATATCGTTTAATTTCGCCTTTTCCTCATACGGCATATCCGGATGATGATGCCATTGATGCCGACTTCCTCGCATTTTGTAAAGAACGGCTCGTATCCGTAATGGAACACCGGGTTTAAGTAGGTCATAAACACCAGCGGAATGTCTGTTTTTTTGCGCACGGAGGCTACCATATCGAAAATTTTATCGGTGGTAGTTCCGGCTTTTAAGGAACGGAGGTCTGCCTCCTGGATGACAACGCCCTCGGCAATCGGATCCGAGAACGGGATTCCGATCTCGATCAGGTCTGCGCCTGCTTTTTCGAGCTCCAGAATATAATTCTCTGTTTTTTCAATGTTCGGGTCTCCGGCTGTCAGAAACGGAATGAATGCTTTGCTGTTTGAAAATGCTTCTGTTACTTTACTCATGAAGGTCCCTCCCTCTGTATCTTGCAATGGCTGCTACGTCTTTGTCTCCGCGTCCGGACAGGCAGATGATGATGGAGTCTTCCGGATCAAATTCTTTTGCGATCTTCATCGCATGGGCTACTGCATGGGCACTCTCGATCGCACAGATGATACCCTCGGTTCTTGCGAGGTATTCAAAAGCTTCTACTGCCTCATCGTCCGTTACCGGAACGTATTCGGCGCGGCCGATGTCATGCAGATATGCATGCTCCGGTCCAATGCCCGGGTAGTCAAGGCCTGCGGAAATCGAGTAAACCGGTGCGATCTGACCGTATTTATCCTGGCAGAAGTAGGATTTCATACCGTGGAAGACGCCGAGTGTTCCGGTTGCAATGGTTGCTGCAGTCTCTGCGGTGTTGACGCCGCGTCCTGCTGCCTCGCATCCAATCAGGCGGACATTTTTGTCATTGATGAAGTTATAGAACATACCCATCGCATTGCTTCCGCCGCCGACGCATGCCATGACGGCTTTCGGGAGTTTTCCTTCTTTTTCGAGGATCTGCTCTCTTGCCTCTTTGCTGATGACAGCCTGGAAATCGCGGACGATGGTCGGGAACGGATGCGGGCCCATAACGGAACCGAGAACGTAGTGGGTGTCATCGACACGTGATACCCACTCGCGCATCGCCTCATTGACGGCATCTTTTAAGGTCATAGTTCCGGTAGTAACGGCATTTACTTTTGCACCGAGAAGCTCCATCCGGTATACATTGAGGGCCTGACGGTCGGTGTCTTCTTTTCCCATGAAGATCTCACACTCAAGTCCCATCAGCGCTGCTGCCGTTGCGGTTGCCACACCGTGCTGGCCGGCTCCGGTCTCTGCGATGACACGGGTTTTTCCCATTCTTTTTGCGAGGAGGCACTGTCCGAGCACGTTGTTGATTTTGTGGGCTCCGGTGTGGTTCAGATCCTCTCGTTTGAGGTAAATTTTTGCTCCGCCGAGATCCTTTGTCATTTTCTCTGCGTAGTAGAGAAGGGACGGGCGGCCCGCGTAATTTTTCAGCAGGTCATCGAGCTCCTGGCAGAACTCCGGATCGTTTTTATAATAATTGTACTGTTTTTCCAAATTGATAATTTCATTCATCAGAGTTTCCGGTATGTACTGGCCTCCGTGAATACCAAATCTTCCGTCAGACATGTCTTATCCTCCTTATGCATTCTGTGATTTTTTTCGGGTCCTTTACGCCGTCTGTCTCGACACCGCTGCTGATGTCGACGGCGAAGGGATGTGTCTGTAAAATCGCCTGTTCCACATTTTCGGCGTTCAGGCCTCCCGCAAGGAAATACGGGCGGTCCATGTTTCTGATCAGTGACCAGTCGAACGATTCGCCGGTACCGCCTTTTCCGTGGTCGAGAAGGATGTAATCGGCGCTGCTTTTTTTCGCCTTTTCGACGTCCTCCCTGGTTTTGATGGAAAATGCCTTGATCAGTTTCCCGCCGGTGCGGAACCGGAGCGAATGGATATATTCTTCACTCTCATTTCCGTGGAGCTGTGCCAGATCGATGACGCCCTCTTCGAGGTATCCTGCGACAATCGCCGGAAGCTCGTTCACAAAGACGCCGACCGCCTGGATTTCGGGATCCAGATAGCGCCGCAGCGTCACGGCATGTTCTTTTGTAATCTGTCTGCGGCTTTTTGCAAAGACAAAGCCGACATATTCGGGCTTCAGCTCATTCACCGCATCAATGTCTTCCAGCCGTGTGAGCCCGCAGATTTTGATTCTGGTCTGTTCTTCCATAACGTTTGACTCCCAGTGCGCTCTGTTTTGCGCACTTACGTTACCACTTTAACACATTGAAGAGAGTTTTTCAAGCTCTGCTTTTTTGTTGCTGCTCCGCATCAGCGTTTCGCCGATCAGAACGGCATCGGTTTTATTCTGATACAGTCTTCCGACATCCTCCGGCGTTTTGATGCCGCTCTCGGATACGAAAACAATGTTTTCCGGGACAAGCTCCCGCAGCCGCTCACTGTTGTGGATATCGACCGTGAAATCTTTTAAGTTGCGGTTGTTGACACCGATGATCCTGCTCCGGCGCGCATGGCCTGTGCAACCTCCGCCTCATCGTGGGCTTCCACAAGAGCGGAAAGGCCGAGGGAATGCGCTGTTTCCAGATATTCTTTTAAGGTTTCCTCCGGCAGCAGCGCACAGATCAGAAGGACAGCGGTGGCTCCGAGCACCTTTGCCTCGTAGATCATATAGGGATCCACGGTAAAATCTTTCCGTAGAACCGGGATGGATACGGTTTCTGCAATTTTTTTTAAGTAACGCTTGTCGCCTTTGAAGTATTCCGGCTCAGTCAGGCAGGAAATGGCGGAGGCACCGGCCGCTTCATATTCCTTTGCGATCTCCAGATAGGGGAAATTTTCTGCGATGATGCCTTCGACGGGGAGGCTTTTTTTACCTCGCAGATAAAGGACATGCCCGGCTTTTTCAGCGTCTGTTCAAACGGGAATCCGGTGTCCGGGTTCATCGCCGTTGCTTTTTCTTTCATTTCTGCAAGAGAACACTTCTCTTTTTCTGCAGCGACACGTTTTCTTGTGGCTTCTGCAATCGTTTCTAGTATCATATGTTTATTCCTCTTCTGCCAATTTATTGGCGAGTGACACAAACTCTTCGAGTTTTTTCTGTGCTTTCCGCTGTCGATCAGCTCCTCTGCCAGTTTTACAGCTCCTGCATCGGGATTTCTTTTGCTACATGAAGGGCTGCGGCGGCATTCAGGACAACAGCGTCTCTTGCCGGGCCTTTCTTTCCTGCAAGAATTTCTTTCGTAATTTCAGCATTCTCCTGCGGGGTTCCGCCGACCAGCTCTTCTTTGGTACAGCGGGTCATGCCGAACTCTTCCGGTGTGATAACGTATTCCTCAAACGTTCCGTCCTTGATCTCGCAGACGCTTGTCGGTGCGCTTAAGGAAATTTCATCGAGACAGTCCTGGCCGTAGACAACCATGCCGCGTTTGACACCAAGATTGGAGAGAACTTCTGCCATCGGGCGGACAAGTGCTTCCTCGTAGACACCCATCACCTGCATCGTGCTGCTGCCGGGTTGGTCAGCGGTCCGAGGATGTTGAAAATGGTTCGGATGCCGAGCATCTTGCGGACCGGTGCCACGTATTTCATGGACATGTGGTATTTCTGTGCGAACAGGAAACAGATTCCAAGTTTTTCCAGAACTTCTTTGTTTTTCTCCGGCTCCAGGTCGATTTTGACGCCGAGCGCTTCGAAACAGTCGGCTGCGCCGGATTTGCTCGATGCGGCGCGGTTTCCGTGTTTTGCAACTGCGACGCCGCCTGCAGAGATCACAAGGGATGCTGTTGTGGAGATGTTGAAGGAATTGGATTTATCTCCGCCGGTTCCGACGATTTCCAGAACATCCTTGTCATGTTCCATGTGAACACCGTGCTTTCTCATGCCGTTGGCACATGCGGTGATCTCTTCGATTGTCTCGCCTTTCATCATCATGGCAGTTAAAAATGCGCTGATCTGGATCGGATCGGCTTTTCCTCCCATGATTTCATCCATGGCGCCCTCTGCCATCTCGTAGGTTAAGTTCTCTTTATTTACCAGTTTTACAATCGCTTCCCGAATCATATTCTGTTTCTCTCTTTCTTTGCTGTCCTGTGATCTATCTTGTAATTTTTAAGAAGTTTTCTACCATCTGTCTGCCCTGCGGGGTCAGAATGGATTCCGGATGGAACTGGACTCCGTAGATCTTTTTCTCACTGTCCTCGACTGCCATGACCTCGCCGTCTGCGGTTCTTGCCGTTACCTTTAAGGTTTCCGGCAGTGTCGCTTCATCAGCTGCGAGGGAATGGTATCTTGCAACCGGAACGTTTCCGGCAGCCCCTGAAATAATTCCGAGGTGAGATCCAGCGTTGTCTCGGACTGTTTGCCGTGCATCAGCTGTTTCGCATAGGTGACGGTCGCGCCGTACGCGGCACAGATTGCCTGATGGCCGAGGCAGACACCGAGGATCGGGATCTCGCCGCCTAATTTTTCTACAATCTCCATGCATCGGCCTGCCTGCTCCGGACGGCCGGTCCGGGAGATAAAATGATGGATGCCGGTGCCAGTGCACGGATTTCGTCGATCGTCATCTCGTCGTTCCGGATGACCTTCATGTCCGGATTGATCGAACCGGCGAGCTGATACAGGTTATAGGAAAAACTGTCATAATTATCTACCAGCAGTATCATAAGTTACTTCCTCCTTCTGCCTCTGCAAGTGCGACCATCACGGCCTTTGCTTTGTTGATGCATTCCTGATGCTCTTTTTCCGGTACGCTGTCGGCTACAATGCCGGCGCCGGAGCGGACGAACACTTTTCCGTTTTTCTTAAACGCAAGCCGGATTGCAATGCAGGTGTCCATATTTCCGGTGAAATCCAGATAGCCGATCGCACCGCCGTAAATGCCGCGCTTGTTGTTTTCCAGCTCGTTGATGATCTGGCAGGCACGGAGCTTTGGTGCACCGGAGAGGGTTCCGGCCGGGAGAACGGAATCGATGGCATCGACTGCGGTCTTGTCTTTCCGAAGCTGTCCTTTTACAGTGGAACCGATGTGCATGACGTGGGAGTAACGCTCGATTGACATGTATTTTTCTACTTCCACGGTTCCGAAATCACAGATCTTTCCGAGATCGTTTCTTCCCAGATCAACCAGCATGTTGTGCTCGGCACGCTCTTTTTCATCGGCGAGGAGTTCTTTTTCCAGCCGCTGGTCTTCTTCATAGCTCTTTCCTCTCGGCCGCGTTCCGGCAAGCGGGAAGGTCCGGACCTCTCCGTCCTCGACTTTTACGAGAGTTTCCGGGGATGCACCGGCGATCTCGACATCATCACTCGAGAAGTAGAACATGTACGGCGACGGATTCGTCGTGCGGAGAACGCGGTACGTATCGAGGAGGCTTCCCTCAAAATCAGCTTCGAGCCGGTTGGAGAGAACGAGCTGGAAGAGGTCTCCCTCGTGGATATAATGTTTGACCTGCTCAACTTTCTCACAGTACGCTTTCTCATCGAAGAGCGGGCGGAACTCGGATTTCAGGTGGCCTGCTTTCGTCTCGGCCGGTTTTCCAAAGCGGATCAGCTCTTCCATTTTTTCGAGTTCCTGTACGGCTTTTTCGTAATTTTCTTCGAGATTTTCGGTTTCGATATTAAGCATCAGTACGATTTTCTGACGATAATTATCATAGGCGATGACCTTATCGAACAGCATCAGGTCGACATCTTTGAAATGTTCCTGATCTTCTGCGTCCAGCTTTAAGGTCGGCTCGCTGTACTTGATGTAATCGTAAGAGAAGTATCCAACGAGGCCGCCGGTGAAGGTCGGCAGTGTCGCGATCTTCGGACTTTTATTTTTCTCAATCAGGGTTTTGATGACGGCTCCCGGATGGGCTGTCTTTGCAGTCAGCCGGATCTGTCCGGTCGGAAGCTGTTCTTTGTGGCTTTCCGGAATATCTTCTACTTTTTTCATCTCTGCCGCATCGGCGGTGATTGTCAGGTTTCCGTTGACACAGGTGAGTTCCAGCGACGGATCGTAGCCGAGGAAGGTGTATCTTCCCCACTGTTTTTTATCCTCCACGCTTTCAAGCATGTAGCAGTGGCTGCTGACGCCCTGCAGGACTTTCAGTGTTTCTACTGGTGTACGGATATCCGAATAAATTTCTCTGCTTACCGGGATTTTCCGAAAAGCTCCCGATGCGGCTGCTTTTGAAATTTCTTCTAACGTCATCTGTTTCATCTTGTTATCTCCTCTCCTTGCGTCTGCAAAGGCTGTCATCAACACTGGTCCTCAGAACCAATTTCTGATATACAAAAAACCGCCCCCGGCAAAGAATCACTTTGTTCTTTGCCAAGCGGGTATATTTTTATACTCGTGGTGCCACCTTGTTTTGCGATTGCTCACACGCTCTGCAGAATACGATCATATTCCTGGCAACTAACGTATGCCTGCACGTTACAGAATACTCAGACGGTTTCCCGCTTTTCCCTGTACCTCCGTGTCCATTTGCTGATCCGCTTTCTGTCCGGCTTCCACCTGCCCGGGCTCTCTGTGAGGGCGCTTCCAACGTTATCTCCACTTCATCGGTTTCGAAGTATTTATTTTTTTCTTATGCGCTGTATTATAGTCCCATTCTTTTTTGCTGTCAAGTAATTTTTTTGTTCTTTTTGTTCAAAGTCCGGTATTTTTATGATATTCCCGTGTCCACGCCGCAAGAGCTTCGTCCAGATCGCGCGGGAGCTCGACCTGCATTGCCTCGGTGATCTGGCGGTCCATCTCCCGTTTCGTCTCGGCGTCCACTTTCCGCTCGGTGCACATCTGCTCATAGGCGTCCTGTCCTTTGCTCATGTAGACCGCAAACAGCCAGCTCTTTAACGCTGCTTTCGTGTGCAGCTCCTCATTTGCTTTCTGAAAACACGTAAGTGCTTCATTCATCTGGAACAGACTTGCGTAGGCACAGCCCATGTTGTTGTAAATACTTCCGGTGAACTGGCTTCCCATGTTGGTTTCGTTTTCCTCGGTATCTTTCAGCGTTTCCTGGTAAACCTGGATCGCATTGATATATTTTTCGTGGTCGACAAGGTAGTCTCCCTTGATTTTTTTCCGCACAATCTCCGGCTGCTCCTCGAACCGTTTCAGGCGCTCATTCATCTCACGGAACTGATCGTGGGAAAGATAATTGATCTCCTTGAAGATCGGCAGGATAAACTCACCGATGTTCTTTTTCTCCTCCAGAAGGACGTAGAGACGCTGGTACAGTCTTCTTAAGTGGAGTTCTTCTTTCATCCACACCAGCAGCTGCTCGTTAATGATGGTCTCGTCCAGCAGATAGATGTTGTGGTACAGATAATAGCACAGTTCCTCGATGGAATATATATTTGTGCTGATGTTGGAAATATAATACGGATTTTTCGCCCGTTTGACCTGACATAAAATATAACCGCTCATCGTTTACACCTCCCCCATCGTCTCGTGCCAGATTTTGTGGCTTGCCGGGAACATATCGCCAAACCCTAAATCCTCTGCGGTGATCTGACACGTAACCGGAGAATCATACTCCAGACGCAGACGGATCCGTGTTGTCTTCGGCGGCCGTTTGGGCAGCCCGTCCAGCTTCATGGTATAGCGGTTTCGTTTTCCGCTTTCCATGGAGCTTACAACAAATTCCAGCTCCTCCGTTCCGTCGAGGATCAGCTCACATTCTTTTTCTGCTTCATACCAGTTCACACCGGCTGCAATCAGCGCATAGTATGCCGGAGAACCATTGATCGTCATCTCCATGCCGATGTTGTAGCGCACGAGGTCATTTCCGAGGAAGAGATAGCCCTTTAAGCGGCGCTCCTCCACTTTTTCGCGCGCGGAAAAGCAGGCGCCTGTGCAAACAGGTTCGTTCCGCCGAAGATTCTTCTCTGGTTTTTCTTTAACTGACGCAGAGAGTTGTCGGCCCAGGCAAGGTCGAACTCCTCGCTCACCAGAAATACGCTGGAATAAATTTCATTCCCCATCGCTTCTCCCATCAGATGCAGAAATCGCGGTCGCGCTCCATCGGCTCGATCGAAAGTGCGGCTTTTGGCCCTCGTTTTACGGTCACAGTTGCCGGCTTCGTTTTACGGCTGATGGAAAGTTCAGAAAACGATGCCTCCTCATCTTTCAGGAAAAACAGACCGACTTTACGGCTCCAGAGCTCCGGCTTCTGGTTCAGCACATGGCAGTAAAAGCTCTCGTCATGCTCCTGCAGGTAGGCTCTGCCGCGCGGAAGTCCGATTATCTTGTATGCTTCACGCACATTTTCCACAAATGGACGGGTCAGATGGCCCGTGGTGATCATCATCGCCTGGATCTGCTGGTCCGGGCGCTCGATGCCGATCATCTTCAGTGCTTCGCGAAGGAACGTGCCAAGGACTTCTCCCGGCGTGTAATCCCGGTTTTCGATCTGGCAGATGCGGGATCCCATGCAGATCTCGTACAGATTGTCCAGCCAGATGCCGTTTTCCGCGTGAGCAGATTTTTCTGCATCCGGTCCTGTTTTCCACGTTTCCTCATTCCGTTTTTTGGCAATGGCGGTCGGAAATTCCACCGCCTCTTCTCCTTCTTTTACCGGGATGGAGACGGCCGTATGGGTTCCCCTGTCATAGCAGCAGAACTGGGAATATTTCTCTCCAAAATCAAATCCTAAAATCAAATTTTTCTGTTCCATGTCGTATCCTCCTGCTGCTTCTTTTCATCCACAAGTGCAAAACAGTTCCGAACCAGAGCCTCCTGCTGCAGATACTTTTGGAATGCTTCTTCTGCTTTTTCCGAATCTCCTGCCGCGCGCGCTGCTTTCATCTGATTCAGAAGCTGGTACCGCGTCTTTCCTGCTTTTGGTTCGCCGGTCATGGAGACGGTTTTCACCTCTGTTTTTCCCTCACCCTGACGGTTCGTAAAGGTCAGGTAATACTCCATTTTCTCGCCGTAGAACAGCAGAAACTCTTTCACAAAAATGCCCTGATACATATTGCGCATCGGTTCGCTCTTCCATGTTTCTTCGGCGTTTGTCCGGTAATGAATCGTCACCTTTGCCTCCGCTCTCTGGCGCTCCTCGATGAACATGCGGTCGCCGATCTGGAAGCCTTCGGTCAGGTGCTCCGGCAGATCCTTGTAGAAGGCAAAGCGGAGTCCCTGTTTCGTAAACGCCAGAAGCAGGGTATGCGCCTCTTTTTCTTCCTCCTCAGAAAGCTGCGGCTTCGTGGAAAGATGTTTCAGCATCGCAAAACGGCAGATCTCGTCCAGCTCCCAGCCCTGTTTCCAGGCGCGGTCCAAGTAGTCAAACATCTGATCCGAAAGCGGTTTTCCGTCCATAAAATAGCCGATCGCAAGATACGTCAGGTATGCCAGAATGACATGCTCTTTTCCGCTCTGTCGGATGTAGTTCTCCAGCATTTCCTGCTCCCACTTCGGGTGGCTGCGCACAAAGACGGACCAGGTCAGAATGCGCTCCTCCAGCTTGTCGCTCTCCATCTGAAAGCCGCGGATTTTATCCCATAAACTGCACATATCCTCAATAGAACCGGTGAAATAATCTCTCAGATAGCACAATACAATTTCATCGTAAATGCCCTGTTTTACCACGTAGGATGCCAGATAGAGAAGCTCCTCGTCCTCTGTAAACTCTTTTTCCAGAATCATCGCATGCGCCAGACGGAAGAGACACGACACCGGGATCTTTTCGTAGCCGTACCGATCCGTCAGGGCAAAGGCGCGGCTGTAACAGCCGTAGCGTACCAGAAGCTCGATCGTAGAAATACGGTCCACCTTTGCGTAAGCGCTGTCCTCCAGCTCTGCAACAGCTGCCTCGGTCTCACGCTCATCCGGATGGGCAAGATAGTATTCCAGCAGTTTCTGACGCACTGTTTTCCGGTAAGCACTGGAAAATGCGCTCGTGCGCGCTGCCTGCTGATACCAGGCAAGATTTTCTGCGGTAAGCTGCATCTCCTCTTCCTGCTCCCCGCACAGGTGCAACAGCAGACCCGGATTTCAATGGCAAAACCGCCGCAGGCACGGGCAAGCTCTTCATCCGTAAACAATGGCTCTACGCGGCAGGTTTCTGTCACCGCATATCTTCTGCGCTGCTCATCTTCGAGAAGAATCCGCGCTTTTTTGCCGTACAGACGGATATAAGCACCCCGTTCCGTCATCGGATAGGACGTTTCGCCCGCCATCGCCGGATGGCAGACGATCACACGCGTGATTTTCGGATTTTCACACGTTACATGATGGGTAAACAGCACATTTGCGATCGCTTTTGCGCTGTCGGGATCTTCCGGTTTTTTCAGAAAAGTCCGGTACAGTGCGGCGTATTCGCGGTTCATGCGGCCTTTCTGGATCTGTCTTGCCGTGAAAACCTCCATCGCCGGGCGGTAGCTCTGGAATGTATGGCGGTCTTTTTCGCGATTTTTGATCACGTTGCGTAGATCAGCGCTTTCTTCTGGCCTGCCAGTGTGTTGCTGTAGGAGAAATACATCCGGATGACCTGCGGAAGAACCTCGTCGAACGACGCATCCATCGTTTCGATATAGTACTCGTACAGGCGCGTGATGCGGATGTTCCGCTCCACGGCTTTTGCATACCACGGGAAATATTCCTTCCGCACCGGGCGGCCCTTCATCACCAGTTTGCAGATGGCTTCGAGCACTTCATCGGATGGAAAACGCTCATAGCCCGCAGTCAGAATCTGATAGACATTCTCATCGAACGTTTTCATCGTCTCTGTAAGATAAGCGGCCCGTTTTAACAGTTCCCCGCTTAAAATGCCTTCTTTCTGCGCAAATTTCAGCACCTGAACGGTGAACGGCGAAATCCGGCGGAGCTGTCCCTCCTGGCGGAGATAGAGCTGTGCCGCATCCAGATACAGAAGCGGGCTCTTGCACCCGCACTCATAGCAAAGTTCCATCGCGTAGAGCTGACGGGTCAGCGACTGCTGCCAGGAATCGTCGGCATCAATGGCAAGCTTTAACAGAAAATAGCTTGCACTCTCCTGCCGCATCAGTGTTCCAAGGCGTGATACCAGCTCGGTATGGCCCACTTCCATTTTCAGCTTCCATGCCAGATACAGATACGCTCCTTTTTTCTCCGCGGTGTCCAGCAGTTCCTGATGCTCTTTTACGTAAGAAAGCGTTTCTCTTGCTTTTCCGGTTTCCTCATGGCTCTCGTACAGCCATGCTTTTCCCAGCGTCACCCACGCCATGTCTCCGCCGGCTTTTTCGAACTGCTCGATGGCCTCCCAGGTGTCCTGATACCAGGTACGGTAGTCGCGTTTATGGACTGCCAGATCGAGATAGCCGCGCGCGATGGCAGTTATCTGACGGTCGCGCTCCGTATTTTTCCTGCTGGTCACATGTTTTTCGCTGTTTGTCACTTCCAGTTCAAAGCGAAGCTCCTGTTTTCCCTGACGCACCGTAATTCTGCCGTAATGGCGGCCGTTTCCGATTTTCTCCTGATGGATAATGTATTCCACACCGTAGACGCTTCCGATGAAATCTTCTGAAGTGACGACTTTCTTTTCCACTTCCAGAAAGTCTCCCTGCACCTCGATTTCCATGCGGACGTAGCCCCAGGTATTTTTATACAGATACAGTGTTTCCTTGCGCGGCTGGTCCACGGTAAGCACAGTTTTCTCCGGCTGTTCCGCCGAAAGCATCACCGGCTCTTTCTGACCGAGGGCAACCAGAAATTCCTCCAGGTGCTGAAATGTCACCGGCTTGTGGGACAGTCCCTGATAAAGTGCCATCTGCTCCGGTGCCTCTTTCTGAAGAAGACGTGCAAACTCTTTTTTTACAAAGAAGCGGTACGCTGCGCCGAAATCATGGCTTGCCAGATGCACAAAATCTGCCAGGGAATGAATCTCCTGTCCGGAAATGTTCATTGTCTTTCCTGCAATCGAGACGTGTACCCGCACGCAGCGTTCCTCCAGATTGCTGCTGACGGTGATGTTTCCACAGATTTCATCGCCTGCTTTTAATCCGCTGGTATCCACGCCGTACTCAATCGTACTCGCCGTTCCCTGGAACTGATTTTTCGCCAGAACGATTCTCTGATGATCTGTGGTCACAATTCCTTTTACTCTTCTCCCGTCTTCCGCTCCGATATTCAGCTCTCCGCGGAAATTCTGCCCCTCGTCCAGCGTCAGGGCCACCTCCGTCTCGGACAGCAGCAGATGGGGAACCTCATATTCAAATCTGCCGTTCAGCAGTTGTTCCAATCTTCTTCTCAATGTTTTTCACCTTATTTTATCTAAATCGTTTTCGTTCTTTTCCACAACGTCTGATTATACCCCAAGACGCACGGGATTGCAACGGAAAGGGGACGCTCCTTTTAATAGTCGAACAGCGAAAACTGGTTGCTTTCGGGCAGATCTCCGAAGACACCGAGGTCCGCCATAAAGTCGATAATCGTCTTGCTGACCTTGGTGCGGTCGCGGAAATCATCTTTCGAGAGGAATTTTCCGTTTCGTGCCGCAAGGACAACGGCGTCGGCCGCCTTGTCGCCCAGACCCTCGATCGAGTCGAGCGCCGGCATCAGATGTTTGTCATCGTAGACCTGGAAGCGGTGCGCCTGTGCCTTATAGAGGTCCACCGGCACGAAATCGAAGCCGCGGGCGTACATTTCCTGGACAATCTTCATATCCTTGACGGTTGCCTGCTCCTTCTGAGTCAGCGTGTCTTTCCGTTTTTCGTAATCTTTCATATAATATTCCAGCCGGTCGCGTCCCATGCACATGAGCTCGTAGGAAAATGCGGACGCACGAATGGAGAAGTACGCCGCATAGTACGCCAGCGGATAGAAAATTTTATAGTAAGCGATGCGGTACGCCATCATGACGTACGCCGCCGCGTGGGCTTTCGGGAACATGTACTTGATCTTTTTACATGACCAGATGTACCAGTCCGGCACGTCATGTGCCTTCATCTCCTCTTCCCACTCCGGTTTTAAGCCCTTTCCTTTTCGCACACTCTCCATGATCGTAAAGGAAAGCTCACTTTCGAGTCCCTTGTCGATCAGGTAGATCATGATATCGTCTCGGGTACAGATGGCGGTGGAAATCGTCGCCTTGCCCTCCTCGATCAATGTCTGCGCATTGCCGAGCCATACGTCGGTTCCGTGCGACAGACCAGAGATACGGATCAGGTCAGAGAACGACTGCGGCTTCGTGTCCAGAAGCATCTGGATAACGAAATCGGTACCGAACTCCGGCACGCCAAGACATCCAAGCGGGCAGCCGCCGATGTCCTCCGGCTTGATGCCGAGCGCCTCGGTGCTCTTGAACAGCGACATGACCTCCGGGTTATCGAGCGGAATCGTCTGCGCATCAAGGTGCGTGATATCCTCGAGCATACGGATCATGGTCGGATCATCGTGTCCGAGAATGTCGAGCTTTAAGAGGTTGGCATCAATGGAGTGGTAATCGAAATGGGTCGTAATGATGTCGGTTGTCATATCGTTCGCCGGATGCTGCACCGGGGTGAAGGAGTTGATATCCTCACCGAACGGCAGAACGATGATACCGCCCGGGTGCTGGCCGGTGGTACGGCGGATGCCGGTGCATCCTTCCACGATCCGGTCGATCTCGCAGTTCCGTTTGTGCTGGCCGCGCTCTTCGTAATAGTTCTTCACGTAACCGAACGCTGTTTTATCCGCCAGCGTACCGATGGTTCCCGCACGGAACGTCTGACCGGCGCCGAAAATAACCTCTGTGTATTTGTGCGCCTTACTCTGGTAATCACCGGAGAAGTTCAGGTCGATATCCGGCTCTTTATTTCCCTTGAATCCAAGGAACGTCTCGAACGGGATATCAAATCCCGCTTTTTTCAGCGGCTTGCCGCAGTTCGGGCAGACGGCGTCCGGCATATCGCATCCGGCGCGGCCGACGTACTCTTTGACGCGCGGCGAATCGAACTCGCTGTAATGACACGACTCGCAGTAGTAATGCGGGCTCAACGGGTTTACCTCCGTGATTCCCGCCATCGTCGCAACGAACGAGGAACCGACGGAACCACGCGATCCTACAAGGTATCCGTCCTCGTTCGACTTCCACACCAGTTTCTGTGCGATGATGTACATAACGGCGTATCCGTTGGAAATAATGGAGTTCAGCTCTCGCTCGAGGCGCGCGGAAACGATCTCCGGCAGCTCCTCGCCGTAGATTTCATGCGCGCGGTCGTAGCAGATTCTACGCAGTGTCTTGTCGGAATCTTCGATGACCGGCGGGAATTTTCCGGCACGGATCGGGGAGATTTTCTCGACAAGGTCGGAGATTTTGCGCGGATTGGTGATGACGACCTCCTCCGCTTTCTCACTTCCGAGATATGAAAACTCTTCAAGCATCTCCTCGGTGGTGCGCAGGAACAGCGGTGCCTGCTCATCCGCGTCGTCAAAACCTTTTCCGGTCATGATGATGCGGCGGTAGATCTCGTCCTGCGGATCCATGAAGTGGACGTCGCACGTTGCCACAACAGGCTTATGGAACTGCTCGCCGAGTTTAACAATGCGCCTGTTGATCTCCTTTAAATCCTCCTCGCTCTCTACGGCAGAAACGTCCTCTTTTTTGATCATGAACGCGTTGTTGCCGATCGGCTGGATTTCCAGATAATCGTAGAAGTCCACAAGACGCGCAATCGCCGCATCCGGTTCACCGCGCAGGATTGCCTGGTAGAGTTCGCCCGCCTCGCAGGCAGATCCGATCATCAGACCGTCCTGGTATTTCAGGTAGACGCTCTTTGGCAGCTTCGGCCGGCGGTTGTAGTATTTCAGGTGGGATTCTGACACGAGGCGGTACAGATTGACACGTCCCGTCTCGTTCTTTGCCAGAATGATCGCATGGTACGATGGAAGCTTGCGCACAGCCTCCTCCGATACTTTTCCCTGCGCATTCAGGTCATCCAGAGTCAGAATATTGCGCTCCTCCAGCATTTTTACGAATTTCACGAAAATTTCCGCCGTACAGCCGGCATCGTCCACCGCACGGTGATGGTTTTCCAACGATACGCCGACCGCCTTCGCAACGGTATCCAGCTTGAAACGGTTGAGGCCCGGCAGCAGGAAACGCGCCATGGCGACGGTGTCCGCCGTTGTAAATTCCCGCTCGATCCCCTGCAGGACGCAGTTGTGCTCGATAAAGCTCATATCGAACGAAGCATTGTGGGCAACCATAACGGCTCCCTCACTGAACTCCAGGAATTTCGGCAGCACCGTTTCGATGTCCGGCGCGTCAAGAACCATGTTGTCGTTGATGCCGGTCAGGTTCTCAATCCGGAACGGGATCGGGACTTTCGGGTTGACGAAGGTGGAAAACTTATCGACAATCGCTCCGTTTTCCACACGGACGGCACCGATCTCAATGATTTTGTTGACAACCGGGGAAAATCCCGTCGTCTCGATATCAAACACAACGTAGCTTCCGTGGATGTCCTGTCCTTTGCTGTTGACAACGATATCTTTCAAGTCGTCGACGAGATAAGCCTCCATGCCGTAGATGACCTTGAACGGAGCCGAAACTTTTTTCAGCTCATCTTTTGTCGCATCCGGGTGCTCTGCCTGGTATTTTTTCCGGTAAGCGCGTCGATCGCCTCGATCGCATGGTTTGCCTCCGGGAAGGACTGCACCACGCCGTGGTCAGTGATCGCGATCGCCGGATGGCCCCACTCGTAGGCACGCTGTACCAGACGGGCAGCATCGGTGACACCGTCCATATCGCTCATCTTTGTATGACAGTGCAGCTCCACACGCTTCACCGGACTCGTATCCTGACGGCCGGTACGGAAATCGGTGATCTTCTTGATGCCCCAGACAGACATAACCGTCAGATCGTGGTCAAATGCATCAACCGTCGTTTTTCCTTTTACTTTAATGAACGCGCCTTTTTTGATCGCATCCTTTAATTCCGGCACTTCCGCGTTCTGGACGAAAATCTTGACGCCGATGGTATCCGTAAAGTCGGTGATCGTGAACATGAAAATCGTACGCTCATTCCGGATCTCGCGCATATCCACACTCTGGACTCTTCCTCGGATGACAACATCACCGATCTCATCGCCGATTTTCAGAATCTCCACGCTCTCATCCTCGAAATCTCTTCCGTACAGCACATCCGGATTGGAGGATTTGCGCGGCTGATTGTCCGCATTCCGGCTGAAACTGCCTTGCCATTCTTGAAGGAACCGCGTCCGCCGCCGGAAAAACCTTTTCCCCTTCCGCCGTCTGCTGCTTTTTCTTTTTTCGCCTCGCCGCCCTTGGCTGCTGCGGCTGCTTTTGGCTGTTCGCCTGCTGCTTCCGCCTGCTCTTCCATCCGGTTCTGCTCTTTTTCGCCGAGCATCTCACCGTAATGGGTATGCGCCAGAACGTGGCGCACTTCCTCCCGGATGCGGAGCTCGGAATTTCTCATGGCGCGGCTCTCGCCCTCCGGCTTTCTCATCTCGGTTTCCACGATCAGGTCGAAGCCGCACCGCTCACAGAAGATTTTCTCGAGAATGTGGACCAGCTCCTCCTCGCGCTCCTTTGCCACAACGGAATCCACGAGCACCAGGTGCATTTTGTTCGTCTCCGGGAAGGTAATCTCGCAGTCGAAAACAGATGATTCAGAAAGACACTGTGGTTTTTCAGCTCGAGCAGGATACTCGGACGGTACACCTCCAGAAAGTTTTCCGGCGTATACTGGCGCGACAGATAGAACCGCTCAATAATCTTCACGCGCAGCGGCACGTTGGAAAAGAGCTGCTCCTCGATCTGGCGCTCCAGCTGATAAATATATTTTTTGTGAATCCACTGATGGCTGACCACATAGATCCGCAGCAGATCTTTTTTCTTATTGATCGATACCCGCGAAACCTCCACGGTATCGAGAAGCTCTGCCATGCCCCCTTCGATTCTCAAATCCGGAAATACTTCCTGAAACTGTTTTTCCATTCCTATTCCTGCTTTCTTTTCTACTTGCCCCAGTGATCCAGCTCGTCCTTTAAGACGGACAGCAGCTCGCTCTCCGGTACTTTTTTCACGATTTCACCTTTTTTAATTAAATGCCGACGCCTTTTCCGCCTGCAACACCAAGATCCGCCTCTTTTGCCTCGCCCGGTCCGTTGACCACGCAGCCCATGACGGCAACCTTGATATCAAGATCGTAGCCTGCACCAGTGTTTCCACCTGGTTTGCCAGTCCGATCAGGTCAATCTGGGTCCGTCCGCAGGTCGGACACGATACGACCTCAATGCCGCCTTTTCGAAGTCCCAGGGTCTTTAAGATCCGTTTTGCGGATTTGATTTCCTCGAGCGGATCGCCGGTCAGGGAAACACGGATCGTATCTCCGATGCCTGATATAAAATAATACCGAGCCCCACTGCCGATTTGATGTTGCCGGAATACAGCGTTCCTGCCTCCGTAATGCCGACATGAAGCGGATGATCCGTCTGGTTCGTGATCAGCTCATGCGCTTTTGCACACATCATCACATCAGACGATTTGATACTGATGACGAGATTGTCATAGCCCATCTCCTCAATGATCCGCACTTTGTCGAGCGCGCTCTCCACCAGGCCCTCTGCCGTTACGCCGTTGTATTTTTCCACCAGCTCTTTTTCGAGTGAACCGCTGTTGACGCCGACGCGGATCGGAATCTGGCGTTCTTTTGCTGCATCTACAACCGCCTGGATCCGGTCGCGGCTGCCGATGTTGCCCGGGTTGATGCGGATTTTATCGGCTCCGTTTTCGATCGCGGCGATCGCCAATCGATAGTCAAAATGAATATCTGCTACAAGCGGAATCGAGATCTGCTTTTTGATCTCGGACAGCGCCCTGGCTGCCTCCATGGTCGGGACGGCGCATCGGATAATGTCACATCCGGCTTCCGTGAGCGCCTGGATCTGCTTTACGGTTGCCTCCACATCTTCTGTTTTGGTATTCGTCATGGACTGGATCAGAATCGGATTTCCGCCTCCGATGACCCGGTCGCCGATTTTCACAACTCGTGTATTTGCTCTGCTCATTGTCTTTCCTCCATTTATTTTCTCCGTGATGGCATAAAAATCTTATTTTATTATAAGACAATTTTTTCTCTGGCACAACCGTCTTTTCTCTTGCAATTTTTTCCCAAATTTTCTATAATGCTAGGAGTGATTTTTTTTGATTCAACTGGAAAGGAAGACATACAAACGATGAAAAAGATGATCCTCGTAACCTCGCCGCCGGCGTGCGGAAAGACATACATTTCAAAACAGCTCGCCAAGGAGCTGAAACACGTTGTTTATCTCGACAAGGACACAGTCATTCCGCTGTCGAACCGCGTTTTCAAAGCGGGCGGACAGGAAATCAACCGCAGTTCTGATTTCTTCGAGGAGAATATCCGCGATTATGAATATGAAGTAACGGTCAATTTCGGACTGGAAGCACTCGAGTATGACGATATTGTGCTGATCAACGCACCATTCACACGCGAAGTGCATGATGAGAAGTTCCTGAAAAACTTCTCCAAAAAGCTCGCTGACCATGGGGCAAAGCTTGTTGTGATCTGGGTTGTCACAAAACCGGAGATCTGCCACCAGCGCATGATCGACCGCAACTCCGTGCGCGATACGTGGAAGCTGGAGCACTGATGAATATGTGAAAACGATCGACTACTCCATCCCGGAAGCACTGAAGAAAATGAGCAGCTGCCTCGATCTGATGCTGTTCTACAATTCTTCGGATGAAGAATATCAGAAATCCATGGAGATGGTTATCTCCCGTCTCGAAGACGAATAACGACTAAACGAAAAAAGAGAATTTTGCCGGACCTCATTTTTACAGTCTGCAAAATTCTCTTTTTATTTATAGAAACTATTTTCACATCCGATACAAAAGATAATCCGCCGCTGCCGCCCACAGCACCCAGGAAACGCAGAGAACTGCGAACACACTCTTATATCCGAGCACGGCAAAGTGGACGCGCCATTTTTCCTTCTGCGTGAATTTCTCCGGGTTTTTGCCTTTTACCATCAGCATTCCGGCGATCACGAACATGCCGAGGGCCGCGATCAGCAGCAGGCCGTCTTTCGCCGCCTCAAGGGCAGCGCGGAACGTGAATCCCCCAAAGAGGAATCCTCCCAGCAGCAGCACAGCTGCCGCAGCGCCGCCGGAGAGCAGGCCGATTGTAAATGCTTTGCCGAGATCACGGCAGATGTTCTTTATCTTTTCCATGTTTTATAATTCCTTATTTTCTTCTAACGCATCGCAGAAATGACATGCCACAAAGTGATTGTTGCCCACGTCTTTTAATTCCGGCATCTGCTGTCGGCAGATGTCTTTTGCGTACTTGCATCTTCCCTGGAATTTGCAGCCCGGCTTCGTGTTGATCGGGCTCGGCACCTCGCCTTCGAGGCGGATTTTTTTGCGGTCGCGCTCTGCCTCTACTTTCGGGTCCGGAATCGGAATCGCGGAGAGCAGTGCCTGTGTGTACGGGTGGCGCGGGTTGGCGTACAGCTCCTCGGATGTCGTCAGCTCGACGAGCGTTCCCAGATACAGAACCGCCACACGGTCGGAAATATGTTTGACCATCGACAGATCATGCGCAACGAAAAGATAGGTCAGACCCATCTTCTTCTGTAAGTCCACAAGCAGGTTGACGATCTGCGCCTGAATCGAAACGTCGAGTGCGGAGATCGGCTCATCGAGAACGATGAATTCCGGCTGCACGGCAAGCGCACGCGCGATACCGATTCGCTGGCGCTGTCCGCCGGAAAACTCGTGCACAAAACGGTTCGCATGCTCGCGGTTCAGTCCGACCAGCTCCAGATATTTGTAGATCATCTCCTGGCGCTCTTTCTTATTCTTTGCCAGATGGTGAATGTCGATGCCCTCGCCGATGATGTCGGCAACGGTCATACGCGGGTCGAGCGATCCATACGGATCCTGGAAGACCATCTGCACCTGTTTTTTGAAGGCAAACCGCTCTTTTCCGTTTAATGCATGGACATCGGTTCCCTTGTAGAGCACCTGTCCGTCGGTCTTGTCATACAGGCCGATGCAGGTACGGCCGCACGTTGTCTTTCCACATCCGGACTCGCCAACCATTCCAAGTGTCTCACCCTTGTAAATTTCGAAGGAGACATCATCCACGGCCTTTAAGGTCGCATGGTTTCCGACCTGAAAATATTTTTTCAGATGGGAAACGGAAAAAAGCACTTCTTTTTCGTTATTTTCCATTACAGTTCTCCTCCTTCCAGATTTGGCATTTCTACTTTTGGTGCCATCGGGTGATGGAGCCAGCAGGCAGCCTTATGCTCGCCGCCGAATTCCGTTGCCTCCGGCATCTCTTCCTTACAGATCGGCATACAGTAGCTGCACCGCGTGCAGAACGGACATCCGACCGGCGGGTTTAAAAGATCCGGCGGAGTTCCCGGAATTGTCGCGAGTTCCTGCTTGTTTTTCAGATCCAGACGCGGTACGGAACGGATCAGCGCCCAGGTATACGGGTGACGCGGACGATAGAAAATATCCTCACACGTTCCGCTTTCCACGATAATACCGGAATACATAACAGCAATCTTCTGTGCGATATTTGCCACAACACCGAGATCATGTGTGATCATGATGACGGACGTCTGATTTTTCTTTTGCAGATTTTTGATAATATCGAGAATCTGTCCCTGAATTGTCACATCGAGCGCGGTCGTCGGCTCGTCACAGATCAGAATTTTCGGATCACAGGCAAATGCAATCGCGATCATAACACGCTGACGCATACCGCCGGAAAATTCGTGCGGATACTGTCTGACACGTTTTTCCGGCTCCGGGATGCCGACCATGCGCAGCATCTCGACAGCCTCCTTTGCCGCTTCCTGTTTTGTCATGTTTTTGTGTCCCATCAGATTTTCCATAATCTGTTTTCCGACACGCATCGTCGGATTTAAGGAAGCCAGCGCATCCTGGAAAATGATTGCACACTCGCCGCCTTTGTAATGCTGCCACTGTTTTTTGTTGTATTTCAGAATATTCTCTCCATTGTAGAGAATTTCACTGTTCTCTTTAATCTCACCCTGCGGCGCCTTGATGAGGCCCATGATGGATTTCGCCGTTACATGATTTTCCGCAGCCGGATTCGCCCACAATTGCGAGCGCCTGACCTTTCTCGAGAGAAACTGTACACCGCGGACTGCCTTTACTTCACCGGCATAGGTGTGATAAGAGACTCTTAAGTTTTTACTTCCAGAATCGGATTGTTTTGTTCGTTCATATCGTTATCTCCCACTTATTACTGGCGAAGTCTCGGATCCAGGGCATCGCGCAGGCCGTCTCCCAGAAGGTTGAATGCCATAACGATGATACAGAGCACGAGACATGGGAACAGAAGCTGTGACGGATAGAAATCCATGTTCTGCTGTCCCATCGAAATCAGGACACCAAGGCTGATCGACGGTGCCTTGAGGCCGATGCCGAGGAAGCTAAGACCTGCTCCGTAAAAATAAACATCGGGATTGCCGTCGCCGTATCCAGAATCAGGATACCCAGCATATTCGGTACATAGTGTTTTAAGATGATGCGGAGCGGTTTTGCACCGAGCACCTCCGCCGCGTAAACGTATTCCGTCTCACGGAGCTGTTTGATCATACCGCGCACCTGACGTGCCGTGTTACACCATGCGGTGACACTAAGCGCGACCAGAAGTGCAAACAGGTTATTTCCAAGAATCATCATGATCAGAATCGTAAGAAGCAGAGACGGAATCGAGTTGATAACCTCGATGATCCGCATCAGAACCTCATCGACCCAGCCGCCGAAATGTGCCATCAGCGCGCCATATACCGTTCCGATGATGAGTTTGATTGCCGTTGCAACGATCGCGATGATCAGTGATGCCCGCGCGCCGACCCAGACTCTTGAGAAGAGGTCACGTCCCAGGTTGTCGGTTCCAAACCAGTATTTTGACGATACGCCCTGGTTTTTCTCGGCGATATTCATGGATACATAATCATATCCTTTGATATGCGGTCCGATGATGACCATGACAAGCAGAATGCCGAGCACAACAAGAGATCCCATTGCGATCGGATTTTTGCGGAGCCGTCTCCAGGCGTCCTGCCAGTAGGAAATGGTCGGGCGGTCAATCCGGTTCGCATCTTCCTCGGTGTATCCTATTACTTTAAATTTTTCCGGTGTTAATGCTGCCATAATATCCTCCTTATCTGCTCTTTCCTGTCAGACTGATTCTCGGGTCAACGACCACGTACAGCAGGTCCGTGATAAAGAGAACACCGATGTAAAGTGCTGCGATAATAACCGTCTCTCCCATGATAATGGAAAGATCCTGGTTATTGACCGCCGTCACATAATACTGTCCGATTCCCGGGATGGAAAAGATGCTCTCGATGAAGAAGGAGCCTGTGATACACATGGCAACCGACATCGGAAGCTGTGTGATAACCGGGATAAACGAGTTCCGAAGGATATGGCGGCGGATAATCTGTCCGCGGCTTAAGCCCTTCGATTCAGCAGTCAGCACGTAATCCTGATTGATCACATCGAGCATCGAGGTTTTCAGCAGACGCGCATACGTTGCGATATAAGAAAAGCATCCTGTCAGGGTCGGAAGAATCGTGTATTCCCATCCTCCGAACCACAGATCCTTTCCCGCAGGCCAGCCGATCGTCGGCAGAACCTTCAGGTTACCTGCGAAAATTTTCTGAAGCATCAGACCAAAGATCAGGTTCGGAATGGAAATCAAGAGGACCGACAGGGCGATCACCATATAGTCCCAGAAGCTTCCCCTCCTCATTGCCGCAAGAATTCCAAGCAGCAGACCGATCGTGATACCGGCCAGCACCTGCTGGATACCAAGGCGGGCGGATACCGGAAGACGGTCATGAATCAGCTTCTGTACCGTCTGTCCCGCATAGACAACAGATTCCCCGAACTCTCCCTTGCAGATTCCCTTCATTGTGATCACATAGCGCTCCATCATCGGCTTGTCGAGGCCGTAGCGCTTATAGAGGTTTTCCTTTACGGTCGGCGAGAGCTTGCTCGCACGCTCCGTCAGCGGATCTCCCGGAACCGCTTCCAGAAGGAAAAACGTGGCCGTTGCAATCAGAAACAGTGTGATCAGCATTTCCGCGAAACGGCGCAGTAAATATTTTGGCATAAAAATCCTCTCCCTGTCCGGTCTTTTCCGACCGGAATTTTATTATGATAGCGAAAGAAGAGCCTATTGTTTCATAAGCCCTTCTTCCCTCATTTCTTCTGTTTTGCTGCTTTTTTTATTTCTCTACAGTTGCTCTGTAAAGCTCCTGGCTTGCGCCGAAGGAGGATGTGTAGAAATCTTTTACCCAGTTCTGATAATAGTAATGTTTATCAGAGTAGTACAGCGGTGCAACACCACAATCCTGTGCAACCAGCAGATCTTCCAGCTTCTGGTAAATCTCAAGGCGTTTTGCGTTGTCGTTCTCTCCGGTCAGAGAATCGATCAGGCTGTCGTACTCGCTGTTGCTATAGAGGCCGTAGGAATCATAAACGCCTGTCTTCATGACGTTCAGGAAATCCAGCGGATCGTTGTAATCGCTGAACCATCCGCCTACAAAGATATCGTAGTTCTTGTTATCGCGCTCGTTTGCAAACATCTGGTAATCGCCAACGGTGTTCAGCTCTACCTTTACGCCCAGATTCTGGGAAATGGACTGCTGCAGGTACTCTCTCTCTAGCTGATTCTCGGTAGCAGAACCCTGGGACAGCAGTGTAATGGTGATGTCTTCCGGTTTGTCGGTGATACCAAGCTCATCAAGGCCTTTCTGGAACAGTGCTTTTAACTTGTCTGCATCTCCTGCATACTGCTCATATTCCTCTTTCATGGTCTCCGACGCCTGCTTGCGGTAGGAAGTTCCGTCGAGCGTGATCGCCGGGGAAACGAAGCCGTAAGCTGCGGTGTATCTTCCGTAAACAGCTGATACCATCTCCTCACGGTTGATGGAGTAGGAAATTGCCTTGCGGATGTTTACGTTTTTCATCAGACCGGATTTTCCGCCCTCAGACTGCTCGTAGCACAGAACCATAGTTCCCGGGTACTCGGTGGTCATGGTCTGCATATTGCCTGCTTCTACTTCTTTGTCATATTTTGCAATGTAATCGCCTGCTGCATCGAAAACGTCCAGCTGTCCGTTATCGAACATGGTTGCTGCTGTTGCGTTCTCTGCTACACAGTACCAGTTTACCTGATTCAGTTTTACGTTGTCCTTATCCCAGTACTGGTCATTTTTCACCCATGTCATGGAGTTATCTTCTACCAGGTTGGTCATGGCAAACGGTCCGTTGTAGACACATTTTGTCCAGTCTTTTCCCCACTGGTCTCCGGCTGCCTCTGCGACATCCTGACGGGTCGGGTAAAGCGGAGTTGCTACCAGCTTGGACTGGAAGGTCGGATCCGCTACCTTTAAGGTAACCTCGAAGGTGTAATCGTCCACTGCCTTGATTCCGATCTCATCGGCAGAGCCTGTCCGTTATAATACTCCTCTGCTCCTACTACGTTGAACAGGAAGAAAGAATAGGAATAGCCGTATTCCGGATTTAACAGACGTTTCCATCCGTACTCATAATCTGCTGCGGTAACCGGCTGTCCGTCGGACCATTTTGCATCCTTTCTCAGATGGAAGGTATAAACCAGTCCGTCGTCGGATACGTCCATGGATTCTGCACCGGCGTACTCGAAACGGTCTCCGTTCTCATCTGCTACGTCACGCATCAGTCCTTCGTAGCACTCTGCCATCATCCAGCGCCATCCCATATCCTGTACATCGAAGTTGTTTCCAAAGGATACCGCGCGAAGATTGATCTGTCCGTCCACTTCACCTGCAGTCTCCGGTGCTGCTGAATCCGCTGCTCCAGTACTGGTTGATGCCGCTGTAGCATTGTCAGCAGTTGCTACCTGTGCCTCTCCGCTGCTTCCGCATCCGGCCAGAAGACCGGCTGCCATGCATCCTGCCAAAAGCAGAGAAACGACTTTGTTTCTTTTTCTCATTGGTGTTCCTCCTTTTTTCCGCAGACCTTCCCCGGCAGATCCGGCTGTGTCCGCACACGGGCCATTGTATTTCATATAATTATCCTGAATTTTTTCTCTTGTTCGGACAATAATACAAAATATTACCTTGTTTTTTCACTTTTTTCATGTGATTTTAGCCCAACTTTTATCAGAATATCGGGAAATATCTGTTTTGTCAATCCTTTTCCCGTAAATTTTATGTTTTCTGTTTTTCGTGTCACGGTTACGCAAAAAGAAAGAAACCGCCGTTACACACAGCAGTCTCTTTTCCTTTTTCCCTTGCTTTTCTCTTTTATTCCGCTTTTGCATCCATCTGCGCAGGCTGTGGATCAACTCCTCACAGATCTCCAGCTCGCTCTTTCCGTCCGTCTCGATGATAATGTCGGCTGCGGCCTCATATTTCTCACGGCGCTTGCTCATCAGATCCGCGATAAACGGAACGGTTTTGTTGTTCTCGATCAGCGGTCTGTCGTGGCTGTCTTTGACACGGTCTAAAATCGTCTCCGGCTTTGCAGTCAGAAGAACAACGCGGCCGTTCTTTTTCATCTCTACAACGTTGCACTCACGCATCGGAGTTCCGCCGCCGCATGAAATGACAACGTTTGTTCTCGACTGCATTTCGATCAGAAGATTCGTCTCGCAGTCACGGAAATACTGTTCGCCGTAGGTCTCGAAAATATCGGAGATGCTCATACCGGCACGCTCTGCGATGATCTGATCCATCTCGATGATATCCATGGCAAACACGGTTTTGAGATAATCGGAAATGGTACTCTTTCCGGCTCCCATAAAGCCAATCAGTACAATATTATAATTGAACAGCTTTCTTGCCTGAATCTTTTTACTGTTTCTTGTGATGCTCTCGAAAACATCCGCCACTTCGTTTTTATGGCGTTTTTCCTGCATCCGGCGTTCCAGCCATTCCTTCTGTTTTGCTTCCTGCTCCGGCTGGAGAATCGGCACGTTATTTGCTTCTTTATATACCATAATGTCCTCGACAATACGGTTTCTCATCAGCAGCGCATCCAGAATAATCTCATCGCACTGTCCGAGGCTCTCTCGTAATACTTCCAACTGATTCATGTTTTATCCTTTCCAGACTTGTGTGTACTTGTTCGCACAGCCCTCTTCCGGTATTTTTGTCGTATTTTTTGACATTTTCTGTTATTATAGCAGTTGTCCTCCGGAATCACAACAAAAATTTGCACAAAGGTGCGAAAAGCCCATGGAATCTTTTCAGAAATCCATGGGTTTTGGTATATTTTTATTTAAGATCGTCTTTCGAATCCGCATGATACCTGTTCTCCCAGGCATCTTCTGTGGATAACTTCTCATCAGAGTTCAGAAAACTCAGCTCTGCCCCCCCCCCGATTTCAGATTCTTTTTCAGCTTTTCAATCTGAATCGAAGTCTGTTTTTCTTCGGATATGGTGTTCAGCTCCTCGCAGATGGCATCTTTGATATCGAGCAGACACTCGAGCATCAGCGGGCTGAAGGTACCGCACTCGCCGTTCAGGATCATCTCGATGGCTTTCTCGTGCGTGTATGCCGATTTGTAGACACGCTCGCTTGTCAGCGCATCGTAAACATCGGCAATCGATACAACCTGGGCTGCAATCGGGATCTCCTCACCTTTTAAGCCGTCCGGGTAACCCTTTCCGTCGTACCGCTCATGATGCCAGCGACAGATCTGGTACGCAATCTGTACCAGCTTCTCGTCCTGATACAGTTCCAGGCTCTTCAGCATGGACGCTCCGATCAGGGTATGTTTCTTCATCTCCTCGAACTCTTCTTTCGTCAGTCTTCCCGGCTTATTTAAAATGTTCTCGTCAATGCCCATCTTTCCGATATCGTGCAGCGCGGATGCCGTTGTGATCATCAGCTGATCGGACCAGCTTAAGTGGTAGCGGTCTGTCTTCTGTACCAGACGCTCGAGGAGCATACTGGTCAGAACGTTGATGTGGTGGACATGAAGTCCGCTCTCGCCATTCCGGAATTCCATGATATGACTCAGGATACTGATCATCATCTGATTGTTTTTCTCTTTTTCGTAAATCTGCTCGGTGACGAGCGTCACGAGACGGCGCTGTTTTGCATATAATTTGATCGTATTGAAGACACGCTGGTAAACAACTTTTGCATCAAACGGACGACTGATATAATCGGATACGCCCTGCTCATACGCACGGCGCACAAATGTGGTGGAATCCTCGCTCGATATCATGATGACCGGAACCTCTTCGATCCAGTGGTTGCGGTTCATGTAGTCAAGCACTCCGAAACCGTCCATGCCCGGCATGACGATATCCAGAAGGATCAGCGCAAGGCCTGTTCCGTATTCTTCCAGCAGACGCAGGCACTCTTCGCCGGTGGAAGCTCGATGATATCGTATTCATCCTGCAGAATCTCCGAGAGGATGATACGGTTCATCTCGGAATCATCCACGATCAGGATGCGCTGTTTTTCTCTGCGGTTTTCCTGACGGACAACATCGTCCTGACAACCCTGGATCTGGTCTTTCTCGGTGACAACCATGTTTTTCCGTTGTTTTGCAAGATACATCAGCTGGTCGGCACGCATCGCAGCTTCGCCGATCGTCTCATCTCTTGTCAGAACACCTCCTACGCTGACGGAAAGACGCATCTTCGAGTAGCCCGGCACCTGTGCCTCATGGATCTGTGACTGAATCTGTTTTAATTTCTGTACAAAGTTTTCCTCATCCATCTCCGGCAGAACCAGCAGAAATTCGTCTCCTCCTAAGCGGATCAGACGGTCGGTACGTCGGGTGCAGCGGTTGACGGTCTTTACAATGGTGTCAAGCGCCATATCTCCGGCATTGTGGCCGTATGTATCGTTGTATAATTTGAAATCATCGAGATCGATCATGGCTACGCCGCAGCAAAAGCTGGCGTCCCGGATCTGGTCTTCGAAGTAGCGGCGGTTGAATACTCCGGTCAGCGCGTCACGATACAGCTCTTCGCTGTAGCTGTTCAGCTTGCTTACCAGATTCTGGCGTCCTTCGGAGTCCATCAGTGTTTCATCGTCGAGACGGTTGATCATCTCGATCACGCATGGTTCTCCTTCGATCTCCACGTATCTTGCAATGACCTGATACACATTCGACGCAATGCATTCCAGTTTTGATTTCTGCGATTTCTCCTGCAGGGCTTTTTCGGAAATACAGTTAAGGCACGGCATCGCTTTGTTCCATACTGCGTAGCATTCACACAGCTTGCCATTCTCTTCATCGATAATAAAATCTCCGATCTCATCCGGACGGAGAACCCGCACATACATGAAAATATTCTTCAGATGTTCCACCAGACGTTCTGCCTGTTTCTGTGTCATCTGAACATCCTTAGAAGGCTCTTTCTTATTTATTTTTTCACATTCCGGCAATTCGGTCTGATTCATCTGTTTCCCTCTCTTCTCCCCGGTACACACAAAACTTCATTACCCCTTTGTGTGCTTCCGCGTTTTGCTACATTTTCCCATTTTAATTACAGTTATACATAATAGTGTAACGATTGTTTCCCGTTTCGTCAAGAAAAAAGTGTACAAAAACCGTCCTGTAATGGAAATTTATTCAAAAAAACCGACCGGTTTTACGCGGTCGGTTTTTTCTTCTTATCATAGAAGACACGGCTGTATAACTGCGGATAGATGTTGCTGCAGGAGAGCGCCGGTCCTTCAATATAGCGGTAATGATCGAAATCGTAAACACCGTAATCCGGCTCGGAGTTATCCAGCCAGAAAGCATTGATGCCGTAATCGTAGTAGTTCTTCTTGCATACGTCCCAGACATATTTTCTTGTCTCCGGATTGAACACGTCGATCTCAACGCAGTCACCCTGGAAATCGTATGTCTGCTTTTTCGCGCAGACTGTCCCTGTATGTTTTTCATTTTATTAGTATTTTTTTGTCTGTTTCTTGAAGTTTTTATCCGATTTCTAACACTATTTTGATCTTTTTACCAAATTTGCGGAATGGGCTTTATTTTTAACTGCACAAATTCCATTTCTTATGATAGAATATTTACGAAAAAATAAAGTATCTGATTCACTATACTTTGATTCACAATAAAATGAGGGAGTAATCCATGATTCAAACGAAAGATTCGAACTTAACCTTCCGCCCGCTGACCATCGACGACGCAGAGCAGTACAATGCACTTCTGCGCTACGCCTTTCAGGTTACAGAGCAGGAGCTTTCCGAAAGCGGATGGAAAGACGATGAAATCAAGCAGTCCAAATTCCCGGTTCTCGTCCGTGCCGATGTACTCGGCTGTTTCTGCGAGGAGGATCTGGTATCACAGTTCGCGGTTTATCCGCTGGACATGAATATCTACGGTGTCCGCTATCCCGTCGGTTTTCGTCACCAGCGTCTGCACCTACCCGGAATACACCGGCCAGGGCATCATGAAAAAGCTGATGATCCGGAGTCTCACGCGCATGCGGGAAAACCACCGTTCCTTTGCGCTTCTCTATCCTACTCTATTTCCGCTCTACCGGAAATCTCGGATGGAAATCATTTCCAATAAGATGACGTACACCTAATCAAAGACACGCTAAGGTGACCGACG
>ENA-OQBT01000296-OQBT01000296.1-human-gut-metagenome-genome-assembly--contig:-NODE-296-length-33623-cov-2.270420_pt1 | contig 33623 bp, 45 predicted proteins | sample MGYA00242749_ERZ504557 | MGnify/ENA primary metagenome ERZ504557 (study PRJEB26092, sample SAMD00036243) | human gut metagenome | host: Homo sapiens | study: EMG produced TPA metagenomics assembly of... | reverse complement strand
CCTGCCTCTACCCGGCAGCCAGTATTTCTTTCGAAAAAAAGTGTATCTGTTATTCCGGCATTTGTCAATAGATTTTTCTACTTTTACTGTTCTTCCGCCTGCGCCTCTCCTTCTCCGCTCTTTCCATCCTGGAACACAATAAAGCGGGAGACGCACAGGGCAATGCCGATTTCCGTCAGGATAAAGAGCACCGATGTTCCTCCGTAACTGATAAATGGAAGGGTAATTCCCGTTGCCGGCATCAGTTTCAGAACGACGCACAGGTTCAGAATAACCTGAATGGAAATATGTGCAAAAACGCCGCTCACCATCAGCATTCCATACGCGTCCGGCGCATTCTGTGCAACCACAAACAGACGGTACAGCAAGTAGCCAAACAGCAGCAATACAAGAAGCGCGCCAAATATTCCAAGCTCCTCGCAGATGATCGAGAAGATCATATCGTTCTGTGCTTCCGGAATTGTTGTAATCTTCTGCGTACTGTTGCCAAGTCCTTTTCCGAGAAATCCACCGGAGCCAATCGCATAAAGTCCCTGCAGAATCTGATAGCTGCCTCCAGAAAGCCATTCATAGATACGGTTCGACCGGAAGTCACCGCCTATTCTTTCAAAGATCTGCAGATTATTTTTTAAAATGATAATCGCAAAAACGCCAATTACCGCCGCGCCCGGAATCACACGCGCATAAAATTTTACCTCCGGGTCCGCCAGAAACAAAATGACACAGGCGATGAGTCCCAGAATAATGGCGGTACTCAGGTTGTCCGTCAGAATCCACGCAGCCAGCGCCTGCAGCACGCCAAGTCCGAGGACAATCGCTTTTGCGCGGATGGTACGCATATTTTTTCCCATCTTCAGGATAATGTATGGCAAATACAGAATCAGCCCCAGCTTTCCAATCTCCGCAGCTGAAGACTGACACCGCCGATCCGGAGCCACTCTTCTCGCCCCGTAGGCTTCATAACCAAGCGGCGTAAACCTTACCGCCGCCATCAGAAAGAGACTTCCCCAGTATACCAGTGCTGCAATCCGCTGGAACCATACACTATGATAATCTACAAACTTCGACAATATCACAATCCCCACCAGAACAATAGCAGAAAGCCCCGCCTGATGCGTGAAATAATACATATCATTTCCCTTGAATGTACTGGCCGCCTCGTAGGCGCTCGCGCTGTACAGCATAATCAGTCCGAAGCTGACCAGCAAAATAGTGCAGGCCAGCAGGTTATAATCATAAAAATCCGAAGGAAGTTTTTTCTTCCTCTTTTTCTTCTTTTCTTTCTTCTGGGATGGCATGTTTACTTTCTCTGCCATGAAGTTTCCACCTCCATTGTTTTACTCCATCTATTTCAGTGCATAGCCAAGCAGGCTGACAAAGCTCGGATTTCGGTCGGTCGTTCCGAGGATAACCTTACGCACCAGCTCCGGATCGTCCGTGATAATGTTGTCCACGCCGCAGTTGACCATCCGCTGCATATCTCCCTGATAATTCAGCGTCCAGGCACAGACTTCTTTACCAAGACTGTGCGCATGCTCTACAAAGCTTTCTGTGATGTACGTATATTTTACAGAAAAGAAGTCCGCCGCGTCCATATCCTCCAGGCCTCCGTACGACATTTTCATCGTATACCCGGTCTTGATATCCGGATTGATTTTCTTTGCCTGCCTGAGGAAATTGTAGTTCATGGAAGTCAGCACACACTGATCCACAAAGTCATTGTCCTCGATGATTTTCACCACTTTTTTGACAATATTCTGGTTGTGGCCGTTGTATTTTACTTCGATATTCAGGTTGATTTTTCCTTCGCGTACGCGATGACTTCTTCCAGCTTCGGAATCTGCTCGCCGCGGAATTTTTTGTTGAATCGTACACCGGCATCGAGCTGGCTGATTTCATCGTAGGTCAGGGTCCAGATGCTGGCATTCAGACCGGTTGTCCGCCTCAGATTTGTGTCGTGCATAAGGACAATCTCACCATCACTCGTCTCCTGTACATCGATCTCCGCGTAATCCGACATGCTGTCCACTGCATATTTGATCGCGCTCATCGTATTTTCCGGTGCTTTTCTGGCTCCGCCCCGGTGCGCTGACACCGAAATATACTGGGAGGAAGCCGTTGCCTCTGCACGTGTTGCGCGCATGGCATATACAAGATAAACCGTTTCTCCCGCCAGCATGGCGATCGTGAGAACCACCGCCGTTACCGGACCGCAGAAGGTGCGTACCAGCTTCGAGCTCGGCTTTTTCGTTGTCCGGCTCTTCTGGTAGCTTTCGGGAGGAACGGATAAAAATCAGATACAGATACGTAATGCTTCCGATAAGGCCGAACGCTCCGCCGATCAGGCTCATCGTCGATTTGACCCAGTCACCGTAGACGATGACGGTACTGACAACGGTAGACGGCGTTTTCACCAGCTTTGCATAGGCAACGACAGCCGTTCCGAAAATCAGATACAAAACCCACGTAATCAGAAAAATCATCACCTGGAAAAAGACGTTGATGCCAAGCTCACGCAGCACGCGTTTTTCCAGTGTCTGACGCACCCGCAGATGGGTATTTTTCTCTTTTTCCGTCATCATGCACCGGAACGGGATGGTGTAGGAAAACACAAACGAGAACGCGATAAGCAGAATCGTCAGCACCACCGGGATCCAGTATGCCGGGAAGGCATTGAAAATCTTCGTCAGGGAAACCTGAAGCAGTTTCATACTGCGGATGGCGCTGTAGCTGCTGTGCAGCCAAAGGTACGGGAAGCTCGCTGCCATGTAAAAAAACCAGGTCCACGGGCGGGCACGCACAAACTGTGCAGCTCCTCTTCCGCCGGCAAGCATCATGACAGGAACGGAAATCCGTTTTCGTTTCCAGGAGGCCTCCAGAGCCGCCATGACAGCATAGATTTCAAACAGCATACAGAAAAAGAAAACAAGCAGAATTCCAAAAATCAACAGAAGGGTCAGCGGATGCAACATGATCTTGTTGAAGTTTTCCGATGTCATATAACTCGTTCCCAGCTGTTTTAAGGAAAAGTTGATCGCCGCATTGGCGAGTCTTGAAACCAGCTGGCTGGAAAACAGGCGGTAGACCGTCTCAAATATCACGATGCTAAGCAGGTTTTTCTGCAAAAGTTTCCATGCCATATTCAGATAAATTCGTATCATTCCTGCATTTTTTACTGCCTTTTTTCTCATCTGCTGTTGTTCTCTCCTGTCAGCCGCAATTTCCCCCGATGAATCTGTATGCAAAATTACCTTTATTTTTTCTCTTTTGTATTTTACATTTGACACTTCGAGTCTTTTTTGAAGCTCTTTTCTTTCTGTTCATTTTAAACTATCTTCCAGTATAACACAAAACCGGGTCTTTGAGTATTCTTTTTTCTATTTCTGGTTGCACCACTTCTGCAGTTTTTTTACCATGGCGGATGGGCTGCTTACTGATTTTTCCATCCTGCTGTCCGCATCCGGTGCCTGCCGCAAAGCAACACCGAAAAAATACAGCACGAACGCAACGACGATGAGTTCGGGCTTTACATAATTCATTGCTTCCATGGAACATCCTTTCTGACTGTTCTGTTTTTGAAAGTCTTTTTTCTATATTATGATGGGATAATGATTTACGACTGGATAAGAATTTCTTACTGTAAACCCAAAAAATCCCACCTGTTTTTCAGATGGGATTTTCCAGTGGTGTGCTGTTCTTTGATTTTTAATTTACTATCTTGTGCAGCAATTCCCCTGACCTGCCCCTGGCTGCGGTGCCGCACAGAAAGTCTTTGCATCAAACGACGGATTAAACGCATAAAAGTTCTTCGAATTCAATTCGTCCTGTACAGAACGCAGCGCTTCACCAAAACGTTGGAAATGCACAACCTCACGTGCCCGCAGGAAACGAATCGGATCTGCAACTTCAGGATCTTTTACCAAACGAAGGATGTTATCATACGTTGACCGGGCTTTCTGCTCCGCAGCGAGGTCTTCGAACAAATCTGTCAAAGGATCACCTTTCGACTGGAACTCACAAGAATTAAACGGAACTCCGCCAGCCGCCTGTGGCCAGATTCCGGCTGTGTGGTCTACATAGTAATTAGCAAAACCGGAATTCTGAATTTCTTCCAGCGAAAGATTACAGGTAAGCTGATGAACGATCGTGGATACCATTTCGAGATGAGCTAATTCCTCGGTACCAACATCATTCAACACCCCCGCTACAATTCGGTTCGGTGCTGTGAAACGCTGAGAGAGATACCGCATGGATGCGCCCATCTCTCCATCCGGGCCACCGGAATGCAATAACAGATGATATGCTGTAACTGTCAATATTTCGATGATACAATATGTTTTCCCGGGTAATTTTCCCGGATTTTTCATATAAAAAAATCCTATCAATCTTTTGACTGACAGGATTCCACTTAACTATTATATTGCCATTAAACAAGAAGCTGTTTGGCAGGCGTACCATTCTCCTGCGTCTCTCGGGTTTCCCCTGTCAAGCCATCGGCGTGTGGACGGGTACGAAATCCTCCACCTCAAACAGCCTCTTGTCTTATGGTATTTAAATAATAACACTTTTATTCTCTTTTGTAAAGAATTCGTTTATTTCGAATCAAACGGCTCCATTCTTTTTCATTTATTTTCATAAAGGTAATAATGGAATTCTTAAAAACCTTATTATCTTTTGATGTTTTCAATCTGAGAATCGTTTTGAACTGCCTTTCATCTGATTCAATAATTTCTTTCAAAATTAAAGCTGTATTGGGTTTATTCGCTTCTATAATATAGTCTGGATCTTCAACAACTGTTTTCAGATACGCATAATATTGTTCATAGTCATTCGGATGTCTCTCCACTATATGCTGGATTCTTTCTTCTGTAATAATTACTTCATCAGTCGTGATGTCATCCGTTATGCATTCATATATTTTTCGATCTATCCTTCCGACTATATGCATATCTGTTCCTTCTTTCTTATCTTCTTTGGTCATTATAGCAAAACCAAGTGTTTTTTCAATATGTTTCTTCATATATTCTTTATTTTTGCCCCGGGGATCTCCGGGGCTTTTTTGTTGGCCGATTACTGCCGATTACACCACTCCTGCAGGGCGCGAACCATCGCGGATGGATTGCTGATCACACCATCAACTGTGTGCCGAGCTTGCGCTGCATCGCGCGGATGGTCTGTGGTCCGATGTATCCGTCAGCAGTTACCCCCGACCATTTCTGGATGGCCTTGATCAGAGCTGATCCGCCGGACAGATGATTGCTCCACTCGGCCGCTGTGATACCGACGCAGTATTTCTTGTTTGTCGTGGGCTGGTTACTGATTTTCCCGTCCACGCCGGTCCCGAAGATCTCCTGCAGGCGGCGGGTAAGCTCCGGACCCATACGCCATCAATTGAGATCGCTTTTGCGGTCGGTTTCTGCTCCTCTTTCGGAGCTGCGCCGCCATAAGTGCAATACTTAGTATGGCAGTTAATCCAGCCAGCGCCAGAGAGCAGCCGTCCCCAACTCGTATTCTGGATCTCCGTCACCGTGTAGCTGCCCTTATCCCGGATCACTCCGACAATTTCGCTGTCAACGTTCGGCCTCTTACGGATGTTGAGCGCTGCATCGTTGATTTATAGATTCCAGGCTCGTATTTCGTATTTTCCGGCTGCTTCGGCGTGTTGGATGCACCGCTGATCAACTTCTTGAAGCGACCCCAGTCATCCCTTTCCATAATCTGGCTAGGGCAGTGCTTGCTGCAGATATCATAGTGCCGATATACCATGGATGCCGGGATTCCGGTTTCTCTCATGATCTCCTTGACCACCGCAACGGTATTACGGAAAGCCTTCTCATAGTCATATCCGCTCTGCACACACATTTCCACGCCGATGCTGCTCCGATTGCCATAGCGTCCAAACAGGTTAGCACCGCCATAGTTGACTCCGACGTGCCAGCATCCTCTGCTGTGCGGCGCTGCCTGGTATGCTGTTTCTCCATCATCAACGTAATAGTGGGCAGACATATTGGACAGCTCACCATTATGCTGCGCTTCTGCATGTGTGCGGGCATCGGCACCCGCACGGAAATTGTCCGTGTTGTGGACTACGATGCACCGCGGATCGTTCTCTTCGTATGTGTTCTGGTTGCTGATAAAAGATCTGTCAATTCTCATGATACTTCCCTTTCTCCGGCAGATTTGCGCCGGCGCAATTATTTAAAAATGGGTATAAAAAGAGGGCCTGTCAACACTTCATTATTCATGACCAAGTGCCAACGCCCTCTTATACTTTAATTAAATATGTTTCTCTTTTCTTTTAGATCTTTCTTCACGGATTCCATGTACTTTCCCGAGATTGTAAAATACAGATGCCGCAAAAGGATCGCATTTACGGTTCAGAGCCTGCTCAAATGCTTCGTATAAATCGCCAAGTGGTGTATCTTTGAAAAATACGACTGGCTGATTTGCTGAAATCTTCAGTTCTTTTTCGATGTCATATGTCGTCTGATTCATGCCCGGACACCTCCCCACAGATTTCCCTGTGCATTTCTGTACTGTACCTGGTCGGCAAGTACGTAGGGAAGCTGATAGCCTGAGATTATCTCAACCGCCATATCGCACTGGTTCCGCTTGATGGCTTTGTATGTAGTGACGCCAAACTGCCGTTTCAGTTCCCGGTAGATGTCATTGTAGACTTTTCCACGGAGAGATCTGTCTGCATATGCCTCGCTGTTCTTTCCACCAAGGCACTCCACGCCTTTCTTTTTCGCTGCCGCCGTGATTCGGTCGATCTCGATGCCGAGAATCGGAAGATCATATTCCAGACGTTCTATTTTCTTATCAAGCGTATCTACTTTCTGGTTCAGTTCCACATTGCCCATCGCAAGAAGCTGGATCTGCTCCGGGATCGTCATGGGGACGGCATGGCGTACAGTCTCTTTCAACTTTTCTTCCACTTTAAGGAAATACTGACGAGCCTGCTCACCTTTTGCTGTTTTGGACTGCATGGAGAGTTTCTTGGCAAAGCTGGCTGTAAGTTTATAGTCTTCACGCTGAATTACGCCGCCTGTCGGCGTCTCGACATTCATGTCGAGTCGCAAATAATCCTCATTTTCTACTGCAAAATCATTTTCTGTAATATTTCTTTTACACCATCTTGAAAATTGTCCTTGTGCAAGTCCAAGGAATTCATAAAGTTTTCTTGCCGTGGTCATTCCGTCCTTATCAATTCCAAGTGCAATCTCAATAGGTGTCTGATTCATTACGTTTACTAATTCCTGCATAATAAATTCCCCTTTCAAATTTAATTCTTGAAAGAAGTTTCTATCTGTATTATAATATTTACAGAAGGAAACTTCTAGGTGTGAGATTCGTCCGGCTGTGGTAGGTGTGGACGAATCTCTATTTTTTGTTTTCGGCATAAACCTTTTTGATGCCTTCCATGACAACCTGATACTGTGTCTTGTTTGTTATCTCACAGCATTTTTCCAACAATTCTTTGTCCTGTTTGGTTGCTCTGATTTTAATTTGCTCTGATTTAGGGTTATCAATTTTAGGTCTGCCTGTTCTTGGACTCATTCATTTCTCACCTCACTTTTCGAGTACACAATAAATATATTACCGTGTACCCAAAAAGTCAAGAGGTATTTTTATTTTTTCGCCCTACCTGCGAACAAAAATAAGACACAGCCTTTCGCCATGTCTTCCGTTTCTTCGGGGAGGTCAGGAGCATACCCTGACAGGACTTCTCCCCATATTCAATTACTTTCATCGCATTTTCTCCCCAAAAAGGCATAAAAATAACACGCATCTTTGCGTGCCTGTATCGTTTCTTTTGCGCCGGCGCAAAAGAAGGACGGTCTTCGGCCGCCCTTACTCTGGTTTCTGTGTCTGTTTAATAATCTGATTCACATAGTTGCTCAGCCCTGCGACGAGGATTCCTGCGTGACCGCTGTAAAGACTGCCATCGCCGCCTGCTGGCCGGTGCAGACCTCGCTGGTGGCCAGTACCCAAACGGCGCACAGGACGATGCTCACGCCGCCGAGAATCAGAGGAATATACTTATCCTTTACAGCCTGTGCCTGTTTCAGTCCCATGCCAAGGAAGTACAGGACAATAGCTACAATGATCAGTTCCGGTTTTACATAATTCATAATCTGTTCCATGTCAATCGCCTTTCTTTTTTAAGTGTAATTCATCAATTTCCTGCTTCATCTTTGTGATCATACCGTTTCCACCAAGCACATGATAGGCTTCGTACATCTCGCAGAAGTTCTGGTATGCATAGGATGGGATATCTCCAAGCTGTGTGTACTTGCTGTGGTACTCAATCAGCTGGACTCTGAGTAGTAACATAGTTCCTTACTGTTCGCGTCTCGATCCCTTTCTGATTTTTTAAGAGCCAGACGATGTAGCCCAGCAGCACTGGAAGTGCTATCGTATATGTCTGCATTAATATTTCATTCACTGCTCTGTCTCTCTTTCCCACTATTGAACGCAGAAGAAGGACCGTTTCCGGCCCTACTCAGTTTTTTCCTTTTCTTCCAGCTCTGCAGTGTACTTATCATACTCATCCCAGATGTCGTTCTCGAATTTGTCAACAACATCATCGATATCCTTTTTATTGGCACGATACTTTCTACCGTTGTTGATGTAGCGATTGATGATTGGAACATCCGGATGTTTTGCATCCATATTGGCGTCCATAGACACAACGGTCTCGCCGTCAACTGTGATGATTCCAGAATAATGAATGTCCTTTGTGTAAGTTGCTTCTACTGCCATAGTTTTGCCCTCCTAAAAATTAATTTGTATCTCCAGAGATATTATCTCTCATGGATTCAAGTTCACTTCTTAGATCCGCAACCTCTATTTCAAGGTTCGATCTTCTTTCTTTTTCGAGCTGTAGCTCATGCGTTATTACCGCAATCAAATTGGTATATACCATACTATAGGTATCAATATAGCCATCCTCAGTGTTCTTCCTGTCGTGGTGTACCAGATCCAGCTCGTCTTCTCGGATTCCGAGTTCTCGCATGGCTTCTACGACATCCTGTGCGACGAATCCATAACAAATGCGCCCATCACCGTCAATCATCCGATACTGAACTGGTTTTAAGCGATCGAACAGCTCTGAATGAATATCCGTCTTATTGATCTTGCTCTCACCGAGTGGAAATATGTTTGTTTTGGCGCGGCGATCGGATGTGACCTGTGGGGAGTTTTTAACAATCAAACGCTCCCATACTCTTCCACTATCTCCTAACATAATCTTTTCGGAGTACGCCTTGGTCGGTGCGAACGCTCCAGTATACACTCCTCCAGACCAGCCACAGCCATAAAATTCGACCTCTGCCTGATAACCTTTCTTCTTTGATTCAAGAATAATGCTACCGTTACCAATATCGAAGTTTGCTTTGTTGTTGGCATCCGAGTAAGTATTTACAACAAAAGAATCGTCAACAGCTCCGGCTATACAGCTTCCAGAAGAACTTGATGTCTCCAATACAGATTCATGGACACCTTTAATATCTACATATTCGCTCTGGATTGACAGAGCCGCATTGCCGGATTTTGTTTCAACCAAAATCTTACCGACACCGCCACATAACTCAATAACCGCATCTTTTGCGTTCTTTCCAAGCTGGATCAACTTATCACCATAATATGCGAGTGTCGTTCCTGCCCGGTTAAGAATCTCAAATGCTGATGCTGAAATCTTAGTCCGATAGCCAGACCAAGATCCGCTGGTTTTATTACCAACTTCCAATCCGGTCCCATCAGTAAACTGCATAAAGTTGGTGGCTGTTTTTGCTGCTTGTAAAGGATTCGCATTAATTGAACCAGATGGTAAAGAAGCTAATTTAGTTGATGTCCACGTCACTGTATATGGGCCAGAACCTTGAGTATAGTTAAATACTCTCAGATGTCCCCACGATTCATTTAATCTTGTTATAAGGCCCCACGTTGAAGTAGTCTTTTTATAAATCCATAACGACCATTCGCCTGAAGATCTTAGAAAATCCAATCCAGGATCTGAGTTATTTGCAGAGATAAAACTAAACTGGACATCTGTTGTCTCAAAACCTCTGCCGCCAAGTTTAAATGTTGTTGGCTGATTTGCATACGAACCTGTGATCTTTATTGTAGCAAATTCGACATAAAGATTTGACTCACCGTTTCCATTTACCGTATGCACTACCTGATTTGCGTCCTTACCTGCAGCGCCCTGTGGACCTTGAGGACCTGTTGCGCCGGTTGCACCTTTATCTCCCTGAGGACCTTTATCGCCTTTTACACCTTGAGGACCTTGTGGTCCCTGAGGACCAGTTGCTCCTTTATCCCTTTATCTCCTTTGGCACCGGTTGCACCTTTATCTCCTTTACTTCCCGTGACGCAAACTGCTGTTGTCGTTGAAGTCGTGTTGTCAGTATAGGTAATCACTGATCTCGTCCAAATATATTTACTGTTCTCCCATCCAGGATAAGTCGTGCTCCACGATCCGCCGGACATGGCTGTTGCTGACGTTGATTTGTAATACTGTTCTACAATAGATTTAACGCCTTTACCGGTTGCACCAGTCCCTCCAGTATCTCCTTTATCACCTTTGGCTCCGGTTGCTCCCTGTGCTCCTGCAATGCAAACTCCATTTTGATTTGGCGAATACGTTCTGTTACCAGCTCCGTCCGTTGTTACCGTACGGCTCCACATATACTTTCCATTAACCCATGTCGGCGCTGTCGTCGACCATGATCCTCCAGAAAGAGAAGTCGGCGATGTCGAAAGATAATACTCCACGTCAACAAAAGACACATAATCCTCAGGTGCTGGAGTCCAGTCAGTTGCCGTATTGCCTTTTTCGATCTTAAGGTTTTTAAACTGATATGAGACCCCAACATTACTGTTCATTCCGGTAAAATATGTATTCTGTGAAGTTCCGCTAGGCAATGTTGCTGCTGATTTTACAACCCATACCAGTTTTGTCCATACATTCGCAACTGTTTTGTTGTTTACGGCTTTACATGATTGTATCAACATGTTTGAACCGTTTTCATGTCTAAAGCTGGATTCATCGATGTAGAAACACTTGCTTTGACATCTACGGATACGGTATAATTAGTGTCAGCCTCCCATTTTGTGCGTCCAATATAAGAAAACTGTATTACAGACCATCCGGATTGTTTTACCGAATCTCGTGTAAGCTTACATGTATTAACCCCAGTTTCGGATACAGATTCTTTGGAATAGCCGCCAGTTTGCATTGACCAACTCCATCCGGTTGTTCCTTTATTGGTATTGGTCGCCAAATTTCGTCCGCCGACGACAATTCCTTCCGGTGTACTACCAACGTTGTAAGCAGTTGAAGTTGTATTATCCGTATAGGTGATGATCGTACGAGTCCAGAAATATGGTTTGTCCGCACTTGTCGCCGGAGGAGTTGCTGACCATACTCCAGTAGGGATCGTAGTTCCAGACGAACTTGCCTGATATGTAACCGCTGTGGATTTAACGCCTTTTCCAGTTGCCCCGGTATCGCCTTTATCCCCCTTACTACCTGTAGCTCCTGTTGCACCCCTCGGGATAATTGTATGGCTTATGCATAAACCTTTCAGATCTCCAGATGCAGTATTACTCCGATAATAAGCAACATGAGCATTTTTTGTATCTGTTGCCGTTCCAACGATCGCGAACATATCCCCGATTCGGCAGCCATTACGGATACCAGATGTACTAGACCAAGTTTCTTCGTGATTAATAGTTCCGTATGCCGTCCACTGAGACTCGGTGAAGGCATCTCTGACTACATTTGCTACAAGACTATATCCCTGTGAACCAGTGGCACCAGTAGCACCTTTGTTACCATATACACCGATAACTCGTTTTGTTGTGTCTACAGTTGTCCCATTTGTATAAGTAATTGTCTCGTAGTTCCAGAGATATTTATTGCTCTCTGTCATTGTCGGAACCGTAGACGACCATGAGGTAGGAACAGTCGAATTTGACGCGGAGACTGCATAATGCTCGGTAATACTCTTAATACCATTTCCGGTTGATCCGGTATCACCTTTATCCCCTTTACTTCCCCGATCACCGTATGATCCAATGATGCAAGGCGCAGTTGTACTCGCCACGGTTCCGTCGGTATACTTCACAACCTCATAATTCCAAAGATACTTCTTAGCCGCAGACACCGACTGGACAGCTGTTGTCCATCCACTCGTCGCCGTTGTAACTCCGCTGGAAGATGCCGTTGCCAGGTAATAATTGACTACTGATCCAATACTCTTTCCATTGGTGCCATTTGCACCATTGGTTCCCATACGGCCGACACTATATATCGTGGATGTTGTGTCGTCAGTGTAAGTGATGATTGTACGTGTCCACAGATACTGCCCCGCGGATGCAGATGGCACAGACCCAGACCATGTGCCAGTTGGAACTGTTGTTCCGGAAGTTGAAACCTGGTATGCAACAGATGTCGATTTAACCCCCTTACCCGTATCACCCTTATCACCTTTGGCTCCAGCCTCGCCTTTGATTTTCGCCCACTTTATACGTTCCGACACTTGTAGATCATCTTTGCATAGTCCACGCATGTTCCGATATAAGCGCCAATATCCTCACCACTGTTCCCGGTGAATGTCTTCCCACCGTCATTGCTATATTTGATGTGCAGATAACTGGTTTTCCCGTCTGCTCCATTGGTACCTGAAATTCCCTGTTTTCCCTGTGGCCCCTGCGAACCTTCCAGCTGCTGCCAGCTGTACTTCTTCGGATCATCCGAATCCGTCTGTGTAAAATCCACATACGTTCCAATGTATTTTGACGGTGTCTCTGTCATCTGAGACGCAGAGGTCGGATTCGAAACCGCAGAATATTTGATGTGAAAATACGTCGTTTTTCCATCTTTTCCGTCAGCGCCTTTGGGTCCCTGGATTCCCTGATCACCCTTATCGCCCTGCAGGCCGCGCAGTCCTTGCTCGCCCGGATCTCCCTTATCTCCTTTCGGCCCCTGAAATTTGCTCCAATGATACTTCGCCGGATTGGCGCTGTCAGCTTGGTAAAATCCACGTATTGGCTATATACGTTTTATCGACGGCGTTGGTTGTCGAAAAGCCTGTCTTTCCATCCGCGCTTGTTGCATAAGCGATATGCAGATAACTGGTTTCACCATTCGCACCGTTTTCTCCAGGGGTTCCATCGGCGCCGTCCTCTCCGTCATCGCCCTGAAATTTTCGCCAGGTGTACTTGGTCGGATCTGTACTGTCCTCCAATATATAGTCCACGTAGGTACCGATATATTTTCCTGTATCCTTCCGCAACTGATTTGCTGTCGGGTTCGGAACATCAGCATATCTCACATGGAAGAAACTAGTCAGACCATTCTTTCCGGGCTCTCCCGCAATTCCCTGCTCTCCAACAACCTTTACCCAGGTATAGATGCTCGGGTCTGTAAGTACCGGCTGTTTTGTCGTCTGATTGTATGCGATACCCATGTATGTCTTTCCAGCTGATTTGAGCGATATTCCGCCGCCCGTTTCCGTATCAGCAAACACAACCCAAGTGTAAAACGTCCGGTTCTTTGCCAGTTTTTCAAACTGTGCAGCCAGGCTCTCCATCTTTTCTGAAATTCCACTCGATTTCAGCTTGTATTCGCCCAGCGTTGCCGTGTACTCATCATTGCAAATGGAGGACTCCAGTTTCATGATTCTTGCAGACAAATACAGTTCTCCGGTATCGTCTACAATATTCACCGTGTCGCCGATTTTAATCCCATCCGGCAGATACGCCAGCTCTACTTCATAGGAAACAGCCGCATCGTAGATCTTTTTCAGCTTTGAAACTGCCCTGTTGCAGAGTTCTGACTTGCTGGTAGTATCGTAAGTGTACGACTGGACGATATGTCCCGTACCACTTCCTTTTTCGGAAAGATACCGGCTCCATTTGGCCACTGCGCTCCGGGAATAAATCGTACTGCCGGACAGATATATATCGCCGTCATCATACTTATACCCTTTCAGATTGATCGGCGTTTCACTGTCTTCCGGATATCCGCCGGTAACGGAAAGTGCCGTAGCCAGATCTTCTACTGAACTTTTTACAATGATATTTTTCACTTCCCGGTTGATCCGAAGTTCTCGCCCCTGATCTACGCCGCGCTTCTTATGCAGGTTGATATATTTGTGCTTGATTTTCAACCGGTCGATTTCAAAAGTATAGGAAACTTCCGCGTCAAACTGCGTGGCAACGCTCAAAATACGCTCAGAAGCGGTGGTCTCACCCTCCCAGGACAGTTTCCGGTTATAATTGCTGACCTCATTGATTCCAATTTCAAAGCCGGAATCGTCGCTGAATTTTTCAACATAGTAGCTCGCTGGATATGCCTTGTCTGCTTTGTATTCGCCAACTGTCTCGTTCAGGAGATCCATACCGGCATCCTCGGCATAGATTTCTACTTCCTGTTTGAAAATATTTTCTTCGCTGGTAATGATCGTATAAAATTCCTGCTCATCGCCATTCTTCCGAAGAATATAATTGCCAACAGAACCATACTGTTTCGCATCATTCCGCGTGCTCGCCGTGTAATTCAGCGTAAATTCTAGTGTAGCAACACCTGCTTCCACCTCTTCTGTTTTCAGATCATCAGAAATGTACAATCCCTTCGGTAGCTCTGTGCTTGCCTGCCCAAGGACATTCATATGTCGGTCCGCAAAATATAAAATCATAGAAACACCTCCCTGTATTTCATTGTGTATGTTGGCTGTGTTGCCCAGTCCGATGCAATGCATTGGATCTGATTCATTCCAGGCTGCAGGCAAAAGTTCTCCCAATCGTTGCCCAACGCACCAAGATCCTGTCTCGGAAGTCCCTGTAACATGACCTCTCCATTGCTACAGTCAGCTGTCAAAACCTGATTTACCGAAAATTTATTCGGAATATCACGCCATTTTTCTACATTGTCAATTCTCACGAAGATGCCGCGGAAATAATTTCTGGTGACAAGCTGATTTCCTGTATTTCGACTTCCCCACTGTCCCAAATACAATTTCACTGTTGCCACTTTCACATTTTTTAATTCTGGAACTGTAAATTCCGGATAACTGCCCTTCCAGAAAAAACGTATTTTCTCTCCATGTTTCATCATGTCGCTTGCGCATACGTTTGGCTGTATGGGTTTGCATCTTTTCGATGGCAAGGTTCAAAAGTATATGTTTTGACGATACGCGGGTTGTTTCCACCTACCACATATTCATGTGCGCTGTGTTTCCGATCGTATCGGTTTTGTATATCTCCTGGCAGCAGATCATTTTTCCGTTCGCATCGCAGAAAGCAATCGCCTGGCAGCCCGTCTGCCCCATAAGACCAGTTTCAAACCAGCTGTTCATGTAACAATAGAGGTGCGTCGCTCCCTTTGCTCCATTGGAATCTACCACATCAATAGATTTCATAGCTCCATTCCAGCCGTTTGTGTTTGGACTTACATATCCACTGCTGGCCAGATACAGACCTTTGATGCTGTCTACGCTCATGACACCCAGCTTTCCAGCCGTCTTGCTGTTACTGTATAAGAAGTTGCTCCCTGTATCATCTTTCCACGCCGCATCCTGTGACCAGACATATTGGTCAGCATAGCTTGTTATCAGTTCGCTTTTTTTGTATGTTTCTCCGTTCAACTCATCCGGATCACCGAACTGAAGAATTTTCTTGGAGTCATTTACAAAACCTACTACTCCATTTTCACTGTGCATTACTGCCTGAAGCTTTGGAAAGGCCCGATAAGTGCCGTTGTACGACACAATGAACGTTTTTCCGTCATCCGCAGTCGGATTCACCGTAAATTCTTCCACCGAATACTTGAATGGATCCGCGCAGTAAAATTCCAGCTCCGCAGTGATCGCATTTCTTCCCGCCGGCACTTCACTCGTTCCCTGCTTTGTTCCGATATAATATTTGTCCGGTTCATCTGCAAAAATAAGGGTTGCCTGTTCTGCATCCAGAAGAGCATTCAGTTTGTTGTAAGCACTGCGAAAAGCTGCATTATCTTTGGCTACCAGCTGATATCCCACCACAATAGTCCTTGGCTGATAACGCTTTCGTCGATACTTTGTACCGTCAGACACGCCTGTTTCCAGATCTGTAATCTCCGTACCCAAAATTTCCCGGCCGGACACATAAAGTGTCCGATAGCCGGGAATTACGTTCTCAAGATAACTTCCATTAAACATGAGAGCCTCCGAAGGCAGGTTCTGCCCTGGGTATCGCTCTGTGGTATCTACAAAGTTATACATTTATTCGCCTGCCTTTCTTTCGGTTCTCCCTTGTCTCCTGTTTCTCAATTTCTTCTCGTGTATACGTTGCAGTCGCTTTTCCAATCTCTCTTCCGTCCAGATTAACAGGTACATAGATGGTATATTTTCCATTGCTGCTGTACTGGTAGCTGTCGTCGTTCAGATCTTCATAGCCAGACCGGAGCTCATTCCGATTTCCGGCGCAGGTGTAAGTTCCGGAACCTGTATCAATTCCATGGCGGCCTGCCTCGCCTCCTGCACATGATCCATAATGCCGTTGACCCAGCCGATACCGAAATAATTGCCGAGTTTATCTGTCACCCGTGATGGGCTGTGGATCTGTGCTCTCGCCCGGATCGCCGCCTCTGCAGCCGCCGCAAGCTGTGCCGCCACTGCTCTTACATGTCCAACCTGGCTTGCCATACCATTTGCAAGTCCCATTCCGATGTATGCGCCGCTGTTATAGCACCGCCTGCCGATGATCGCATGGTAATTACAATCGAATTTGACATTGTTCCGGCCGTAGAGACCGCCTTTGACATTCCTGCTGAAACGCCATTGTTGAAATTATTTCCAACCGCTTTTCCAGAAGTTTTTGCCTTGCTTTCTCCCTGAGAAAACTGCTTAATTAATGCACTGATAGCGTTTTTTGCTTTGTTCCCCAATGCATCCAATCCGGAATTTACAACATTGACGCTCGATTTCATGCTCGTGAGCGATTTTTCTGCGCTCTTTGCATTTCCAGCAATTGACTTCATGCTGGAATTTACTGATTTCAGAGCAACTACCATAAGACCGGTTCCTGCGGCTCCGGCCACCATTGCCGCTGCAAATACACCAACTGTTACAGCTGCCGCGCCAGAAGATCCTGCCAAAATCACAAAAACCGCACTGGCCGCAGTACCTGATCCAAGTAATGCCGCCAATCCGGCTGCACTGACCTTTGCACCAGCCGCTACAAGTGGAAATGCTGCTCCCATAATTGTCAAACCTGCACCTGCCATCACAAGCGAAGCTCCAAGCACCGCTGCTCCGGCGGCCAATACAATTACTCCTGCGGCTGCAACCAGCGCAGTTACACCGACCAACGCAAGACCAACTCCGAGCGCGGTTGCGCCAATTCCTCCAACAGCAGCTCCGGTGCCAAAAACAATCATGCTTGCACCAAGCTGAGCAATAGCTACCGCTCCCTGGCTTCCATATTGTACGATCGAAGGAAGAACAGCAGACACAACCGCCAATGCCGCGCTGGCAATCAACGCACCTGCTGCCACCAAAACAATAGCGGCTCCAAATGCAATAAAGCCAACTGCTCCCACTGTCAATGCTGATCCAAGAGCAGCCGCTCCCACTGCCAGCAAAGCGATTGCCGCAACCATACCAACCATACATCCAATGGCCAGGGGACCGGCATTTGCAAGATTAATAGCCGCCAGGGATAACAATCCGATTCCAGCTGCCGCAATTAATACCGAGGCCCCAAACGCAACAAATCCAACTGCTCCGGCCGAAAGTGTTGGTGCTACATTTTTCGCTACCAACATCAAACCGGCAAGCGCTACGACCATTCCTGCCATACATCCAATGGCCAACGGACCAGCATTCGCCAACTGAATTGAAGAATACGCCAGCAGTGCCAAACCTGCGCTAATCATTAATACAGCCGCTCCCAATGCCAGAAGCGCCGGTGTCATCGCTGTTAATTTCTTCGACCCGCCAGACATAGACGAAAGCATCTTTGTCATACCAACTGCAAGTCCTACTACAACACCAATCAAACCACCAAAAACAGCGATTGCCCCTGGGCCAGCGTTGGTTACTGCAATTGCAGACTGCGCAAGCAAATAGAACCCAGCACTAATCGCCAGTACCCCGACACCCATCATCATAAAGGCCTTGGCGGATGCTACCATTTTCTTTGCACTGCCACCGCTTGATTTGCCAACCGCTTCCTGCCCTTTTGACACTTTAAATAAGCCAGGTGCAATTTTCCCAAGACCAGCCTTTGCCAGTCCTCCAACAGCTCCCGTAAATGCGCCAACAAACGGTGCTACAGCTTTAACAATTTTAAAGCCTTTGTACGCAATCAAAAGTTTCGGAAGTGTTACCACCAACTTTGCAATTACATCCGAATGTTTTTCCAAAAATCCCGAAACTGCTACAGTTCCATCTTTAACCTTTCCCAAAATGGTTGAGAAATTTTCAATACTTTCTGTGCTGCCAAAAGAACCTGAAAGTTTCTTGATATCTCCTATGATCGCCCCAGCCGCATCGCCCAGCGCTGTTCCTGCTTCCACTGCATCCGTTTTGAAAATATCCCAATATGGTTTTGCTTTCTCAACCATTGCTTCTATTTTATCGACAGCCTTTTCGATCCCTTTTCCGCTGGCAAGCTTCTCATCGATTTTTCCAACCGCCTCAGTTGCGATGCCAACCAAACCTCTCATTTTTCCGCCAACCTGGTTGAATGCGGTAATTCCAAGTCCTTCCATAGCAGACTGCAGTTTCACGACATCGTGCTGCAGATTATCCATTTTTATTTCTGCCATTTCTTTGGCTGCACCATCGCTGTTATAAATGGCGTTTGTTAACTTGTCAAAATCCTCTGGTGCCGCACTCACGATTGAAAGCAGACCTGACATACCCTCTTTTCCAGCTAATGTAGCAGCATATTTGGCCTTTAACGCTCCCTCTGCTCCATAAGCCTTTTCCGTTAAATCTGCTAATGCTTCATTATACTTCTTTTCTGTCAGCTCTCCATTGGCATACTTTTCGTCAAGTTTTGCAAGATTCTCTTGGAACTGATCCATTGGCATTTTACATTGTCCAAATGCACCTCGCAAATCCGTTACAATGTCCATCAGAGACTTCATAGAGCCATCACCATTCTGCAAGGATATGCCCAAATAATCCATTGCGTCACTGATATCATCTGTTGGCTTGGCAAGATTTGTCAGGATAGTTCGGAGGCTGCTACCAGCCATACTGCTTTTCAACCTGACGACGCCATGAGTCCGAGGGCAATGGCTGTATCTTCTACGCTGTATCCTAACGATCCAGCTACGGGAGCCGCATATTTAAAAGATTCGCCCAGCATAGCAACGTTGGTGTTAGAATTTGCCGAAGCTGCTGCCAGAACATCAGCAAAATGTGAAGCGTTGGAGACTTCTTTTGTAAAACCATCTTTGATAATTTTGGTGGTGCCATCCGCCGATAAACCGAAAGCTGTCATAGCATCTGTTACGATGTCGGAAACGCCAGCCAAATCTTCTCCCGATGCAGCGGCCAGATCCATTACGCCTTCGATTCCATTTAACATATCCTCAGTTTTCCAGCCGGCCATTGCCATGTACTCCATCGCAGAAGCTGTCTCACTTGCGGTGTACTGTGTGGATTTTCCGAGCTGTTTCGCCTTTTCAGACAGCCGATCAAAGTCAGATCCTGTAGCCCCGGAAATAGCTGCTACAGATGACATAGCATTCTCAAAATTCGCACCAGCGCTTATTGCTCCTGTAGTCAGACTTTTTAATCCACTTCCGACTGCCGATACTGCCTTGGATCCGATCGCCGCCATAGCGCCGAATCCAATTCCACTTGTAAGCGTATTTTTCAGATTTTCAGCATAACTGCTGCATGATTTCATCATTGAGGAGAAGTTCTTATCTTCCGCGCATAAAACCGCCTTTACGCTATAAGATTCTGCCATCTGTTCACTCTCCTCTCTTTAACAATTTGGATATTCCGGCGAATCGTGGATCACCCTTCTTGCGCTTCTTTTCCTTCACATTTTTTAATTCTTTTTCATAGTCAAAGAAATTACGGAATCGCTTGTATACTGGCACTGTTTTCTTTCCGGATTTTTTTGCGCTTGGGCCGCAAAATTCAGAAAGGCCTGCCGATGTGCCCTGTATTCGTCGTCTACTATTCGATATCTCAGCGCTTCCATCATAATTTCGTACTGTGCAATCGTCAGACGATCAACCTGCTCAAACGATGTGAATCCCAGATACCGGAAGCAGCTGATTGCAACTTCCCGGTATTGTTCTTCGAAACTCACCTCTTCATGGGCTACGCCACCTACTTCTTCGCTTTTTCTTCCTCGATCGTCTTCTCGAGATTCTGGACGCATTTCTTCGTAGCATTTGCATTCTTTAAGAAACCCATCGTATCTTCGAAGAGCTGATTGATATCGGTATCCGGATCATCAATATATTCATCCAGAATTTCTGTAGTTGCTCTCGGATTCTGCCCTTTATTCGCTACGAGTAACAGATCCTCAAGAGCCTCTACATCTCCGTCCATGATCCCTGCCACAGCGTATCTCAGGCCAATATTCTTCTTGGCATCTTTTACTCCGTCTACCGGCATGCTTACTTTCTTGTTCATTTCTCTCATGAATCCCATGCCAAAATTAAACTGATACACCTGTCCGTTGATTGTAAGTTCCATATCATTTTTCTCCTTTACTATTCAAACTGAGGACGATTTCTCGCCCTCAGTATTTTTACGCTCCTGTTTTTGTCGTATCTGTAAATACGTAAGCTGCTATTTCCTGCTGCGCGGTCGTTACGGTTACATCACCTTTCTGACCGGTTCCATTGACACCAAAGGTAAGAGACACCTCCACCATATCTTCGGCGTTTGAAGTCTTTTCTACCTCCGTCACATAGCCCTGGAAGTATTTTCCCTTAAATTTATTGCTTCCGCTGGATGCTGGATCATCCAGATTTGCTTCCCAGATCTCGACCAGTTCATCGTTGATCATGGCATCTTCAAGAGAGTCGATCAGTGTGTCGCCCTTGGCAAGAATACTGGTTGCCGTAATCTCAACCTCGGCTGCTCCCGGGGTACGGATCGTGCCATCCTTTGTCTCTGTGGTATCGGCATCTTTGCTTGTCGTTCTGCCGTTCTCTGTCGTAAACGCTAATGCTGTAGCTGCATTTTTAGCCGCATCTTTTTTAAGGCGGTACAGATAAACGATCTTTTTACCACGTACCGCATCTGCGAATAACTGTAAATCAATTGTTTTTCTCATGCTGTTCTCCTAACTAAATAAAAAAGTCACTTCCACGATACCGTGAAGAAGTGGCTGGTTGGTGGTTGTGTCCGGCAATATTCTCTGATTTAAGCTCTGCACGGACCAGGAAAAGTTGCCGGTATGTTCCAGATGTCTGCAAACCTGCTTGATCTGCAGAAGCATCTGTGAAACTGTGCCGCGCTGCCGCGGATTGTCGTGCCAAACGTGGATTGTCTGACTTACAGTGCCGAATACAGCCGTTTTGTTGGCCCGATCATTCAAGTCACTGTCCGCCAGATAGATAAACGGGTATGGCGTACCTTCCGGCGGTAAAAACGTGTCATACACACCGTCTGGATACTGTTTTTTTAATTCCAGAAGCAACGCACTGAATAATTCCTGCTGTGGGTCCATGATGTCACCTCGTAAGCTTTTTCAAATCGGATTTGAACTTCTCTTTCTGCGCTGTGTAGGAAGGACGCATATATGGCTGTGCACTCATGTACCGAGTTCCATACTCCACGTATGCCGCATATTCTGCTGTTGGCTCCACTTCAGCCGTAAGACCGCCATCTCGGATCTCAAGACCAATACTCCGTTTCAGTGTACCGGTATCCACTGGCGCTTTTCTCTGTGACGCTCCTGCAAAGCTTTCCGTTTTCCTTTACCACCCGCTTAATATCACTCATCTGCACGTTTTTCTTCAATTTGACCTGCAGTTTCTCCATTCCTTCCAGCTTGATTTTCGGCATCAGACCACCTCCGACAGAATAAAAGTCTGTTTCACGCGAAGTTTCCGCGTATAGTCCACTCTATAGGTTGTGTTCCCGATCCGGATCCGGTCAAACGGCTTCTGGTAATGATTTTGAAGCTGTACGGTCACGCTGCCCTGACGGATTCCTCCGTATACGATCTGCATGATCTCTGCCCTCGTATCCATCACAGAAGCCATTTTCTGCACCTCTGTGACCTGGTCTGCAGCATAGTTTCCGGTTTTCGAATCATATTCGCCCGGCAGGACCCGTTGGAAGAAAACTGGTGTATCATATCTCACAGAAACTTTACCTTTCCCTTTCTTGCCTCCCGCTGGCTGTCCAGATAGGACTGAATATCATCCATGTACCCGGCAAAATCATTTTCTGACCAGGAAAGGCTTTCGCCTCAACACTGTGAGAGGAGAGCCCTTCCGAGCCGATCCGGTTGAATCGAATGACTGAAACATCCAATATGATGTATTCCATCTCTTCCGGCGGCTCCAGACCGCCAAGAAGAAATTTCAGCCGCTGTTTTGTGGCATTCAGAATCAGCTGTAACTGCTGTTCTGTCTTTTTGTCTGTATCTTCCAGTCCAAGAAGCAGTTTCAGATCTTCGATCATAGCTGCCTCCTACTCTGCCAAGGAATCTACTGCCTTATTCTTGCTTTTCCCTTTGCCTGCCTTTTCCGGCTCCACCAGCTCGATCAGCGGGATACCACGCAGATTTTCAGCAGATGCAAGCTCTGCCAGTCGGGCTTCGGATACCTTAAGCCCCTCACGCGGGAAGATATCGCCTGTTCTGTATTCATGGTCATCGTCCTGCAAATCAGTAAAATACTCGATTACTCTGTACATATACCATCACCCTTTCTCAGCTTTTCACAGCTACTGTTACGTCGCCAGAACGAACTGCTTTGTAGTTCTGGTCGCACTCAACCAATGTGATATGATGGCCAGCGGTAGATGCGATCTCGGATTCTCCATCCCATTTGCTCCAGTTTTTCACATCATCACCATATTTTACCGCGGTCGCAGATGCTGCATCTTTGTACTTCCAGTAGTTATTCATGGACATGATCTGCTCTTTTACGGAAATCTTCGTCTTTCCAGCTTCTGTTCCTGCTTCAGATGTTACATTCAGAGTTCCAAGTGTCTGCGTATCAGATCCGCCAACGGAAATGCAAGCAATTGCATCCAGATATTCGCAGAACAGACGCAGGCCCATGATAGCGAACATGTCAGAAATTGCTCTCTCGTAGGTGCCTGCGCATGGAGCCGATAAAATGAGTAGTCGGATCCGTTGTGTAGCTAAGGCCAGCCTTCACGAACTCAGAATCGCCCGGATCAACATAATATCCGACGATATTATTGAGCGGGGTAGCGATAACAACGTTTTCCGGGATTTCAGAGCTTACGAACACAACCTCTGCACCCAGGAATTTCTTCATGTACTCAAAGCCGAACGCCGTCTGCAGTGTAATGTCAGCAGCACCAACGTATTTATACACATCCAGTGTATTCACCCACACTGCTACGCCTGTAGCCGTTCTTTTCATTTTTTTAAATTTGTCTTTGACTTTTCCGATCGCCATAGCAACCGCCATCTGCCAAGTACTTTCGTGATCAGTCAGAGAACCCGCCTTCAACTGTGTATACAGCTTATCCATGACAACGTTCTGCAGATCGCTTTTAAACTCTTCGTCTGTGTCCTGTACTGCGGCATCGTATCCTTTCTCTGCGATCGCCTCCAGGGTTACGCCCTTGCGGTATTTGTTGATCCTGATGGTATCGAACGGGATCTCTTCCACAGCGTACTGAGAGTACGGGATTTCTTCGCCCTCTGCGACCTCACCGGACTGCAGGGTTCCTGTTACCTTTTTTGTCTTTAAAACAGTATTGTTATCTTTCTTGATCATTCGGATAATGCCCAGGACATCAAGCAGCGCCTGAATGTTTTTGCCGAAAGATGTTACAAAGTCAATCTCGCGGGCCTTTACCTGGATCTGTTCCTGCCCCGTCATGTTATCCGGTGCTGCAAACACCTGCAGCCCTAATTTTCCAATTTTATGCATGTGTATTCCTCCTACTGAAATAATGCGATGTTTTCCGCAATCAGCCGCTGCCGCTCAATCGGGTTGCTGATTGTAAGAATCTGTTCTTTTGTAACAGCGCCCTTTCCGCCGGATCCGCCCTTTGGTGCATTACCCTTCAAAGCATCTTTTACGGCAGCCTGCACTGCGTCCTTGTACATCTTTCCGAAAGCTTCCACAGCCGTCTTGGTATCTTCAGCGCTTTCCGATACCAGATGTGCAGAAGTTCATCCGGGATGTTGATTTCTTCATCTGCCAGCATCTTTCTGGCTGTTTTTGACATCTCCGAAATCGCGTTCTGCCGTTTCAGATCCGCCAGTTCTTTCTCCAGCTTACGATTCTTGTACTCTGCTTTCTCTTCCTTGGTCATCTTCGCGAGCTTTTCCGCTTCTGAAAGTTTGTCATCAGTCAGCGCCTGCCACTTTTCCTGTGCTTTGGTCACTGCTGTATTTACCGCCTTTTGGACCCTGCGGTCGAACTCTGCACGATTCTCTGCCTGTCCAAGAAAATCATCAAATGACATCTCATTGCCGCTATCTCCAGAACCTGCTCCAGTTCCGTCCTCGTTTCCGTCTCCGGCTCCGCTGCCGTCTCCTTCGCCGTCTGCAAATACCTGCAGGTTGATCATCGGGATTCTCCAATGATAATGGTTGTTTTTGCACTTCATTATTTTTCTGTCCTTTCTGCCCCGTCCCGTTCTGTAATAGCCCCGTGCCGTTGCTCCGGAATCATAGTTTAACGACATTTCGGTCACATCGGTTACACGATCCGGACATGCTCCGGAAATTCATCGGCCATCAGATAGATGCCGACAAAAAGGAATCCACCAGAGTTCTTGCTCTCTCTGATAGATTCCCATACTGTATATCAACCAGCCGGGCGATACTTCGTATTCTATTTCATCCCTTGTCAGATCCTCGATCGAGCGGATCAGCGTCCGCACGAGGCTGGAAACGCCTGCGCAGACAATGTCCTGCCCGTGCGGTGCATACATTGCATGGCCGGATACCTTGATTTCGTTCTTACGAACGGATACTTCAATCACTCTTTGATCCTCTCTTTCTTAAATGGGCATAAAAATACCACCGGCCTCTCGACTAGTGGTAACTATGAAATAATCGCGCCAAGTAATGCAGACAATATCACGTTGAATGTTTCAGTACAATATTCTTTTGCTTTCTGCATGCGGCTGTTTTCTTCCAGGAACTGTACGCCCTCAAACGTAATCTCAAATGGTCTGTCTGTTTGGAGCATTGGCGCGTCTTTTGTTTTGTCAACGACCACAAATCCTGTAATATATCCCTTCCTTACAAGCGTTGCAATGATCTTGCACCAATAGCTTTGCGGAATATCAAATAATTTTGAATTCCACGCGAACTGTTCGAGTTCTGGTTCTACACCGAGTTTCATGCATTCGTACAGATACCTTAGTATTTTATACATGATTACTTCCATGTCATTCTTTGCCATTATCGTTTTTACTCCTTAAACAGTTTTATACGAACGGAACCATCTCTTTTACGTCATTCAACGTCTTTTTGCCTTTTCAAGCAACGAATTTTCGAACAGATAGGAAATACCCTTTGGTGTGATAATGGCATCCGGCAGATCGCCTAAAAGAACGCCATCTTTCGTATGATTAACAGCAATGCCTTTTACATATTCTTCCGTAATCAGGCTTAAAATGATATACTGCCAATAATTCTCATGAATATTATAAGCCGATGCTGTAAGGTAACACGCTTCTGGTTTTTCACCCTTTTTCAAGCATTCATACAGATATTTCAGTACCTGGTATACAATCACGAAATAATCATTCTGAGCCATTTGTCCTGTCTCCTTATCATCAGTTGATAATTAACTGATTCTTGCAAGAATCACAGTAAAAAGTATTGGTTTTTTCACGGTCGCCAACAGGAATCATAATTCCTTTTTTGCATTTCTTGCACAGAACTTTTTCGCCTTTCCTCAAGAGCTTTACTCTCTCATGAGGCGGAATATTCAGAGTATTCGTCATAAACAATCACTCCCATTTCAGATTCGGATATTTATCATTTATATGATTAATTATATCCTGGAGCACTTTCTCTGTCAATTCAATGTTTTGATGCCTGTACTCGTTCACATAGCATTGCAGTTCTTGACTTTTGGTATTTGGCTTGTTGATTTTGGCATGCGTGGCCTCGTGAATCACCGTAATAGCCGTTTCACGAACCGTTTTGGTATTATCAGCATAAATGTTGATTTCTCCATCTTCGAAAAGTCCGTCCAGTCCTTCATCAACATCAACTCCGTACCATACCTTTATTTGAATATCATTTTCCTGAAGATATTCCAACATTTCCGTTCCGATGCTGGACTTTTTCATTTCTTTCATGATATTTCGAGGTTTGATAACGTCTCGCCCCTTTGATCTGCCATCCAATGTTTGGAATATTCCTTCGTTGTCTTTATATCTTGCCTTTCTGTTTTTCGATGCTTCCCATTCTTCTGTGGTACCACCCTGCTCCAGAAAGTCCAACCATTTCTCATATTCTGCACTGTCTTCATAGGCTGCCGTGGAGCAGTGACACCGCGGATGCATCGGCGGCGCGTTCGTCCCCGGCATCATGTCCTGAACTTTGAAATGCCTGCCATCCAACGCCTGGCACCGTTCGCAGACATCTGCATTCCCGCAGGCAACGTATGTATACTCCTCGAATCCGTTTCGAAGGTAGGACTGTTTCTGCGCTTCTGTCTGGACTCTGGCAAGCTCCGTGACCATGAGCCGCTCTGCATCCTCCCTGCTTGCGCCGAAGCGTTTCTGCAGGTGCACCGCAAGCTCCCGCGGTTCTTTCCCTGGATCAGCCCCGTTTTCAACAGCTTATCCAGCTCTGCTTTCAGCATGTCCTGGTACATCCAGATCCGGTCAGAATAGGTGGCATTGTGGAATGATGCATCCACGATTGTCCGCGCCATTTTTCCATTTTCCTGCACGGAATTGCCGAGAATACCCGCCTGTCTGCGAAACTCTTCTATTGTCTGCTGTGTCAGCGTCCGATCGAAATATTTCTGCAGTTCATCGAATCCGGATACCATTTCCAGCCCAATATTGGCTTTCAGCAGTTCCAGACGGTTGATCTTCATGGTTGCATTGTACAGCCGCATCTCTTCATTCGCCTGGTCGGAAAAATCTTTTTCTTTGACGTATTTCGCCGCTTTCCTGCCATACTCTTCGATATCGAGCTTGGAAACCCTTCTCTTTGCTTCTGCCAACGAAATCTTCTCAGCATTGGCGTATTTTGCGTAAAATCCATCGATTTCCTTCTGAATCTGATCCGCCATATACGCATAGGTCTTCCGGATCTCTTCTGCATAGGTCTGCTCAGACATCTTATTCTTCTTGGCATGTTCCGTCTCACGTTTCTGCCAGTATTCCTTACTCGTCATCCTGTCCACCGCCGCCAAACATCTGCTCCATTACCGGATCCGCTCTCACCTTATCCTGGTCTGCATCGATTTTCTCGATTTCATTCTGCACATTATCCACGATTGACAGCACGCCGAGCTGTGTTTCCTGGCTGACCACGCTTCCAGGTTCTTCGCGATCTCTGCCTCTTCCTGCAGGTTTGCCGGGAAGTTCGGCGTAAAATGTGGATGAATCTTCACCCAGTCATCTTTTTTCATTCCTGAGACCGGATTTGAGAAAATCAGACGATACCTCCGGTTCATTCCACTGGTAAATTTCCGCTCTTTCGTTTTTTCCAAGTTACTCATTGCCTGCAGCTTATATTTCATGCGATGCCGGAACTGGTGCCAAAATTCTCATCCGAGATATTGGCCACCATGCTAATATGGAAAATGAGCTTTTCCAGACGATCGATCAGATGTTCCTGCGTGGTATCACCATCCGGTTTCTGAAGAAATTCGACAATCAACCGTTCGGTGTCCCCGTCGAAATTAATGATTCTGTCATCCGGATATGCGCCACATCGTCTTCTTCCAGCTTGGAACCAAGAACCTTGAGATAGGCATCCGCGAAATAGTCAACATCATTGGCTTTCTCGCTGATCGCCTTGTTGTATGCATTAATCATCGTAAGGACCGGCTCGAAGATTCCCATACGCTCCTTGTTTTCTACGTACTCCGATGCCGGAACGCCGTCGAAGCCGTGTATCTTCTCGTCTGCATCCCAGAGCAATTTTCCTTTGATTGTAAACCAGCGGACCTTCGTCTCGTCCGATACGCTTCCATGAAGGATCTGATTCGAATCGTAATACAGCCGCACGAAATATCGTTCCCTTTCCAGCACGGAATCGTCGTAGATCATGAATGCATCCAGCGGGCTCAGATATGTGATACCGATATTCCCGTTCTCATCTACGTAATACATTTCATAGCCTTTGCCGAAGATACTGCAGATTTTAGACAGCTCGGCATTGTTATCGTCCTGATCGTTGTACTGATCCAGGAACTCAACATATTTCTCAACCGCTTCGTTTCCACCATCAACCAGTAGCTTAATTGGATTCCCGATGAAGAAACCATTCATCGTATCCACGATATATTTTGCAAAATTGACCATGATTCGGTTGTCCGGTTTCCACCGGGGCTTGGGCGGCTCATGCAGAATCGGGTAGTCCGTTTCATAGGCCTCCTGCAGTCTATTGTATCGAAATGCGCACTCTCCAGAATGCCGCATGATGAATTCATTCAATTTGGCATCTGTCAGTGCTTCCTCTGACGGCAGCCTGTACAAATTCGTTCGCACTTCTATATCCCTCCTTTCACCTTTCTGTTCAGCCGTGGTCGCTCCCCAAGTATTGTATATACAAAATATCGTACAGCGTCCATCGCATGATCATATTGTTTCACTGGCTTGTCTTCTCCGTTTTCAGCAGCTTTTTTATCCCAAATATAAGATGCAAATTCTTTAATTGTATTTATACACGCCGTTGAAAATACAATTTTTTGCAAATTCAATTTGGTTGCTACCAATCGAATTCCGTCCTCTACATCATTTTTGGCTTTTATGATTTTGAATCCACGTTTTCGCAATTCCGCAATAAAAGAAGCAGCCGCAGGATCCACTATAATTGCGCGAATTTCCATCTTATCCAGCCAATTTTCCAAGTCGTCTGCATACTCTGCATCCGTTTTCTGCTTTCCTTCCTTTCGTCCAGAATAATAATATTCTTTCGTACAATACCAAACGCCATCCGTTCCTTTTTCCCACAGGAGAAACACCGTTGCATTTTGAGTTCCATAATCGCAACTGACATATCTATTGCTGTCAAGCAATAACTTTTCAAATAACAATGGATCTTTCACATGTTGTGCTTCGCTGAACATATCGTAGATAATACCCTCAGCCATAGCCCACAGGCCCAGGATGTATCTTTTATAGAACACCCCGGTATACATGTTTCGGTATCTGGTTTTTATTTTCTCAGATAGGCTTAGGTTGTCATCCATTGTAAAATGGAGATACAGCAGCTGTTTTTCTTTCCTCTTGTCAATCCAATTGAGCTTAAACCAGTGATATGGACCGTCCGGGTTGCAGTTAAACCAAAACTTGGAACCTTCAACGGAGCATCGGCCGGTTGCCTGATTGACGAAGGATTCCGGCATCAGTGCAACTTCATCAAAGAACACGCCCGCAAGCGTGATACCCTGAATCAGATCCTGTGAACGTTCATCTTTTCCACCAAAAATATAGAAATAGTTCTCTGTATCGCCTTTTCTGATGATAATGAGGTTATCAGCTCTTCGATCGGTTACGGAATATCCTCTGGACTTGAGCATCAGTTTCAGCCAGAACAGTACGTTTCTTCGGAAAGAACCAATGGTCTTTCCACACATAGCAAAGTTCTGACCATTGAATGTGCTCATTGCCCACATCACGAATGAGAGGGACATACTGACAGTCTTTCCGGATCGGATCGCGCCGTCAGCTATGATTCCATCCTTATCATGGACTGGCGAATCCTTGCACCACCAGGTAAGAACCTGCTTCTGTTTTCTGGAAAACGGCGAAAAATGGAATGTCTGGTCTTTCTGACAATTTTTAATGTTTCGCGTGAGATTCTGCAGCTTTGTTTTCAACGATGAGATCTTCTCATACACTCTCATCACCCCAGACTTCCTGCGCCACGGCATTCATCGCAGAAAGGAATCCATCATCGCCGGTTTCTTCCTGCTGAACATCCTGTTTGCTCATTTCAAATTCAAGCTGCATTGCTGCAAGTTCCAGCCGTGCATCGTCGTAACCAAATTTATGTAAAGCCTCAATGGCTCTCTGGCGCCGCGCCTGCACGCGAGTCAGGGCATCTTCTATGGACTGGATCTGTCCCAGAATTCCCTCATATTCTTTTAAGACAGTTGGTTTTCCTTTTTCAATTCCAGATCGATATCCGGTAACACTCATTCCCGCTGGAACTTGTTCTTCTGGCTCAATATTTTCATCGGCCGTCGGCTGCTCCATGTTCTTCAGCATCTCAATTCTTTTCAACATCCGCCGTTCCCGCACAGTCAATAGCTGAATTTCCTGCAGGAGCAACTGCTCCTTGTCCGGCGTCACAATTTCAGTCAACCGTTTTTCTTCTGGATCCAGACAATCAAAAAGAGAGCTTCAAACTCTCCTGTCTTAATCGCATTCTTATTTCCCGGCGGTCCTGTTCCGCCATGCCCTTCGGCATTTTTGTTGCCCGGCTGACCGCCTTTCTTTTTTGCAACGTTGCGTTTATTTTTTTGCAACGTTGCATTATCCCAGTCATATCGATTCTTCCAGCTTCGAACCGTCCCTTCCGGAACTCCCAAAGTGCCGGCAATCTCTATTAATTTCAGACCTTTTGCATATAATTTTCTGGCCTGCTCCACCCGCTGATCCGGTGCTCTTGCCAAGCCTCACCACCTCTCATTCGTTTCGTTTTTGAGTATAAAAAAGGCAGTCTTTATGAAAGACCGCCCGCTGTACTATTTTACTTTTCCTTTTTTTCTATAAGCTTCATCAAGTCATCTGATAAGTAACTCACTTCCTGCTGTACTGGAAACACATCTTTAATCTCATTTGGAGCATCTATTGCAGAATAAAATTGCATTCCCTTGTCCATCCAATAGGCAAGCTTTTCAAGACTTCTTCCCGCTTTATCTTTCTCTTCTCCATCTTTTAATTCTCCAAGCTCCTGCTCCAACTCACTCACAGAATTTTGTGTTAAGATTTTGTTGGTTTTCTTGAACGCATCCAACACCTCGGCTGCTATTCCATTTTTTAATTCCAGTGATCGCAATGCTTCTTCCTGCATTTTTACAGTCGTTGCGTGTGATTTGATTTTTGCAGCAGCATCTACAAGTTTACCCAAATTAGATAATACAGTTGTTGCCGCTGCTCCTGCAATCAAAAAAGTTAACCATGTAGATCCAACATCGACAGAACCATATTTGATGCTCGCATCTTTTGAATTTAAATATGGACATTGACTTAATATAAAATTCAAGTCTGAAATACATCCTGCGAAATCATCCAAATTTTGAAATTCCGGCATTTTAATATCAAATCCATATTCTTTTTCTGCCACTTTTTGTGGATTTATAGCTTCATATGTTCGAATTATTGTCTTCATTGCAATAACTAGCTGTCTTTTATATTCCTTAAATGTGTCTGCCACCGTTTCGGTGATATCAAATTCATCCACATCACGATACATGATTGGAATTGATTCATACAGCTTTTGTACACTTTCACGCAATGGCGTTATCTTAGCCAGTTCATTTAAGATAATACTTTTTTCATTCCAACCTTCAATATATTTAACAGGCCCTGCTGTTATTACTTTAGATCCAATTTCCATATTTTGAACCGTTTCCAAATACATTTTACATGTATAATACATTCCATATAACCTCATTTTCATTTCCGCCTTTCCACAAAATCTTAAATCATAATATCTCATTTCTATTTTTTTACAACAAAAAACGACCTGTTTTCAGATCGTCTTTTGTATCGCTGATTTTGTGGAAGTCTCCAGTCAATGGAGAGTTGGAACGGCAGGACTCGAACCTGCGCCCTTGTCGACTTATTCGACTGCTTCTTCCTTCTGAGCTACGTTCCAGTTGGTGCAGGGTACCAATCTGCACCGTGCATCATTCGGACTTTTTCCACGGGCTGATGCCGCCCAATCAGCGGCCAGGCTGTGACACCTGACCGCCGCTCAAAATACATGCAAGGAGATTTTTAGGAATGATCCCTTATCCATTCTCTGGCTTTTACAGCATACCACAGGTATGGTATACCATTCTATTCCATCTTGAAATTCGTCAATGCCCTTCCGTGGATTCTATGCACCTGAGTCCATCCATATCCCATTCGCTCAGCGATCTGCTCCCACTGCAACCAGTGTATGTATCTCAGTCTCAAAACTGTTTTTTCGGTCTCATCTTGCATTGCCTCAATCCGCTGCGTAATTTCTCGCCGGATTCTGATCCGCTGCTCCATCTGATCTTTCAACTCTGTCAGCAGCTCATCAAGCTGCGCGGCATACTCTGAAAGATCCATGCAACTGCTCCCATGCGGCATCCCGTCTTGGAGCAGCGCCGGAAACATTTTATTCATCCGCAGATCATCGATTTCTTCCTGAATCTCTTTTTCTGCCAACTCTGCCACATGGTATCTCTTCAGGTATTCTTTTTTCTTTTCATTCTCTTCTTTGTACTGCTCCATGGGTACCACCTCCCTGTCATTTCCATTAACATCCTTTCGTTCTGACTCCTAATCAGCATTATGTTTCCGCTTTCCGTGCTGTTCGTTCCACTTCTTTAAATATTCTTCCTGCTCCGCATCTTCTTCCGGATCCTTTGGACGCTCTGTCCGGTTCAGTAGCCACGCCGCCGCGCCGATCATCCCTGCGCAGGCAAGCAAATTTTCAATAATTTCTCTCATACCCTATCCTTTCCGTAAGATCTCAAGTCTTACTCTATCCCATTCATCCAGCAGTTCTTGTGGATAATTATCTTTCACTTTCTCAATGTTTCTTTTTATTCTGCAGATTCCGTTTTCTCTCGCAACTCTTCCGATCGTAGTTTCCAATACCCCTGTTCTGTCCACAATCGTTTTATACATTTCACCCCGTTGCAACGCCTCCAGAATCATTCTCTCCATCTCTTCCGGTATTTTTCTCATATTCCATCTCTCACAAATAATTCCGGCCGAAGATCTCTCGAAAATTTAATTCCGGATAATTCTCTTCAAACACCCTCTGTCCTTCCGCCTGCAGATATTGGTTGGCTGCTCCCGCCGGATCCTGATGCACTGCTCTCGCAGATGTCCGGTGGCATTCCGGGCAGATATAGACTTTCAATCCGTATTCTTCTGATAAGTGTCTGTTGGGACCGCCGAAGATGTGGTGCTCCTCCAGCACGGCTTCCAATTATTATCTCCCTCTCTTGCGCAGAGATAACAGATTCTACTCTCCTTGTTCTGCAGCAAGTACTTCTTTCCTGTTGGTACGGGGGG
>ENA-OQBT01000295-OQBT01000295.1-human-gut-metagenome-genome-assembly--contig:-NODE-295-length-33663-cov-17.736045_pt1 | contig 33663 bp, 33 predicted proteins | sample MGYA00242749_ERZ504557 | MGnify/ENA primary metagenome ERZ504557 (study PRJEB26092, sample SAMD00036243) | human gut metagenome | host: Homo sapiens | study: EMG produced TPA metagenomics assembly of... | reverse complement strand
TTTATTTATTTCTCAAAATGTTTAGAATGGGAGAAGCGACTCTTTTCCTTTAGCACTGGTGTTAATTACACACTGTCGGTCATTTTGTGTATGTGCGCGGTGGTGATTACACTATTGATTTTTCCTTCTGTTCCAAATCTTAAATCCGGTATTACGAGGACTTGGAGTGGAATACTTCCTTTCAGTGGCTGGTCTGTCATTCCCTTCTTCTTTCTCGCCACAGCCTTACAAAACCTGAAATGCAGGAAAGCGGCTATCGTTTCAATGGTTTTTGTCATATCTTGGTACGTGCTTCATGGGGAAAGAGTCGAGCCTCTGGGGTTGCTTTGTTTGATTTGCATCGCCTTCTGCTACAAAGATAAAAGAAACTTAAAACCTGTACTTCTTTTCTTGATGAGCGTTGTGGTCCTTTTCATTATTGTTGGAATGTCTCGTGGTGGAGTGAAGAATTATACTGTTAGTAGTGTTCTTAATTCCGTTCTAATTCAATCGACCGCATGCGATGTGACATATATATTCAATTGTGCTGTTGATGTTTTAAAGAAAGGGATTTGTTTTTATGGTATCACTTATTTGAGCTATCTTTTTAACTGCATACCATTGCTGCAAGACTCTCATTCATTCCAAATGTATATCCAAAATTTTTATCCCACTGCCGGTGGTGGATTGTTCTTTGCTGAACCTATAGCAAATTTCGGAATTCTATTTACCATCTTCTTTACCTTTTTCTTTTTCTTAATCATTGTCTTGCTAATGCGAAAACCTTGCAGATATACGTACATGATTTATGCGACCTTATGTATATCCGTTTTTAGAATTGCATGGTATGGGCTGAACTATCCTCAAATCACTATCTTGTATTTTGTTCCATTTGTTCTTTTTGCGGATTATCTGATGAGAAAAGCTCGCAAATCTGGTCCGACTGTTTAGGTAGTTTAGATGTTGTTTTCGATTATTATCCCAGCTTATAATGCGGAGAAGTATCTTCCTGAATGCCTTGTGTCCGTGGATGCCCAAACATTCAAGGATTACGAGGTAGTCATCGTGGATGATGGCTCAACGGATGAAACGGCATATATTGCGGATACCTATGCAGATTCAAAGAGCAATGTGACAGTGTTGCATCGTGAGAATCAAGGTCCATTGCTCGCGCGTCGTGCTGGACTGAAAATATCTCGGGGACAATATGCGGTCTTTGTGGATTCCGATGATGGTCTGCATCCGGAAGCATTACAGTGCATTTATGATGCAATAGCGGGAACAGATGCGGATATCGTCTCTTTCCGCTATTGCCGTAGCAAGGATTTTGGTCGTTCGGACACTCCGTCGCCTTTGTCTACCGGTTTGTATTCGGGAAAAGAAATCACCGAGGGGCGTAAACACCTGTGTGAAGGAAGATTCAATGAGATGTGGGGAAAGGCCATACGATTGAATCTTTTTGATCCTTCCGCCGACTATACGCAATATAACAAAATAAAGCATGGTGAGGATCTTTTGCAGCTACTTCCCGTGTTTGACAAGGCTCGCTCACTCTGTAGCTTGGATGATGTTCTCTACTTCTACCGCACGAATGACACCGCCTCGACTTCGGCCTATAAGCCTTCGCAGCTATCCGACATCAGGGTCGTCAACCGCGCACTTCTCAAATACGCGAGGAAATGGGGGGAATCATGCTATCAAAGCGCGTGTGCCGGCGAGGCCCTGCAGTACATTAACCTCCTCAAGATTGCTATGCAGGGGGCAAAATATAGCGGGTTCATTCAAGTTTTCAGAGATGTGCGGGAAGCGGCGCAGGATGAGAAATGTTTTTCCCGTTGGAAGCGCTGCAGTCTGAGGGCAGATAACAGGCTCACTGTCTTCTTGCTGAAGCGTGGATTCGGCACCCTGACTTTTGAGCTGCTAAAAGCCGTTGATTTTATCAAGAGAATAAGGAGGCACTGATGATCGTCACCAAGAGCGACCTACGTGAATATATCCGGGAAGATCAAAGGATGCAGCCTTGGCCTTCCAATCCTCTGAAGAGAATCATAGGTGCGGGTGGAGCGATGGTTCGCTGGAAGGTTTATCTGCGTAAGTGCGAGTATCATCATAACGTTTCGCAGAATTTGTATCACAGGCTTGCGTACATTTGGTACTTGTTCCTCCTGAAGAAGTATGAGCGCCGTTTCTGCTCGGAGATTCCGATTAACGTGTTCGGAAAAGGACTGCTTATTTGGCATCCCGAAAGGATTATTGTTAACCCTGAATCGACAGTCGGCGATTATTGCTCTCTGTCCAGCGGCGTTGTCATTGCGCAGGCGCACGGTAGGTGTCCGACCGTGGGTCACCATGTGGAATTCATGATTGACTCGAAGGTATTGGGGGGCAGAGTCGCCGATTATGTACGGATCGGCGCAAACGCTTTAGTGCTCAAACCTATCGAGGAGGAGAATACCACGTGGGCTGGCGTGCCTGCACGAAAGATTAACGACCGAGGAACCATTGAAACACCTGTTCTGTGAGTTATCGGGAAAGAACTAGTCGCTTTGGCTGAAAGGTTTGGTATGGAAAATAAGAAACAAAAAGTGGGAATTGTGACACTTCCCGGTAACTTCAATTACGGGAACAGGTTACAGAATTACGCTGTTGCGCAAGCTTATGAGTCGCGAGGTTTTCAAGCGGAGTCGCTAGTTCTGACAGATAGACCTAATGCATTACGGGACCTGAAGCAGCTGGTGCGTAAGCTTCTTAGGAAGCCTGTTAGTCATCCCGAGGACAATATGTCTGAAGAACGACTGGAGGCATTCCAGCGGTTCAACAAGAACATGTGTACAGGAGTGGTTAACTTTGATGAGCTTAACCCGAAAGAATACGCTTTCTTTTCGGTCGGCAGCGACCAAATCTGGAATCTAGGTTACATCAAATATAACGAGGACTGGTTTTTCCTTGATTTCGCCAAGAAAGAGCAGCGCATTGCGTTGGCTCCGAGCATCGGCCTGGACGCGTTGGATGAACGCCAGAGCAGACGCTTGGCAAAGGGCGTTCGGAATTTCCCTCTATTGTCTGTCAGGGAAGAACGAGGTGCTGAACTCATATATGAGGCGTCCGGCATGCGGGCGGAGGTTATTTGTGACCCCACGCTTGTCCTCACTCCAGAGGAGTGGGATGCTGTTTCAAGCGATTCTTTGACCCCGAAAGAACCTTATATTTTCACTTACCTGCTTGGCGGGATTGGATCCGAGGCGTCTGATGTTTTAAAGCAGCTTCATTCGCTTAACAGATATCCAGTGATTTCATTGACCGATCGTGACGACGGCAGCGAGCTCCCTGCTGGCCCGGCGGAATTCATTTCCCTCATTAAGAACGCGGCCTTTGTCGTTACTGATTCGTTCCATGCCGCGGTGTTCTCATCGATTTTCGAAACCCCTCTGTCCATAGTGCATAGAGATGGGGTGAGTATGTTCTCGAGGCTGCAGACCTTGGCCGAGAAATTGGCACGGAGAACAAGATCTACAATGGTGGAACCCTATCGTTAGAAACGGCATCTGATTATGCGGGCGTCGCCGAACGAATTGCTGGAGAGCGGGAGAGATTTAACGCATACCTGTCTTTGGCTCTCAATCAAAATTCGTCGAATGATTCACAGCATGAGGTGGTGAACGGTTGAGCGGCCAACGCAAGACGGGTGCTTTGCTCGGATATGCGAACATCATCGCGAAGAATCTGGTAAACATCATCTACGTGCCGCTGCTGCTGCATTTCATCGGGCAGGCGGACTATGGTGTGTTTCAGATGACCAACTCCGTGGTGTTCGCTCTTACGTTGCTGAGCGCCGGTTTCTACGGGTCGTACGTGCGCTTCTACATGCGAGAGAAAGCGCAAGGCAACGAGCTGGGCATCCGCCGTCTCAATGGCATGTTCCTGCTTGTCTACGCTGTAGTGGCGTTGCTGTGCCTGATTGGCGGTACGGCGCTGACTATTAATGTGCGAAGCTTCTTTTCGGGCGGTCTGACTTCCAGCGAGCTTGTGCTGGCACGTGAGCTTATGGGCATCATGACCGTCAATGTCGCGGTCCAGTTGCTGTCCACGCCGTTCGATTCCTACATCGTGTCGCACGAGAAGTTCGTGTTCCAGCAGTCCAGGCAGCTGCTCACATCCATCGCGCAACCGTTCCTGGCCGTGCTCCTGCTCTGGCTCGGCATGGGCGCGGTCGGCGTCGCCTGCGCGCAGATGTTCATCACCAGCGTGCTGCTGCTGATGAACATCTGGTATGCCACGCGCACGCTTGGCATGCGTTTCACCTTCAAGGGCTTGGAATGGTCGATGTTCAAGGCCATCGCGGTGTTCAGCTTCTGGATCTTCCTCAACCAGATCTTCGACCTGGTGAACAACAACGTGCCGAACTTCCTGCTGGGCGCCATGGCCAGCGCGACCGCGGTGGCGGTGTTCGCCATCGCGTTGCAGATCAGGAATATCTTCTTCTCCATGAGCACCACCATGTCGAACGTGTTCGTTCCCATGATTAATCGCATCGTTGCCGAGTCGGATGACAACAATGTGCTCGCACGGCTTATGACGCGTGTGGGGCGATACCAGATGGTGCTGTTCTGGTACCTGTTTGGCGGATTTATTGTACTTGGACGGTATTTCATCCATATCTGGGCGGGGGACGCTAACGCCGATGCCTACTGGCTTATACTGATCATGACGCTGCCGGTTATGGTTCCTCTCACCCAGAACACTGGCATTGAAATTCAGCGCGCGAAAAACCGTCATAAGGTGCGTAGCCTGATTTACGTTCTGACTTCGGTTGTCGACATCGTGATTTGTGCTATTTTCATCCCGACCATGGGCTACTGGGCCACTGCCATCGGCTATCTAGCCAGTATCGTGCTCGGCACTGGTCTGTTCATGAATTGGTATTACCACACCCGTATCGGTCTCGACATGGTCTACTTCTGGAAGAACATGCTGCCCACTATCGCTCTGGCTCTCATCGTGACGGCCGTCTGCCTGCTGGGAACGCATTTCCTGCCAGTGAATTCCATCCTCATGTTCCTCGTGTGGGGTGTCGCATATTCCATCCTGTTTCTTTCCGGCGCGATGAAGGTGTCGCTGACCAGCGAGGAACGGGAGAAAATCATCGGTCGAATCAAGAGAAAGGTAATTCGATGAGCGACTTAAACGTCATGGAGAGAGTGATTTCCTCGCCAGACGCCGATGCCATAGGAGGTTCCGCAACCTATTGCGTAGGCTGCGGAACCTGTGCATTCCTGGATCCGGCGTTCACTATCGCCAAGAACAACGACGGCTGCTATCAAGCGTTCATGCAGAGCGGGATTCAAAACCCTGCCAAGGTTGAGAGCGCATGCCCTTTCGCGGGCTCAGCCAACGAGGACGTTATCGGGAACGATCTGTTCGGCTCGCAGGCTGGCGTGCAGCACGACCAGTACCTGGCTACTACCTGAACGCCTACGTGGGGTACGTGTCCGCGGATGGTTGGCGCTCCCGCGGCAGTTCCGGCGGCATGGTCAGCTGGCTTGCCTCGAAAATGCTGGAAGACGGACTGGTCGACGCCGTCGTGCACGTCAAAGACGGTCCCGATCCGGAACATATGTACACCTATCAGGTCTCGCATTCGGTCGAGGAACTGAAGACCGGCGCCAAGTCCAAGTATTATCCCGTGGAAATGAGCGAGGTATTGGCTTACGTGCGTGAGCATGAGGGACGTTACCTGTTCATCGGCATCCCGTGCTTCGTGAAGGCCGTTCGTCTGCTGCGACGTCAGGATCCGGTATTGAACGAACGTATCCGCTACTGCATCGGCTTGGTGTGCGGACATCTGAAATCCGATTTCTTTGCGAAAAGCGAGGCTTGGGAGTCGGGCGTTCCCTTGGAGGACATCGCCCGCGTGGACTTCCGACACAAGACGCCCGGAAGTCCCGCGTCCGATTACGCGGTGGAAGTGAAACGCGTCGGCGGTGGCGAGCCGGTGGTGAAGCGGACCGCGGAACTGTCCACCACCAACTGGGGTCTGGGCTACTTCAAATACAATGCGTGCGACTACTGCGACGACGTGCTCGCGGAAACCGCCGACGTGACCTTCGGCGACGCATGGATTCCCAAATACGTGAACGATGGCGAAGGCTGCAACGTAATCGTGGTGCGCAACCAAGACGTGCAGGATCTCATCGATGCACACCGAGACGAGATTGTACTGCATGATTCCGATTCCGCCGAGGTGTACCAGTCCCAAGCGGGCGGTTTCCGTCACCGCAGGCAAGGACTGGCCTACCGTCTCCACGCGCATCAGGAGCGCGGAGAATGGACGCCGACCAAGCGTGTGAAGCCGTCGTTGGATGGCATCAGCGAGCAGCGTCAGAAGACGTATGCCATGCGCACCACGTTGAAGAACGAAAGCTTTGCCGCGTACCGCGAAGCGGTGGAAGCTGATGATTTCAACGTGTTCAAAAAGCATATGAAGCCTGTGGAAAGGCAATACGCACGGGTGAGTGTGCCGTTTAAGAAGCGTGTGCTTCGCAAAGCCAAGCAGTTGGTCAAAGCCATGTTGCCCGCATCTGCGGTGAAGAGCATTAAAAATCTAATGGGGGGGGGGCGTAGCTAGCGGCACTTACTACCTGACTGCGCGTTCTTTCCATACTTTCATTTTCGTAGCGTCGCCGACGTTGGTATCGATTAATCGTACCGATGTCACCGACGCTTTTTCTATTGTCTATCCAGCTTTCGACAGCGAACAACTGTACGTTCTGTCTGCCTAATGACGGCCGAATGACCGATCTGAATACACGAAAAACAATAAGGAGAACTCGCATGTCAGCAAAACAAGCCATCAAACAAATTGTTCCTCGTCCGATATGGGCAAAACTGCAATCCGTAAAAGAAGCCCATAATGGAAGAAAAGCGGAGAAGACACAAAGCCAACGCTTCATGCGTTGGATTTCCTTGGACGCTTCCACGGATAAGGTTCGTGTGGAAACCCGTTTGGCTTTTGATATTCACAGGCTTGAAAAAGGACTGAGCCACGTCCATTTCAGGCTTGGCTTCGGCAAAGGCGTGCTCAGTGAGATTTCTAAGCGTTTGGTTTTACTTGAAAAAGCGGATCCAGCATATTCCGCAAATCCGCTATATAACCAAGGCTTGGCAGCATTGCATGAATATCAGCAGCGTCATGAAGAACAAGGTTACGATCTTGCTCAAGTAAAAGCCCTGTTCCCCGAATCCATTTGGAAGGCTGCGCAAGAATATAAAGCCGATGATTCAGCGGCCGATGCTGGCTCGTTTGTGATGGAATCGGCCTCTAAGACGAATAATCTTTCCGTGAGTTTCGTTCAGCTTGCGCAGAACAGGTATTCCGTACGCGAGTATTCGAGTGAACCCGTTTCTCAGGAACTGCTTGACAAAGCGTATGAAGTGTCGATGAAGACTCCGTCCGTATGCAATCGTCAGGCAACCCGCGTGTACCAGATTGCCGATCCGGGGAAAATTGCAACAGCCTTGAAGATTCAAGGTGGATTTAATGGGTACGGCATGCCGCCTGTATTGCTGCTGATCACTTCGGATATTAGAGCGTTCATGAACAACGGCGAGCGCAACGAACCGTTTGTGGATGGTGGCTTGTTCTCCATGTCGCTGCTGTATGCGTTGGAAGCGTACGGTCTTGCGGCTTGCCCGTTGAACGCCATGTTCAGCCTATCCCAGGATCGGAAGACGCGTGCACTGTTGAACATTCCCGACTACGAGTTGCCCGTGATGTATATCGCGGTAGGAAACTTCCCAGAATCCGTACCGGTCTGCCGCTCGACGCGACGAGATCCGAAAACCATCGTCAAGAAAATCTGACACTATACCAAAAGGTTCCATACATGAGTGGGCGGTCTGATTCTAAATAATCGGTCGCCCACTTGCATTGGGTGAGGCGTTCACCGCGTCAACGAGCGAACACCAGACTTGGCGAGAAATATCCGAAGTCTACAGGTCCGTTGTGCCGATGCTCAAGGTCGTGGATTGCGATATGACGAAATTTGAACGAGCGCATGGTGCCGTGTACCAGATTCGCTACGACCGCATGTACGACCGTATCATCGACAATAGCAAGGTGCTTGCCGTGACAGGACTGAATCAGAGCGACTTGTCGGGATTGCAGGCGAGCATCACCAGAGAACTCGACGGTTATCTTGCGAAGAATCGTGATAAAGCCATGCATATGGGCTCTGATTTCGGCTGGAATGCGCGTTTCGACAAGCTAGTGGGAGGATTGCCGTCGTCCTCCACGGTTGCAAAGAACGGTATGGTGCCGACCTGCAAATATCTGGTAGCAGATTCCTGTAGCTTTGTTGCCCACCACTTAATATGATTTGAGGGGTCGGTTTCCTTTGTGGACCGGACCCTCCAATCATATTTCCAAGTGATTCTGAAATTCATGGTATTGAAAGATTGATAACATCCGAATTCTTGCGCCCTTTAGGTTTCTGTCTGAACTGCATATCCGTTTCGAAACGTCATCAGGAATTAACGCGCAACCTCGAACAGACGCCGTACCATTAGATGAAAGAATAATTTGAGCACCGGAGTTGAAATATGAATACGCTCTACTTGATCGGCAATGGTTTCGACATAGCCAGTGGTCTAAAATCCACGTATTCCAATTATTTCGATTCCGTGTTCAAAAAATATCCTGAGTACATGCCCACCCGTTCGGCGCTCTCTTCACTGGAACTCGAACTCAAAAAAGAGCTCGCTTCTAGACAGAAGCGGAAGCGTGCGATAACTTCCCAGATACCATCAGCTTGGTTCTTCATTTTTGCGTGGTACAAAGATAGCGCGCCTAAGGATGAACGCCAATGGAAGGACGTTGAAGAAATAATAGGGCAATTCATCCTCCCTACGAATTGTCAAGAACACGTTGACAGCAATTCATCGATTTCTATTGAAGATTTTCATGAGTTCGTGCAATCGAAGTTACAGCAGTCAAGCACAGAACACAGTACCGACCCCAAAGAAAGGGTTTTTGATTTACTGCGTCAATATTTCGAGGGAAATAAATACATCGCAAATCAGAAACCAAGATGTCAATAAACTGCGTGATCTATTTAGAATAGAACTAGACAAACTCGAATCTGATTTCACGACTTATCTCAAAAAGAAAACTACCAGTAATCAGCAATATGCCGAAAGCTGCGAAAAGCTCCTGAATAAGATGATCGAAGTCAATCCCACCCACGAAGAAATACCTGCGGTTCCCATAGGAACCGTAGGAGGTCCGATGTTATCTTTTTCCAGTGAAGCAAACAACCGTTATCTGCTCTCATTCAATTACACTGAACCATTCGTGTCAAAAGAAAGAAGCAAGTTATCGCATATTCATATGGCAAACCTTCATGGAACCATATCAAATGGGAACGCCATATTCGGAATTGATGACGTACATCTGCCTGCCAATTTAAGTAAGACCCAAAAAGGTTGTATCCGTAGTTTCTTTAAAGATATTCGCTGCATCTTAAAAGAACCTAATACAAAATTAGATGAAGTTAAGAAAGAGATCACAAACAATGGCGCGATTAATGTAATAAAAGTTTTTGGCTGCTCACTAGGGGATGCAGACTACCATTATTTCAAGCACTATCTAGATGCTGCTGATATTATTGGCGGTAACTCGGAAATAGGCTTCTATTACACCGGTGACAAAAAGAACTCTCCCGTACAAAACGTATATAGCCTACTCGAAAGGTACAGTATAGACAGGGGTCTTTCAGATAATCTTTTCCAGTCATTACAAACCTCCAACAGGTTGACAATCGAATCGCTCGACTGATTGAGAAGATAAACACCTCTCCCCCAAAAGAAGGACTGCAGATGAAACGTTGTCTCACAAAAACCTTGCGGCAATCATTCTTCTCATCATGTTTGCGAGCGCTATCGGCATGATCGCATATCCTCTTATGCTGCTATGCAAGGGTAATGCTCGTCTTATCATCACCGCATTGAGTCCCGCCACTGCTGCAGTGATTATCGTTGGGTGGATTTGCTCCACGCTTTTCCTGCACACAATTTTCCTTGCCACCCTGCGCTGTTTGAAGAACGAAACACAGGAAAACGATTCAACAAAGTAGAACATCATGCTCTCCAAAAAACTTGCTACCAGCTTCCTCTCTGAACTATCCCCCGATCACCCGATCAACAATCTCGACGAAGACCAATTCCACAGAGACACTCTGGTAAGAAGACTCTCGGAGGCATTACTCAAAAGCGACGCCTCACAAGGCCTGGCCATAGGGTTCGACGCTCCCTGGGGCTACGGAAAAACCTCCAGAGAGAAAAAGACCAACGCATCATCGTATTCATCGACGACATCGACCGTCTCGCCGATGACGAAATATCCGCACTCTTCAGAACAGTAAAATCCGTCGGCGACCTCCCCAACGTAATCTACGTACTCCTCTACGACCGTCACAAAGTCGCCGCTGCCCTAGCACGCGATCAGAAAGACAACGGTGATAAATTCCTAGAGAAAATCATTCAGGTTCCCATTAAAGTTCCGGAACCGTCGAAATTTACCATACGAGCAATGGTCAAGAATGGCCTCGCAAAACTAAAGAAATGCGACAATCGCAGCACACCTTCCGGCAGACGAGCACACGCCATTCTCAACAATTGCATTACGCCGCTCATCTCCTCCCCCCAGAGAAGTTCACTTGTTGCTGAACAAAACAAACTTTTATTACGCCTCTATAGGCGATGAAGTTGAATTCTATGATTTGGCTGGAATCACAGGAATCGAATGCTTCTGCCCCAAGCTGTACAGCTGAATCCAAAATAATAGGATGCTTCTCTGCGACGACGCCCCACAACAAACGATTCTCCGCAACAACTCAGCAAGCCCGGATTTGAGATTTAACGATCTGAAAGCACTCTTGAACACCACGAACTATTACGCGTTGCCATAATACTCTCCCAGCTTTTCACAGAAGACGAAGAAACTCTTGCAAACACGCTTCGCAATCTTAAGCAATGCGCTATGAAGCCTAGGAACCATATGCGAGATACGGATGGAAGTGCAATCGTGCACGGGAATCGTAAGTCATGCTTGGATGCGACCTATGCTGCATTCAAGACGCGCAACGAAGCACAAACCGAATCAGATCATGTCGAAGAAGCTAGGCCTCGACCACATCTCGCTTATATATGGCAGATTCGGAGGTCTGACCGGAGGTATCTCGCTTATATATGGCAGACACATGTGGCGAAAATCCTAAAAACATACCCCCGAAGTGGCTGTTTTCGAACGAAAGGTGCCATATATAAGCGAGATATATCCGGACGAGAAGCAAAATCTGCCATATATAACGCAGATAGACGGTAGAAATGGGGATGGTGCTTAAGATATGAAATCATGCGGATCTGGAATGCGGATCCATGCTCGCAGCGCACGCAAGCACCGCTCTTTTATCACGGTTCGCAAGACGAGAGAAGGCGACCTTAGTGCGTTTCGGTAAAATGCAGCAATGGCTTTCAGTAGAACCAAACCCATCCGAAGGTATTGCACAGAAAGGCGATGTCAGATCCGTAAACGCTTAACGGGTCCCCTAAAAGCCAATCCTATTAAAAAGTCTTGTAAAATCTATGACATGACTGTAGGTGAAGAAGACACGACCGACCACCGTCCTGTTTATATTCTGGGCGCAGGATTCTCCAAGGCAATCTGTAACGAAATGCCACTGCTGAACGCTCTTGGACAACAAGCTTTGAACCTGCTGCCCAAGGCTTCACGCGAAAGCATTTCGTTCAGGGAGGGCGAATCCTTTGAACAGTGGCTGTCCATGCGTACCCAGAACATGCCATTCCTGCCAGACCATGAGAACATGCGTCGCCGAGCGGAAGCGATGGAGATGATCGACGCCATCGGCAGTGTTCTAGACGATGACGTAGTGAAAAGCTGTAAGCAGGAATGCCCGCTCTGGCTCCGACAACTGGTGAATCTATGGGCATATGAGCGCGCAATCATAATTACGTTCAACTATGACACGTTGTTGGAAATGGCGATCAACACGGAGCGTCCAGCATTGCTGTGGAGCATTGGGGCTCGAGCTAAACAGATCGTAAGCGATGAGGTAGTGTATCCACGACCCGAGGCTGCGTCCATGACAAGGTGGATTGATTTCTCCGAAAACCTCCCATGCAGGAATAGCATGCAGATCATCAAGCCGCACGGTTCCCTAAACTGGTACAGCTACGGCAATGACGGCGAAGTGATCTTGAAACGAATTCGGGAAGAAAGAGAATATGACGAAACAGTTTCTCAGAACAAGCTTGACGCGAGGGAAAACGAAAAGCTGGCTGTGACGGGAATGGACCGATTCCTCATTCCCCCGTCCAGCAACAAAGCGTCGTTCTATGGAAATGGGTTTGACCGTCTGCTTTGGCGTTCGGCATATGATGCATTGAAGCAAGCGGAAAGCCTGACCATCATGGGCTACTCAATGCCGGAAACCGATTATGTGGTTAATGAGCTCATCCGGAATGCTTGTTCTCCGAACAAATGCTCCCTTCACGTTGTTGATGCTTTCATGGACGAACAAAAGCGAGAACGGTTTAACAGATTAGTGAAATGGCAAGAGATTTCAGAAACAACAGGGACTAATTGCCTGTCCCGATATGCTGAAGAGCACACCCAGGACGAAGCAAGATTGACCGCAAATGAATTGCTAACAAAGCTAAATGACGTTGAAGACAAGGCTTGTATTTACGTTGCGGGAGACATGAAAAGGAATCAGTCCAGTACTGGCGAGCTTTCGTTGCTGGAAAAAAACCGATGACGGAAAGCTCGTTTTCGGTCGTAGAGACCGTACTGTCAGTGATTTCAGGAAAGATAAAGTTCCTGCATCGACATGGCCTGACACTGTCGTCTGCACGATTACTGATCTGGAGAGATGCTTGGCTGAGCATCCGGAATATTTGGAAATATCTAGGCACAATGGCTCCGGTAAATCGTTAATCGCCGGCGGCTTTTTCACATCCAGCCCCGTGGGGAATGGACCTCTTATTCTAGGTTCAGTCCCAAAAGAATAGCCGCGGAGCTCAGACATGAAACGGCTCTCCGAAAGTGAGCTACGCCCCATTTAAAGTCCACTGAAATGAGAAAATCGATTTAATCTTCGATTACGGTAAAAGGTTTATGCATGCGGACTCCAATCAGTTCGTAATGGTCGTCTTCCCAGAAGAAAGACGACCATTACGAACTGGACACTGCCCAGCTTTATCACAGGCAAATATTCCAAACAAAAAGCCAGTTTTCAACTTCGGCGTGACGATTTGCTGAAAACGATTTCTTCATGTAAATCGTCCACTTACATGTACGTGGAGCGACTCGACCGATTCTTATGAATGTGAAGCGGCCCTCCAGAAGTGGATAGCCGTTAAGGCTATCCACTTTTTTCTTAGAGAGCGCAAACGATGCGATCGACGTCAAACGTATCGGCTGGCAAAACAGGATTGCCCTGAACACTAAAGAACAATGCGATCTTTTAGAGAGCCATGGCATTGAATTTACCCTCTGCTCCAAGACAGGCGATGACGGCAAGAATGCGCTGGCCAGCGAGATGGGCTTCTCCACACCATTCAAGACCTTCGCCGACGTGAAGACGGAAAACCCGTTGATCGATGTCTACTGCGAGTCCCTCAAGGCTGGCAAGGACACCGTTCCGTGGACGTATACCATGATTCCGTCCGAGCAGTGGAAGAATGATCTTGGATCGGCTCTGCTGGAATACGCACAGGGAACCGGTAGCTGGGATGCAGTGAAAACCGCATACGTAGACGGCTGGGCCACCGAATACGCAGCCGCCAACGAAGGCTGATCCGGATTCCATAAAATCTGAAACTAAACCCGCACTTCCGACCGTTGGATTTGAAGAAATTTGGATTCGATGATCGGAAGTGTGGTTTTACGTCTGCATTGCTTGCAGTTTTGCGTCTGCACAAGTCGGATTTCCCGTCTGCACAGCTCAAGAAAGGGGCGGAAAATACTAGTTGTGCAGACGCGACGACCTCAGATGGGCCGTTGCGCATGCGCAGATTGCGGAAGCGATCACCAGCAGCAGCGAGATGATGGCGAGCGCCTGCACTGCGGATCCGGAGCGAGGCATTTCCGGCTTCCCCGGCTTTTCTGGATTGCTGGGTTTGCTAGGTTCTTCTGGCTCTTCTGGCTCGGCGACGGCTTTGACGGTTACCGTCACTTGAGTGCTTATGCATCATGGTCGGAGGTGCGCAACTGTGGGCCCGCTCCCCCACTCGCGTTTGCATCTATAACATCATCCACACCATTGCGCACGGCGGTGATGGTGATGTTCTGGCTCACGGCTTCGAAGGCTTTCCTCTTCCCAACCGCCTGCATTGCGCGATCGATCTGATTGTTCAACGCCTGCAACTGGTCACTATCCGCCACAAGGCGGTAGTCGGCGATGCCGTTCAGTTGCGTTCCCGTCAAGGTCAGTAGGTCGTCGGCGCTCAGCTGTTGGAGTCCGTTCGCGGGATCCAATTCCACCGAAGTCTGCTTGCTGGAGATCGCCAGATCGCCGACATGGAACATTCCGTCACCCGTACCGTCACCGCTAGTGCCGTCTGGAATCAGCCCAAGCGAGTCAGCCAAGTATGGCGCAAGATTCGACGTGTCGGAGAACGAGCCGCTCAACAAGGTGAGCGTGTTCAGTCCAGCTGGAATCATGCCCCGGTATTCGCCGCCGCGAACGGTCACATAGCCAAGATTTTTAGCGTCATCCAGCAGGTTGAAAAGCGTCGGAGCGGTGAATGTTCCGCCGAAAAACTGCCTTGCGCGGAAGTTTCATCCGTTTCGGCAAACCGCATCAACGTTGCATCCGAGGTGAACGTGCCACCCTCCACGTGCAATGCGCCACGCAATCGACTGCAGGCTGTGTTCCGCCCGCAACCGTTCCCGGGCCGACAATGGTGAGCTGCATGTTCGCAGGAACGGTGATTGCCGTGGTATTGCTGGCGTTGAGCGCATGTCCGTTCAATTCGAGCGTGACCCCGCGCACCACTTTCGGTGGGGTGACGGTAACGCTTTCCGTAGTATCGGTAAGCAATGTGACCGTATTGTTCTTCAGCGACGTATGACCAATCGCATCTTGCACGCTCATATAGGTCGTGTTGCCCACTTGAGCGACCGGCTGCGGCTCATCTGCAAACGCCATCATGGGAAACAACATCGTTCCCGATAATGAGATAATCAAGAAAAACGTGATAATCGCCGTCGAAAGCGTTGGCAACATATGGATGTGGTTTGATTGCAAGCGTTCGACGCCTGCTTTTCATGCTTATACATGATCGTTCCTTGCATGGAGCGGTGATTAACTATTCCAAACGCACCGAAATGCGTGTAGACCACCCTCAGCCCTGAGGGATAAAGAAAAGCAAAATAACAATATTACAGCGTTGAAAAATTATCTCATACAATCTACATAAAAAGCAAATTCACTGCCGAAAGAAACTAGACAAATAGTAGAGTAACTAACTCTCTATCATTAGTATTGCAATCATGTAAGCAATTCCCTAGAAATTCTTTACACAAATAAAGAATGACAATAAACGGTAAAAGATACGCCACAATTCAAATATTATAGGAAAGTTTTCTTGCTGATGCGTCAGTATTGCATGCAAAAACGACGCGATCCATCAAGGTGATACAAACACCCCATGAACCGCGTCATACCCCACTATTTTCCAGTGCATAACACCTTAGGGCAGAAGAAAATTCAGAAGCTCGACAAGAGCGAACCCAAAAAGCTCAGAGCACACCCTGAGCGCTCGGAGTCTGCGAACCAGAGCTAGAATCGCTGCCGGAACCAGGATTATTGCCAGGAGGTGTAATAGGAGTCGAGGGAGTCAATCCACCGCTTGGAGTCTGCGAACCAGAACCAGGATTACTACCGGAACTAGAAGTATCGTCAGGTGTAATAGGAGCCGAGGGAGTCAATCCACCGGAAGGCTGCCGCGTGTACTGGTAGTTGTACGAATTGCCAGTATTGCTCTGTTGCTGCTGTTGATTCTGCGCAGCCAACGCGTTCATGGAAGCATTCACATCATCAGATGCGGTTTGCAAATCCGTTATCGACTGGTTAATGGCATTAGTGTCGGTACTGTTGCCATTGAACAGTTCCAAAGCATGGTCAATGGCACTCTGCAACGTCACTCTCGTGGAATCATCCGCCACTTGGTACAGGCTATTGTCAAGCAGTGACTGCGCATTATTGATGGCTGCTTCAAGCTTCTTCAGCGCATCAGCGTTGTCTTGCGTTTCCTTAGCCTTCTGACTGTTCGTAACGGCTGTTGCAGAATCATTCAAGGTCTTGGACTGGCTTTGCAACGTAGGCAGTTGCTTGTTCATGGCTTTACTGCGCTGGCGAAGTTCAGCGTTGCTCAAATCAGCACTGCACTCCCCCACCGCCGTAAGATTCTGCGCATCTTTCACTGCAGACTGCAACGCGGTCAACGTTTTCGCATCCGAAACCTGATCGCTTTTCACATTCTGCAACGATTTAGCGTTCTTCAACGCCGACTTGTGTTCCTTCATAGCCTTCTCATATGCCTTGGAAGACTTTTGGCACATGCTCAACGCGGTACGGTGCTGTTCGTTCCGTTCAAGCCCCCGGTCATACTGCTGGCGCTGCCAAACACCAAATCCACGCCCGCGGCAACCAACGCCACTATGGCACAATCGCAACGGTAATAATAATTGTCTTGCGATGTGACTTCTTCGGCGGAACCGGAACAAGCTCAATGGATCATGCTCATCGTTTTCCATGTCAGACAGATCATCTGGCATGGGCAGGCTTTCAGGTATGAAAGTAGTAGAAGCAGAGGCAGGGGAATCCACAAAAAGCGGCATAGTGGAATCCGCAGAAGAGACCGACTCTACCGGAGACGCAAACGAAACAGTTCTCTCGGCAGATTCAGCAGATGGTGAAGCATCAGCAGACTGTGTAAAATCGAGCGTTGCGGTCGAAGAAGACGTCGAATCAGGCTCGCACGACGAGGCGGAATCGTTTTCAGCACCAGAAATATGCTTTCCTGCACTATTCGGAAAATCCTCAACACGAAGGTTTACCGTGGGCGCATCACTCACCGGCGTGGATGACGTGGCAGCGGTCATGCTTGTGGCTGCAGCCTGCGCATAAGCCGCATCAGATGCCTCGCCACGTTCCACAGCCGACTCAACTTCCGAAAAGGTGATCAGTGGAATATCCCAGAACGTATCCACCACATCACGCTCGGAAGCCGACTGCGCCTTGGTCTGCTGCTCGCCTGAGAGCCTGAAGAGTCTCCCGACGAAACAAGATGCGACAGATTCGGCACAGTATTGTTGTTGTCACCCATGTTGATTCCTTATTACGGCATGAGACCGAAGCTTCACGCTCCGGTCTCATATTCACGCCTTATATACACTACTTGCGGCTACTTTTTGTGGCTTTTCTTCCGCGGAGCATCCTCGTAGTAGTAATAGTAGTTCGATTTGGAATGCGTCTTCTTCGAATCGGCATAGTTGAAGATGAAACCAAGCACCGGAACCTTGGCTGTATGCAAGGATTCGGAAATCTCCTTGAGTTCCTTCTTCTCGCACACGCCACGACCGGTCACCAGAACCAGGCCCTTGGCCCAACGTCCGAACACGATACCATCGTTGGAAACACTCAACGGAGCGGTATCAATAATAACGTAATCGTACTGGGTCAAAGCCTGCTCGACCATAATGCGCATGGTGTCTGATCCAAGAAGCACGCCAGCATTCGCCGGACGCTTACCAGCAGGAAGAATATGCAGAGTCGGCTTCCAATAGTTCTGCACCACATCTTTCGGAGACATCTGGCCAGAAAGCACGTGCGCCAAACCGGCCGAACCTTCAAGACCCAAATGATGTGCAACGGAAGGATGGCGCAAATCGGCGTCGACCAGCAGCACGCGAGCACCATCTTCAGCCAAGGCCGCAGCCACGTTGATTGACGTGGTGGTCTTGCCTTCAGAAGGCTGCGCACTGGTAATGACCAGCAGCTGCCCCTTGCCCGCAACCTTATCGGTCTGCAAGAATTCGATATTGGTGTGTATACGGCGGAATTCCTCAGCAATAGGGCCATTAGGCTGGCTGACAAGCACTGGACGCTTCTCACCCAGGGAATTATCCTGAGGCACGGAACCCAAGGAAGATGCCCCAACCAAGCTGCGCACGTCGGAGGTCTCCTCGACCTTGGTGTTCAGCATGTCTTTCAGCAGTGCGGCGAACACGCCAAGCACCAGACCTGCGACCACACCGACCGCCAGATACAGCGGCTTATTCGGCGAGCTCGGGCTTTCAGGCACACGTGCCCTCTGCACGATGGAGATCTTCACCGGAGACTTATCTGCCGCGGAATACAAATCGTTTTGAATCACGTTCTGCATGGACACCGCCACCGCATTGGCAATGTCGGATGCCTGCTGCGCGTCACCGTCTTCCACGGAAATGTTCACGAACGCGGTGTTCGTAGGATTGGTGACAGTCAGTTGCTCGGCCAGACTCTTCACCGAAGTATCCAGTCCAAGATCCTTGATGACCGGCTCAAGTACGGTTTCGGTGGTTGCCAACGTTGTATACGACGTGATCTGGCCAGCGATGTACGTGCCACCCGTGTACTGCTGGCTAATGCCCGCATCATCCCCCTGGGATGCATTGTACGTAGCCATAGCCTGAGCCGTGGCGGTATACTTCGGCGGAACCAAGAAGGTGTACGCAGTCACCCCGGCGAAAACCATCACAAATACGATGGTAGCGGTGACCAGATGCTTGCGAATGATACGCATCAAATCCATCAGCGTGATGCCGTCTTCAGAATCATCTGCAACGACAACCTGCTGGACGTTAGTGTTCTCTGCGGAAGTCACTGAACCCCTCATCTCCGTATGTCAAAAACCTTAGAAAATGCTACCCTACCCCCTAGAAATAGAGTCTGTTTTATCAGGCAGCAATCGCTTTTTCACTATTCATCCATACGAATGTGCCATGATAAAAAGCTGGAACACCTAACAGAGGGGGATTAATGTCTCAACATGCGAGCGCTCACGCCGCCCGTTCTCACAAGCTTCGCAATACATTGTTTGTTATTGCGGCACTGCTCATCCTGCTGGTCATTGCCGGGGGCGTCGTCGGTCTGAATTTCTACAAGCAGGCGAAGGAAGTCAAAGCTCACGAGGAGCAGGCGGTCTCGTCTCTTTCGGCCATCACCGACGTCAATACGTTGAAGGATGCGCAGGCGTCGGATGCCGCGATCAAGCAGGCGCGGACCCATACCGCCGCGGCAAGAGATATTGCCAATGGAACACTGTGGAACATGCTGTCGAAGATGCCGGTTGTGGGCGGTGATGTTACCAACGTGCAGGGCATGACTCAGGTGGTGGATGATTTGGTGCAACAAACACTGCCGTCACTCACCGATGTGGTACAACAGCTTGCGAACGCGCAGATCAGCGGTGAGAATGGCCAGTTGAATCTTCAGCCCATTGTGGATGCGCAAGACGACTTCTCTTCGGTAAGCAAGCAGATGAAGTCGTTGAATTCGAAGCTCAGCAATCTGCCTGAGCCACGTATCGGCATGGTGAAGAAGGCATATTCGCAGAGTCGCAGCCAGTTCACCAAGGTTACGGACATGGTGGAGCAAGTGAACAATGCGCTACAGATGCTCCCCTCCTTCTTGGGACAGAACGGTGCCCGAACGTATCTGCTGGTGGCGCAGACCACTTCCGAACAACGTTCCGGCGGCGGACTGGTGGGCTCCATGGGTACGTTGCAGACCGATCATGGACAAATTCAGGTCGGTGAGTTCCATCACAATGGAGACTTCATTAACGGCAGTAATGGCAATGCTTCGGAACATGCCGTGTTCAAAGGGCCCTTGGGATTCTCCTTCGATATTCGCGATACGTTCGCGGTGCCAGACATCGCCCGCAATGCGGAAATGATGAATGAAGCCTGGCAGCGTTCCCAATATGCTTGCGATGTTGATGGCATCGTATCTATCGATCCGGTGTTCATCCAGAAAATGGTGGAGATCAACGGCAATGTGACGCTGGAAGATGGTACTGTGCTCACCGGCGAAAATACCGCTGAATACATGCTCAACACCATCTATAAGGAAGTTCCTGTATCTCTACAAGACACGTATTTCGAATACATCGCCTCCACCATCATGAACAACGCCTTCAGCAACATGGACATCACCAAGATGATGAAGGTGGCTCAAAGCATCGGCGAATTAACCAGGAACCGTCATTTCTACGCATACACGTTCCATGATGATGAAGCCAAATATTTCCAAGGTGCCGGACTCGCCAAGGGCACTCCAGACAGCGAAACCGATCCGGAAGTGGGCATTTACCTCAACGAACAGAATCCGTCGAAGTTGGGATGGTATATCGACCGTAAGACGCAGATTACCAAAACCGGTCAGAATGCCGATGGGTCGAAAACCTACCATGTCACCTACACGTTGACCAATACGCTGACTTCCAGCGAAATGGCCACCTGCACCGGCTATATTCTGGGCGGCGAGCAGGCGGGTGTAACGGGTAAGCCTGTTGCGGCTCCGGGAACGTCTGCGCAGCGTATGCTGTTTTACGCGCCAAAGGGCGGTTCCATCAGCGAGATCACCTCATCCGGAGATGTGCGAGATCAAAGCAATGCTGTGATGGATGATCAAAAACTGGTCACCAATGTGGCTTATATCGCCCCTGGGGAAAGCGTGACTTTCGATTTCGACGTGACCACCTCGCCGAAGGCCGAAAGCGATCTAACCATTGATCAGACACCATCCGGCAAAATGACCAACGAGGTCAACTACCAGTACTGACTGATTCGTGCCGGCACTGACTGAAAGCGCCGGCACGAAATCGTCGACCATGACGGCCACTGCCATCTAAGCCCACATATTGTATGTGGTAGTGGACTGCCCAGAACAAATCTGCGAGCGCACAGGCGCTATACCCACGCCGTAATGCTTTTTCATGCTTTTCAGCATGGTTCGCAGAGCATTATTGGTCTGGTTGGCCGCGATACGGAACTTGTCGAATGACTTGCCGTGCGGGTCAGCGATGTCTTTGGGAGTGGGCAGCATCGGACGAATCATGGAGGAGACTTTGATAACGGAAGCGAGGCGCTCCTGGATGGTCCGTCCGCTTACCATGCCGTTTTGCGCGCAGTATTGGCACATGTTGGCAAAGTCGTTAAGCAGAAATGTATAACGGACCGCGCCTGGCGCGAGGGCAACGATGTCTTTGCGCTGTTCTTTCTCGAAACAGAGAATCAGATCAGCACTCTCAGCCATAGATCGGGTGAGTCTGCGGGATCGGAATCCGCTTGGTTCAATGTTGACGCTGGTCATAAGTCTGGCACTGGACGGATCCATCTGGCATCGCGGAAGGCCACGCGTGCCGGCGCTAGAAACCTGCACAGTGGTGCCAGCGAGGTAGCGAGTGAGCAAGAGTTCGCCCATAGGCGACCGGCAGATATTGCCTGTACAGACGAACATGATATGCATACCGCACACCCCTTTGTATCTCTACCTAACTAATGAAAACTACAATCCTCAATCTTACCTCAGGTATAGATATTACAATTTGGGGTTTAACCGTTTTACCCCTTAGGAAATACCGCAGGAAACATACACACCCCGACAAAGGAGCGGGCTTCTTGAGTTGTAGGTTTATCGCGGAAGTTCGTTTCCGCCGCCACTTTCCGCCGCTATGCAATGGTTAGGGTGGCAAGCAGTGCGAGATGGTCGGAACCTTGAATCCGTTTGGTTGCAAGATCAGTTGCATGCACGCCTTTGTCGTAAATAATATGGTCGATTTCAGCAATCGGAAATACTGCAGGGAACGTCATATGCAGGCCCTCTCCCGCACTCTGACCAGCGTCAGTAAAACGATCACCAAGCAAATATCTGAAACTCGCATGATCCCATGTGGCATTAAAATCACCCATCAAAACATATGATTCATTATTGTCATAATGCCGTAATTGAGCGATAGAATCCAAACTTTTATTCCATAAACCTTGATTTCTGGGACGCGGAGAAAAAGGATGTACCGACCCGAATCTCACATTTCTTCCGTTGAGCGCAACGGTTGCAGCAGGGATACTGCTTGATTCTATGGGAATAAGATTCTCAGTTGTTTCCTGCAATGGATGCGCGCTGTACAGCACATTCACACCGCCATTATCATGCCATGTAAGCTGCGGAGTAACGGAATATGGAAGATAATCCGCGATTCCCCCATCGTTCAATCTGTTCAGCAAATCCGAAGAAACCTCTTGCATTGCCAAGACTTCGATATGCTCTTCGCGTATTGTTTCAACGATTTGTTGTGCATCGGCAACACCCTGCTTCGTGTTGAACGTCATAACACGAACCGTTGCCATGGACTGTGCGGCAGGCTGGCAGCCGGCACAATATACCCCCAATGCCAAGCGACCTGTATGACCACGCATACCGCGCTCAATGCAGCCAACGCCCTTCGTTTGCCGATACGGCGAATTGTCAGAGCAAAGACCGCAATCACAGCGGAAAGCAAACCCAGCCACGGCATCAGCGCAACAACCAGAGGCACATAGCGTTTGCCATCAAGATTATTCGGCAGCATGCGCAACAACATCGCCACCACAATGACCGCGGTGACCAACCAAAGCAAAGCCGTCAGCAACGTTGAACGCGTTTCGCGACGCGTTTCATTGCGCTGAACGTTGCCAAGTCGAGTCATGCGCACTCCTTTCCCATTCCATATTTCCGTTTCATCTTCCTGTTCCGCGCAATCCGCAATCGTATGCAATCACATGTTGCAACCGATAGTCTTACGCATCGTTTTTCACAACATCTCTCACAACATCTCTTCTCGTGAACGCTACCCGCGTTCATCCCCGCATATGTTTCCCGCGCGCATTGAGGGTGACGCTTTCACAAAAGTGCCACTATATGGACACTTTCCGGCATTTGGAATCGTTCTGATACGTTCATCCGATAATCTATAGGTTACAAAACGGCGCTTAGCAAAAAGAGGCAATCATGAGCGAAGAGGCAATGCGAGAAGAAGTGGCGCAAGCTGTGGAAGTGGCCGCAAACAAGGCCGCCGAAGAGGAAATCAGCAAACTGACCGAATTCGAAAGCGCCATCGACAAGACGCTCGCCTCCGGATATTTGGACGATACGCTCACCGTCACCGACGCAGACGGTGTAGCGCAAGTGCTGCCGGTGCTTGATTCCGAGCCGATCTCACACCTAGTGGAAGGCTTGGAAGCCGTAGCGGGAGCGCCAATGTGTTCGTGCACACCAGCGCAGGCGTGGTGGCCCTCAGCGTAGTGGAATACAAGCCCAACGAAGAAGAGTAGCCGTCGCAGCATGCACGGTCAGGCGGCACGCCTACGGTTGAGGGCGCGTTGCACGGTTTCGTGCGTGGAACCGGCACCCTGGCCGCGCACGCCGAAGAACACCATCAGCACCATCACGAAGCAGATTGCCGCACTGATACGAAGCGCCCACTGAATGCCGAACACATTGGCGGCCGCATACACGGCTTTTTTGCCACCGAGCGCAGTCCAACGAAGAGACGTGAACGTCTCCATCAAAATCACCAGCACCGGAGCGCCAATCGCGCCCGCAATCTGACGAACCGTATTCGTCACCGCGGATCCGGCGCTCACCTCTTCCGGTTCCAAACAATTCAGTGACCATGTGGTGATCGGCATCAATACGAAACCCATGCCGATCTGGCGCACAAACTGCCAAATCGACACCCACCAAATCCACGAGGTCATGGAAATCAAACTCATCATGACCGTACCGAAACACAAGGTAATCGTGCCGACCAACGCCACCGGACGTGCACCGAAACGGTCAAGCACCTTACCACCGAAAAACTGCGAAATGCACTGGCCCAAAGCACCCGGAAGCATCACCAGGCCGCTAACCGCAGCAGAATAGCCACGGCAATCCTGAATGTACAGGGGCATGATCACCATAATCGAACTGAACGCGAAGAACGAGAGCGCGGCCGTGATCGTGCCAACAGTAAAACTACGATTCTTCAACACGCTCAAATTCAACAGTGGCGGCTGCGCTTCAGGATTTTCAATCTGCCTGCGCGCGCCATGAATCTGGCGGAGCACAAACCAAATAATTCCCACAACGCCAATCACCATTGGCAGCCAAACCATAGGATTTACAAACGAATACGATTCAATATTCGTAAAGCCGAACATTAGCCCGCCGAAACCGAAAATAGACAGTCCAACGGAAAAAAAGTCAGCCTTCGCGGTTTTATCGTTCTCACCGAAATTATGCAATCCAAAATAGGCAAGAAGCAGTGAAATCACGCCGATAATGGTCAACGTGAGGAAAATTGAACGCCAACCGTTCAAATCCGTCTGCACACCGCCAAGCGTCGGACCGATCGCCGGAGCCACGCTCATCGCCATGCCAACCGTACCCATTGCGAAACCACGGCGAGACAGCGGATAAATCGAAAACACCGTGATCTGCAACACCGGCCACATCACACCCGTGCCAACCGCCTCAAGCAAACGCCCGATCAGCACCATCAAAAAAGTTGGACCAAGCCAGGCGAACAGCGAGCCGATCGTGAACACAACCATGGAAACAAGCACGATTTCGCGCGTCGAAAAACGTCTCGTAAGGTATGCCGTAAGCGGCACCATCACGCCCATGACCAGCTGGAAAATCGACGTCAGCCACTGACCGGTCGTAACGGAAATACCGAAATCACTGACGATCGTCGGCAACGCGGCGCTCAACTGCAATTGCGTGAAATTACCGACGAACGTGATAAATGTAAGAATCGCAATGGAAATAAACGCCGTGCGCGTTAAATGACCGTTCTGATACGATTCCTCTCGAGTAAGCGCTCGGGACATGCTCCGCTTCGCTGACATCAATCACCTTCTCCACATTCAAACGCACAAACTATATGATAGCCCGTATGACAGAAGCATGGATAGTCGCCGCGGATTCCTATTTTTGTCATTTCGGGGTAACGCTCCCCTATTTAGAGGTATCATGGCACACGAAAGAGGTAGGCAAGTTTTCGGCGCAGGCAGCGTCGAGAGGGGGGGGGGTGGAGGATAATGACAGTCAGGGCCATGTTCCACATCTGCATGGAGTTGTGGGGTATTTTCATATGCCTGATTTGCGCAGGCGGAATTTTCATTGCAACACCACAAAAAACCAGACGAACTCGCATCAAAATACTCATGCAGATCGCCTGCATGCTTCTTCTTGGAACCGACGCGCTCAGCTGGTATTTTCGCGTAGATGCAGACGAAACCGCATACTATATGGTTCGCATAAGCAATTTCTCAGTATTCTGCATCAACTATATTTTCATGAGTTTCTTCGCAACCTATGTTTGGTTGACAGTGAGCAAACATCAGCATCGCAAACCAGCCGCATTGCGTGCTGTCTACGCATTATCCGTAATTGGAATTCTCTTACTTATCATCACACAATTCACTGGTCTTTTCTACTATTTCGATGACCACAATCTTTACCATCGCGGTAATTTCTATCTTCTTTCGCAAGCAATTGCGGTCTTGGGAATCGCATTATGCCTCTTCATGTTGATCTCATATCGCAAGAATCTTGATCGCATTATTTTCCTTTCCATGATGTCGTTCTTCGTGCTACCAGTATTGGCGACCATCTACCAAGCACTGGCATACAGTTTTTCATTGCAATGTTTGGCGATCGTGATCTCCACACAGATTATGTTCGTCATGGACACCGTGGAAATGAACATGCGATTCCACTCGCAACAGGCCGCCTACGAAAAAGCAAGGTACGAAGCCGAACATGACGGCATGACCGGTTTGCTGAACAAAGAAGCGGGATGGAAGCACATGCGCAAATACTTCGACCGCATGGATTCGCACGACGAAGCGATGCTGATGTTCGTCGACATCGACGATTTCAAAACCATCAACGACACATACGGACACACGGTCGGCGATTTCTGGATCCGCGAGGTCGCATCCCAGCTTCGGCACATCTACCGGCAAGATGACATTATCTGCCGATATGGCGGTGACGAATTCTTGGCGCTTATTCGCAACACCGCCAGCGAACAGGTGCTTGAAACCACGCTGGGCATGTTCTTCCAACAGTTGGCACGCACCTCGGAACAGCACGGGCAAGACGTGCATTGCAGTGTAGGCGTGTGCCGCATTGCAGCCGCTGACGGTGCCAGCCTCGGCACGGGGCGCGCCGATGGAGACGCGATCGGAAGCGTGGATTTCGACCAATGCGTCGCACAGGCCGACTTGGCGCTGTACGAAACCAAACGATTCAACAAAGGAACGTTCACCGTCTACAACTACGACCGTTCCCAGCCAGCACCCGCAAATATCCGCGCCTAAATGAGCAGCTTCAGCTTTCCGGCAATTCCTGCGCTGGGCAACCGTGCAATACGGAAAGCATCGCCCGCTTTTCCTGCAAAGTGACAGTCAGCCCGTACTTGTCTTTCACGCCAATCTGCCGGGCCACGTAATCGCAACGGTATTCACTGTTCGTCGGCAGCCAGTATGCGGCCGAAGCGGAACCCTTCTGCTGATTCGCGGGCCCATCCACGGCCAGCAGATTGTACATGTCGTTGCCGAATTGGTACAGCTTCGCATGATCCCACGTGTTCGCGCCCGACTGCCACGCATTTTCCAACGCGACCACATGATCGATCTGCACCGCCGAAGACGTTTTCACTCCACGTACGAATTGGATGGTCTGACCGGTATACGGATCGTCAAGCGTGCCCGACGCAACCTGGCAGCTACGGCCGTTCTTATATTGCACGTCCGTCAGATCGCGCGCGAGCACGTCTTCGCGCACGTCGCAACCGTTGCCATCGTCGTCGGTTTCGCGGAATCCGAACGCATCGCGATCATATCCGGCCTTGCTGGGATTGTCGTCGACGGTAAGTTTTTCCAACGTTTCCGCAGCTGTGCCGGTTGCCGTGTACTCGCCGGTGATTTCGCCTACGGTCGGATTGACTTTCGGCAGCAGCATGCCGATAGTGACGCCGATTACCGCAACGACTACCAGCAAAATAAGAATACGTTCCAGCGGACCGTCGGCGTTGATCCAACTTTTTTTGAACCGCTTGCCGGCCCGCTGGATATCACGCACGTCGCGTTCAATATTCCGATAATTATAAGAATTACGATTATTCTTTCGAGGCATAATTATTAAAAATAATACGAAATTACGGAATTACGGAGTATCAGGCGTACGTGAACGTCATCGGATCATGTCCGGCGCGCGTCGGACCGTCAAGCGCGTCGATCGCGGCATGTTCTTCAGGGGTGAGCACGAATCCAAACAAATCGAGATTCTGCTTCTGCCGATCCGCATGCACCGACTTGGGAATGATGATCGTGCCATTTTCGATATGCCAACGCAGAATCACCTGCGCAGGGGTAACCCCATGCTCCGCTGCGATGCGCTCAATCGCACCGTTTCCGGCGTTCAAATCAGCACCGCGAGCCATCGGCGAATATGCTTCCACGGCAATGCCGTGCGCCTTGCAATAGTCCACGACCTCGCGCTGCTGCCAGGTCGGATGCAGCTCAATCTGGTTGACGGCAGGATATTCGCCGGTCTCCTCATGCAAGCGGTCGAGATGCTCGGGCAGGAAATTGCACACACCCAGCGTGCGCACGCGCCCCTCCGCGCGGAATTCCTGGAACGCCTTCCACGTTTCACTGGAACGCCAGTCGAACGGGGTGGGCCAATGCAGCATGTACATGTCGACATAATCGAGCTGCAGCAAGCCAAGCTGGCGGTCGAACGCCTTGCGCGCGCTGTCATACCCCTGCTCGGAATCGCGCAGTTTCGTCGTAACCCACAGGTTTTTGCGCTGCTCACCTTCCGTGAATCCCGCATTGTTCAGCGCGCGACCCACGCCGGCCTCATTGTTGTACCCCGCCGCGCGTCGATATGACGGTAGCCGCTTCCAGCGCACTCTCCACTACGGAGGTAACGCCCTCATCGTCGATGCGCAGCACGCCCAAGCCGATTTGCGGAATCAGATTGCCGTCGTTCAATGTGACCATGGGGGTATGGAAAGTTTCCATGCGTTGTCCTTTCGAAGGCTGTGTTTCAGGCGATTATTCTCAACCGTTCTCATGCTTGTTCCAGCTTAGCCGCAGGTCGCCGCAATTCGGCCATATTTCGTGGCACATGCCTCGCATTGCGTCTTGGAACGGTTCGGACGCGCCGTTGCATGAGTCGCGCATATGCCGACAGATGATATGCGCGTACGTAACATAACCGCGCAGTCTCGTGCGCTATAACATTGCTCGGATAAGAGGGCGACGAACATGAACAGTACAGACGACGCGAACGATATGGACGGCATGGGAGGCATGGTCAATGCGGGTGCGACGGATGGCGTGGAATGCTGGGAAACGGCACGGGCGAATCACGATTTCTCTTCCCGCCACGGGCACGCGCTTGCCGGCATGCTTGGACCTGCTTTTGTGGCGGCCGTCGCCTACGTGGATCCCGGCAATGTGGCGGCGAATATCACATCCGGCGCGAGGTACGGATATCTGCTGGTGTGGGTGCTGGTACTCGCCAATTGTATGAGCGTGCTCATTCAATATCAGTCCGCAAAACTTGGTATCGTCACCGGAAAAAGTCTTCCCGAAATCCTGGGAGAACGACTTGGCGACGGCGGTCGATTCATGTTTTTCATGCAAGCGGAAGTCATTGCAATAGCGACTGATCTTGCGGAAGTAATTGGCGGCGCAATCGCACTGAAATTATTATTTGGACTTCCGCTTTTTATTGGTGGGTGCATAATCGGCATTATTTCTACGGTCTTGCTTATTTTTCAAAAGAGTGCCACGCATCATATTTTTGAAAAGCTGATTATTGCATTGCTGCTGGTGATTACTTTTGGATTTATTGCAGGCCTTTTTATTGATCCACCAAATCCTGCGCAAGTTTTGCAAGGTCTTGTTCCGCATTTCAAAGGAACCGAAACGGTATTGATGGCAACTTCCATGCTGGGCGCCACGGTGATGCCGCACGCGATTTACCTGCATTCCACGCTGGTGAACGACCATTACGTGCCAGGAGAGCCCAAACCGAGCGTAAAGACCCTGCTACACGGAAGCAAAATAGACGTGTTCTGGGCATTATTACTTGCTGGATCGGTGAATCTTGCACTATTGATTCTTGCGGCGAATTCATTGCATGGCATGACCGGCACGGATACGATCGAGGGTGCGCAACAGGCCATTCAGCATGTGCTAGGTCCGGTGATCGGCACGATTTTCTCGGTCGGATTGCTGGCTTCCAGCCTGAGTTCCACGTCGGTCGGCACATATGCGGGCGCCGAAATCATGCATGGACTGCTGCGGATCAAAGCGCCGATGTGGGCATGCCGCGTGGTGACGCTCGTACCGGCGTTGGTGGTGTTGTGGTTTGCCAAGAATCCGACGGAAGCGCTGATCATAGGGCAAGTTGTGCTGTCGATCGGCATTCCATTTGCGATTATTCCGTTAATGAAATACACTCACGATCGATCATTAATGGGCGATTATGTGGATGGTCCGGTGAAATTCGCGATCAATATGGTAGTTGTTTCGCTGATTGTCGCACTTAACGTGATTCTTGTAATTCTCACGCTCTCCGGTCGTTCCTGATGTGGGTCCCATTTCGGTGTCCGCCAGTCGACCGGCGCAGCTGCCCGCGCAGGAATTGCCGGAACACCGAGGTTGATTCGGGTCTGCACAAACATCGCGAGCTGCGTCGCGAAGCCAACGATACGAAACCAACAGCACAAAGGGCGATAGCGCGAAATCAACGGCACGAAGGACAACGGTACGAAACCGATGGCTCGAAGGGCGACGGCACGAAACCAACGGCGAGTTACACGCGCGTGGTGGCGCGGGCGATCACGTGCGACTGGGTGGTGATGTAACTCGGCTCCAGCACACGCGTGCCGTCGATCCGGTCGAGAATGCGGCTGACCGCAGTCGGCGCAATCCAGTCGAGACAAGAATCCATGGTGGTCAGCGGAGGCTGGAAATATGCGGCTTCTTCAATATTGTCGAAGCCGATCACCTGCATCTGTTCAGGCACGGAAATGCCGTTCGCAGCCAAAGTGAACAGCGCACCCAACGCAAGCTGGTCATTGAACGCCACAATACCGTCGAATGGAATCCCGGAATCAATAAGCTGCTGCGTAATGCGAGCGCCGGAACCAATCGTCCAATCCTGCCCAGTGCTCATTACCAGTCGGGAATCGAATGCCGCTCCCCGCGCGGCGCACGCTTCGAGCACGCCGCGAAGTCGCAGTTGCGCATTGCCTTCCACTGCTTCACGCACGGAATCGATATGCTCCGGTTCGGTTCGCGATCCGACCACCGCGAGCCGGGTTGCGCCATGGTCGAACAGGTATTCGGCTGCGAGTCGGGCTTCCTGAATATCGTCGGGGGTAACATGGTCGGCTTTGCCGTGTGTGGAACGCGCGCCCACGCATACGAGCGGATAGTCCACGTCCAAGTCCGCCGCTTCAAGGTTTTCGACTTCGGAGATCGACAGGATCATGCCGTCCGAGACGGTGGTGTTGAAGTTGCGCAGGAGTGATTGCGCTCCTTGTGCGGATCCTTCGGCGTAGGTGGTGACGTATACGGAGTAGCCGTAGCCGCGGGCCGCGTCGATTACGCGGTTGGCGAGCTCCGACAGGTATGGGGCGGTCAATGTTGGTACGGCGAGTGTGATGAAACCGGTTTTGCCGCGGTTGAGATTGCGCGCGGACACGTTCACGCGGTATCCGAGTCGGTCGATGACTTCCTGGACTTTTTCTCGCGTGGAGTCGGTCATACGGCCGGAATGGTTGATCACGTTGGATGCGGTTTTGAGTGAAACGCCTGCCTCTTCGGCCACGTCTCGTAGGGTGACGCGTTTTTTGTCCGGCTTCGGCTCCGGCTTTGACTCGCCCATGTTCGTCTCCGTGATTGTTGAATATGCCGGTAAAAAGTTTACCAGTTATGGCAAGCCCGCCATTCTTGAGTTTCAGAATGGCGGGCTCAGGTTGTGTGAGATTGTTGTGTTACGCAATCAATTGCGCGAAATTGCGCGAAATTATGCGGAATTATGCGCGCTTTACGACGAGTACGCCGTTGCGATGCACGGTGTAGCTGCCCGTCTGTTCCTCTGCTTCCGCTTGGAACAGGTAGATTGGTTCGCCTTCGATGCCCTGCAATGCGATTTCTTTCTTGCCGCGCGGCAGATAGAAATCGAAGGTTGCGTCGGCGGACTTGCGCACGGTGTGCAGTACGTCGGAATCGGCCGGATTGGCGACATTTGCGGAATCTTCCACGATATTCTCGCGCACGAATTCCGTAAGATCGGCGACGTTGAGATCGCAGCCGACGAAGTATGTTTCGCCGGAACCGTACGGATTGCGGGTGATTGCGGCGGTGCCGCCGAGTTCCCATTCGTCGGCTTCTTCACCTTCGTAGGTGGCTAATACCTGCGCGCGTTCGCCGTCGACGTTCACATCGTTCTGCCACAGGCGGGTGACCGCACCGGAGCTCAAACGAATTTCGGACGGTTCGCCTTCGGCTTCCGCGCCGAGAATGTTGAATTCCTCGCCGCGAATACCCAGCATTTCGCACAGCAGGCCGTCTCCGGCTCCCGGGTATCCGCCGAGCCAGGTGTGGAAGTTTTCGTCGATCAGTCCGGTTGCGTAACCGATGACCACACGGCCGCCGGCAGCTGCGAAATCGGCCAAACGCTGCGTATCTTCGGCGCTGAGCATGATCACGGTCGGCAGTACGACGGTCTTGTATGCGCTCCAATCGTATTTCAACGGCACAATGTCGGCACGGGTGCCGGCGTTGAGGAACGCACGGTACCAGTCGCGCACGTCATGCCAATGGTTGAGCTTCATGCTCGGCAGGGTTTCGGAGCGTGTGGCCCATTCGGATTCCGCGCTGAACAGGATCGCCGTATCGGACTGTTCCAGCTCGGTACCCTGCACGCCAGCGTCGCCGAGGGTTTTCAGCGCTGCGCCCAGTTCGCACACTTGGCGGAACAGTTTGGTGTCTTCGCCCGCGTGGGGCACGAGTGCGGAGTGGAAGGATTCGGCCCCGAATGCGGAGGCACGCCACTGGAAGAAGTTGATGGCGTCGGCACCCATGGCCACATGCGCAATGGAGTCACGCACGGTTTCACCCTTGCGCTTGCGTGCGTTGAGCGGCTTCCACTGCACGGCCGAAGTGGAATGTTCCATCACATACCACGGCTTGCCGAGCGCGAGGGAATCCATCAAAGCGTCGGAGCAGAACAGTTCGTCGATATGCGATTCGCCCTCATGGAAGTAATGGTCGTTCGACACGAAATCGACTTCCTCGGCCCAGTCGGCGTAGTCCATACAGCACTGGTCGGTGGAGACCATGAAGTTCGTGGTGAACGGCTTGTCGGGGCAGATTTCGGCGATGGCGTCGCGTTCGGCCTTATAGAAGTCGAGCAGCATATCGTTGCCGAAACGCTCGAAATCAAGCTTTTGACCGGGGTTCACCATGGAGTCGGCGCCCATGAAACGCGGGATGAGCACTTCGTGGAAACCGTTCATTTCCTGACCCCAGAAGGTGGTGCCCCACGCCTTGTTGAGGTTTTCGATGGTGCCGTATTTGCGTTCGCACCACAGGCGGAAGGCGTTGAGCGCGTTGTCGGAGTAATCGTAACGGTTGTTCCAGCCGTATTCGTTGCCCATATGCCATGCGGTGACGTACGGGTTAGTGCCGTAGCGTTCGGCCAGTTTGCGGCACAGGGTGAGCGCGTATTCCTTGAACACCGGGCTTGTCGGGCTCCAGGATTGGCGCGATCCCGCGTTGAGGGGATGGCCGAATTTGTCTTGCGGCAGCACTTCCGGGTGCTTTTCGTACAGCCACAGCGGCGCGGTGGCGGTTGCGGAGGCCAGATCGACCGCGATGCCGGCTTTGCCGAGCTTGTCGATGATGCGGTCAAGCCAGCCGAAATCCCAACGGTTTTCTTCCGGCTGAATGCGATCCCAGCTGAAAATGGCCACGGCCACGGTATTGACACCGGCCTGTTTCATGAGGCGGACGTCTTCGTCCCACACGTCTTCCGACCACTGGTCGGGATTGTAATCACCGCCGTATGCGATGCCTTTGCCGTTGTCGGTCAGCAGTTCCGGCCATTTGAACGTGCGATGCATGGATTACTCCTTTGTGTGCGTATGGCATCCGCTATAACGCTGAGGATGCCAACTCGACAGCTTCCCTTCGAAAGCTCTCGTAAAATCTTTTTATAAAATCTAGTATATATATTTACTAAGATATTTGAGATGGTCCCGGGGATGTCCACGATGACACCCCCGAGGTCTTATTTTTTGTTCTTTTCGGACGATTGCCGAAAAATCGGTATGCGCTTTACCGAAATTTCAGCATGCGACCGTTGCGATCATTCCTTGACGGCGCCTGCGGCAAGGCCGGACTGCCAGTACTTCTGCAGGCACAGGAACGCGATGACCAACGGGACGATCGTGATCAACGAACCCGTGACCACCAGGTTCTGGATCGCCTGGCCG
>ENA-OQBT01000293-OQBT01000293.1-human-gut-metagenome-genome-assembly--contig:-NODE-293-length-33956-cov-3.021313_pt1 | contig 33956 bp, 53 predicted proteins | sample MGYA00242749_ERZ504557 | MGnify/ENA primary metagenome ERZ504557 (study PRJEB26092, sample SAMD00036243) | human gut metagenome | host: Homo sapiens | study: EMG produced TPA metagenomics assembly of... | reverse complement strand
GCGCCAGCCGCTTCGTTGATGGTCACCGTCCAGGTGGATCCCGTCGGAGGTTGGAGCAGGCCGGCTACCGCATCCCGCTGAGCGCTGCGGCGGCGGCCAGTCCATCAAGCCGTTGGGCGGCATCGATTTCGGCGAACCCGTGCTCAACACGTATCCGGTCAATGAAAACGTGACCCTGCTGCGCGCGGACGGCGGCCAGGTACAGCTCGCGACCAACGATTATGGCAAGGGCCGCGGCGTGTACATCTCCGGCCTGCCCTATTCGGCGGCCAACGCCCGACTGCTGGAACGCGTGCTGTTCTACGCTTCCCACAACGAAGACAAGTATGCGGCCTGGAGCTCGTCCAATCCGGAATGCGAAGTGGCACACTTCCCCGAGCAAGGCTGTATTGCGTAATCAACAACACCGATCAGCCGCAGAAGACCACGGTGACTTTGGCCGACGGCACCACCGAGGACTTCGACCTGCCTGACAGCGGTATCGCCTGGCGTGAAGCCTGATCCCACGTTTTGGAGAACGGACCCATCATGACTGAAAGCAATGAAGTTTTATTCGGCATCGCCTCGCATTTTGCGCTGGAAGGTGCCGTGACCGGTATCGAACCTTACGGAGACGGCCACATCAACACCACCTATCTGGTGACCACGGACGGCCCCCGCTACATCCTCCAGCAGATGAACACCAGCATCTTCCCCGATACGGTGAATCTGATGCGCAATGTCGAACTGGTCACCTCCACTCTCAAGGCTCAGGGCAAAGAGACGCTGGACATTGTGCCCACCACCTCAGGCGCCACCTGGGCCGAGATCGATGGCGGCGCATGGCGCGTCTACAAGTTCATCGAACACACCGTGTCCTACAACCTCGTGCCGAACCCGGACGTGTTCCGCGAAGCCGGCAGCGCATTCGGCGACTTCCAGAACTTCCTGTCCGAATTCGACGCCAGCCAGCTGACCGAAACCATCGCCCACTTCCACGACACCCCGCATCGTTTCGAGGACTTCAAGGCGCCCTCGCCGCGGACAAGCTCGGCCGCGCCGCCGCATGCCAGCCGGAAATCGACTTCTATCTGAGTCACGCCGACCAGTATGCCGTCGTGATGGATGGGCTCAGGGACGGTTCGATTCCGCTGCGCGTGACCCACAATGACACCAAGCTCAACAACATCCTCATGGACGCCACCACCGGCAAGGCGCGTGCGATCATCGATCTCGACACCATCATGCCCGGCTCCATGCTGTTCGACTTCGGCGATTCCATACGCTTTGGTGCGTCCACTGCTCTGGAAGACGAAAAGGACCTCAGCAAGGTGCATTTCAGCACCGAGCTGTTCCGCGCCTACACGGAAGGCTTCGTGGGCGAACTACGCGGCAGCATCACCGCGCGCGAGGCCGAACTGCTGCCGTTCAGCGGCAACCTGCTCACCATGGAATGCGGCATGCGCTTTCTCGCCGACTACTTGGAAGGCGATATCTACTTTGCCACCAAGTACCCCGAGCATAATCTGGTGCGCACCCGCACCCAGATCAAACTCGTGCAGGAGATGGAGCAGAAGGCCAGCGAAACCCGCGCATCGTAGCCGACATCATGGAGGCTGCCAGGTGAGCCGTCAGCCGAACCATACCCGAACCAGCATGATGGAGGCAGAGCAATGAATGATCAGCTGACCGAGGTATACGCCAGCATCGACGCCTGATCGATTATGCCTTGGCCCATCTTGACCTTGACCCACGCAACGCAGACTGGACCCGCAACCAAATCTTCGCCCTCTTCCGCCTAGATTCCTACCCCGGACCCAAACCACAACGTCGGCGGCGTCAGTGTCAGACGTAGTCCGAGACATTGTTGGCAGCCGAAGCCAGGCCCCCTATGGCGAAAAGACCCTCGACCCCCTGCTCGCCGCCTTCCGCGCCGCCGCCACAACCGCCGGCCTCTTCGATCCGGAGGAAGGCCCGGCTACGCCGACACCATTATGGGCATCCTCTCCGCCAACCCCGCCGATCTCGACGACCGATTCCTGCTCGTCGAGCACCGGGATGGCGGCATGGCCGCCATGCAATGGTTCTACGACTACTGTGTGGCCAACAATTATGTCAAGCGTGCCCAGCTCGACCGGAACCCGCGCTTCGACTCGCACGGGCTGACGGTGACCATCAACCTCGCCAAACCCGAATTCAAGAACATGAAGAAGGCGGCGGCCGGCAACGCCGTGGCCGGCGGCTACCCGAAGTGCACGATCTGCCATGAGAACGAGGGCTTCGCCGGACGTGACAAGCGCACGCTGCGCACCTTGCCGGTCACGCTCGGCGGCGAGTCATGGTTCTGGCAGTTCTCGCCCTACGGCTACTTCGACCAGCACGGCATCTGCGTGAACACCGACCACACGCCGATGCATGTGGACCGCGACACCTTCGGCCATCTGCTCGACTTCGTGGACCGTTTCCCCGGATACTTCCTCGGATGCAACGCCGCGCTGCCTCGCATCGGCGGCTCGGTGCTCGCCCATGACCATTACCAGGCGGCGGCGAACTGCTGCCGATGCACAAGCCGCCGCTTGGGCCGCCTTCACGCTCGCCGACTATCCGGACGCCGTGGTCGAAATCCTCGACTGGCCCGGTACCGCCGTGCGTGTGGTGTCGAAAAACCGCCAGAGCATCATCGACGTATCCGACATCATCCGCGAGGCATGGGTCGTTATGACGACGCGGCGAACGGCATCGCCAGCCATGACGCGGACGGCAACCGCCAATCCGCCCTCTCGCCCAGCGCGATCATCACCGAACGTGGCTATGAGATGAGTCTCATCTTCCGCAACAATGCGATCAGCGACGAGTACCCGGAAGGTATTTTCCATGCACACCCCGAATACTGGCCGGTCAAGCAGGAGCCGATTGGACTGATCGAAGCCCAAGGCCTGTTCATCCTGCCCGGACGGCTCGTCGACCAGCTCGGCATCGTCGAGGAGGCGCTCGCCGAAGGCCGCGATTTGCCCGATGAAGTCAGCGAATTCAGTCTCGAATGGGGCGAACTCGCTGAAACATTGGCCGGAAACCGCGACCGCGAGGCCATCCACCAACCGTACGTGACGAGCTCGGCAGCGTCTGCTACCGCATCCTCGGCAACACGGCCGTCTTCAAGCAGAAAGCCACCACGCAAACATTCCTCGAAAGTCTTGGTTTTGCCGCTAGGTGAAACAGGTCAAGTGAAGTAAGCTCAATACTGAAGGAAAACCGAAGGCAAGTCCTTCCAAAGGAGGAGATATGACTACTGTTCTGGTTACGGGCGGTGCTGGATTCATCGCCACCCACACCGACATCGAACTGCTCGACAAGGGCTACGACGTTATTTCCGTAGATAACTACGGCAACTCGTCTCCCGTGGCGCTTGAGCGCGTCGAGCAGATCACCGGCAAGCCGGTCAAGCGTTACGACGGTGACGTGCGCGATGAGGCGCTTATGGAACGCGTCTTCACCGAAAACAACATCGATTGGGTCATTCACTTCGCCGGTCTCAAGGCCGTGGGCGAGTCCGTGGCCAAGCCGATCGAATACTACGACAACAACCTGTACTCCACGCTTGTGCTGCTCAAGGTGATGAAGAAGCACAACGTCAAGAAGATCATCTTCTCCTCCTCCGCCACCGTGTACGGCACGCCGAAGGAACTGCCGATTACCGAGGAGACGCGACCGGCGGCACCACCAACCCGTACGGCACCTCCAAGCTGTTCCAGGAGCAGATTCTGCGCGACGTACATGTGGCCGATCCGTCCTGGACCATCGTGCTGCTGCGCTACTTCAACCCGGTCGGCGCGCACGAGTCCGGCCTGCTGGGCGAAGACCCGAAGGGTATTCCGGCGAACCTCACCCCGTACGTGGCCAAGGTCGCGGTCGGCGAGCTCAAGGAAGTCCAGGTCTACGGCGACGACTACGACACGCCCGACGGCACTGGTGTGCGTGACTACATCCACGTGGTCGACCTGGCCAAGGGTCACGTGGCCGTTATTGACCACATCGACAAGGAAGGCGTGTTCGTCTACAACCTGGGTACTGGCCACGGCTACTCCGTGCTTGAGGTTATCAAGGCTTACGAGAAGGCCGCCGGTCATCCGATTCCGTACGCGATCAAGCCGCGTCGCCCCGGTGACATCGCCGCCTGCTACGCCGACGCTTCCAAGGCGGAGAAGGAGCTTGGCTGGAAGGCCGAGCTGACCATCGACGACATGGCCGCCTCCTCCCTCAACTGGCAGACCAAGAACCCCAACGGTTTCCGCGACGCCGAGTGATATGAGCAGATGAGCTCCCTCTGATGGGGGAGCTCATCTGTCGTTTATCACACAATGCGCCTATCGGCGGCCCAGCGGGTGAGCTCGGTGCGATTCGAAAGCTGAAGCTTTCGCAGCACCGAGCTCACGTGCGTTTCGACCGTCTTGATCGAAATGAACAGTTCGGCCGCCACCTCTTTATACGTGTATCCGCGTGCGATCAGCCGCATGACCTCCTGCTCGCGGGCGGACAGCCGGTCCAGCTCCTCATCATGAGCTCGTGCCGCACCATCAGCGCCGCCATCAGACCCCGCCGCCGGCACACCCTGAAAGGCCGAAAGCACAAAACCGGCCAGTTTTGGCGAGAACACGGCATAGCCCTCATGCACCTGCTTGATGGATGAAATCAAATCAGCGCCGGTAATCGTCTTGGTTACATAGCCCTGGGCGCCGGCGCGAATCACCGCCCCCACATCCTGCGGCGCATCCGAAACCGACAATGCCAGAAACACAGTGGTAGGGGAGTAGGGCCGCGATTTGGCGAGGATCTCGCACCGCCGCCACCTTCACCGCCGGGCACGTGCACATCCAGCAACACCACCTGCGGCTTGGTCTGTGCGATCATCGCCACCGAACCGGGCACGTCCGCCGCTTGGCCGACGATATCGAAGGAATCACGCAACGTGGCGATTACGCCCGCACGGAACATCTCATGGTCATCGACCACGGCCACACGAATCTTGGCTGTCTCATTCTCGCTCATCGATGTTCTCCCTGCGCCGCTTTCAGCGCGATCGGCATATGCATTCTGACCTCGGTTGCCCCAGCCGGCCCTGGACACTATCTCCACTGTACCGCCGCGCCGTTTGATGCGGCCGATAATCGATTCGCGGATGCCCAGCCGGTCGGGCGGAATGGCGTCCATATCGAAGCCTTCGCCATGGTCGCGCACGAACACTTCAACCATCGTGTCGCTGGCCCTCGCAATACAAAGACACCGGCTCGCCGCCATGCGTGACCGCATTGACCAACGCCTGACGGGTGGCGTCCAGCAGCGCATCGGTCTGGGCACTCGGCCGCGCGTCGCCCACGGTGACCACCTCAATCGGTTTGCCGTGCTCGTCCTCCACCTCGGCGGCGATCTGCTTCAATCCGGCTCCCACCGAACGATCCGATGTGGAACGTTCCTGATACAGCCACTCGCGCAGCTCGCGCTCTTGCTACGCGCCAGGCGAATACGGTGGTCGGTTCCTCGGAGTGCAGCTGAATCAGCGCCAACGTTTGCAGCACGCCATCATGCAGATGGGCGGTCATGTCCGCGCGCTCCTCTTCGCGCTCCTTCAATGCCTGCTCGTGGGTGAGTCGTTGCAGCATCGCGTTCGCCCACGGCATCACCGCCACCACGATACCGACGATCATCACGAATCCGCTGGCAACAATGCGTCGAGGAGAGCTGCCCCACCCGGGAATGCTGACATTATGCACATACAATGCCCATCCCATGAAAATCAGTGCGATGCCGCCCAACATAGACAACAGCTGCGTGCCTCGCGGACTAAGATTCATCATGCCAGTGCGATGCCGCCCAACCCTACCAGCAGCGGAAACACAATCTGGACATCCGCACCGGTGCTGGTGAGCAACAGTCCAGTGGCCATCAACGCGAAACCGGCCAATGCCACGACGGCCGGTTTCGGAGCACGTTGGATGGCCTCGGACAATGATTCCGGTGCGGCAGCCGATTCGTCGTCATGAGCGGCAAGTGGCTGATTGCCTCGCGCAAGCGGCGCCTGATTAACGGGCACTGTGCGAGCCGCAGCCGCCACCGGGTCTCCGGCAGGCATGAACACCCACAGGAATACATAAGCGATGATGCCTGCGCCGTAGAGGACGGTCAGTGCGATGAACGCAATCCGAACCCATGCCACGCCGATGCCCAAGTGCAGGGCGATGCCCTTGCACACGCCGGTGAGCCAACGGCCCTGCCGGGGGCGCATCAACGGCATGCGCGCGGGCAGCAATGGTTCGGGAGATGACGTCATACTCCTATTGTGCCGCGCTCAGGGCGTTGCGGCCGGGGTTTTACCCGGTGTTCAGGGAACAATCAGGGTGTTCCCCGAGCGTTGTGGCAGTGGTCGGGCGGTGTAATGGAATCATGAGCAATCCAAACGCGAATCCATATCAGCCGCAGCCGCAGCCTGGTCCGCAAAAAAACAAGACATCGCGACGCTTCTTCACTTGGGTGCGATCCAGTGGACTGGTTCGCGGCGACGACCGGTGGATCGGCGGCGTATGCAGCGGCATCGCTTTACGGCTTGGCTGGAGCCCCACATTAGTACGTGCGTTGGTGATTGTATGTACATTGTTCTTCGGTTTTGGCGCAGCTCTGTACGCACTCGGCTGGTTTCTGATGCCGGATGTACGCGATGGGCACATCTTGGCCGAGGACCTCATTGCCGGCCAATGGGACTGGAATTGTCTGGGATGCTTCCTGTTCCTCGCCGTGGCAATCGTGATTCCAGGTGCGGGGTGGGGTTGTATTGCGCTCGCCGCCTTAGCGCTATGGCTGTTGGCCAAAAGCGGCATTCGCCAGCAGGAAGGGTACGGATTCGGGGCATCTGCGCCGCGATCGGTTTCACAGCCTGTGTCATATCCAGCTCCACAGCCTGTCTCATATCCAGCCGCGCAACCAGTACCTCAATCTCCTTTGTATTCAGCTCCGCAACCTTTTCCACAACCTGTTTCACAACCTGTTTCACAAACCGCGCCTAGTGTTTCACAGCCTGTTTCACAGCCTGTCTATCAGTCGATGCCCAGCGTGATGCCGGGTACTGTGCCCGGCGCGATGCCCGGCACAGTACCAACGGGCCGTTTGCCCCCGACCGTATGAATGCGACGGCCTATGCCCCCACCGAGTCCAAGCGCCGCAAGCCGGCGGGCCCAATCGTGGTCTTGAGCATACTGGGCCTTACCTTCCTCTCCTTTGCCGGTCTGATGGGACTGATTTGGGTAAACGACATGGGCATTATCGGCATTATGCGTCTGGGCACCATCTGGATTGCCGCAGTATGCATAGTGATGGGGCTGGTGGTCATCATTCTCGGATTCAGAGGACGGCGTACCGGTGGTCTGATTCCTCTCGGACTGGTTGCCGGTGGATGCGCGCTCTGCATGACCATCGTTTCAGGCACGTATGGCGTGTACTACCGTGATCTTGGTACCAGCGGCATCAATACTGTTGTTTCACTGAGCCAATCTGTCAGTGCGAGAAACAGCGACGGCATGAACGATGTGCAAAAGGATGGCATCTTCGTTGCCGATGCCAGCGATGCCACGTTTGAAACATTGCAGCAAGGTGTGGCGTTCAGCGGTGAAAACTACAACACCGATCAGGCAATCATTGATTGGTCCGATTGGGACAAGACACATGGACCGCACACGGTGAAGATGCTGGATGGCAAAACTTCCATCAGTAATTGCCCGGTCGGTACCATCACCATAGCCGCAACACAGGCGCAAGTGCATATCGTTCTGCCGGATTCCTGCACTTACGCCTTCGGCACCGCCGACTCCTACTACTCCACTTCGAGTGACGTTGGCGGCAAATACGAGATGGTATACAACAACTACATGGGTCCAAGCTTTGTTTTCTTCGAAGCTGAAAGTGCCACCAATGGGCCTGATCACGAATGGTTGTATAAGGAATCCGCCATGCCGGACAACGGCCCAGAATTAAAAATCAATATTCCCTATGTGGTGGAAGCACGTGTCAACGTGGTGTACGCCTCCGATTGGGAAGGCTCTACGTTCCAGCCGCTTGCCGATATATACGACGGCAACAGTACAAGCAAGAACACAACCGAACAATCGGAATGATCAAGCCGTTGCAACTAGGAGATGGATCATGACTGATGAAACCAAGGAATTCGCCTCCATTGAGGATGCGACACCGACCACGGCCATACCTTCCGAAACCGACGCGACCACCGCGACCACAACCATGGTGACCGTCGATGACCGAACCGATACCACGGTGCTGCCATCCGCAGCGGATGATGACGAAACGGCTGTGCTGCCCGTCCCCGACAATCATGCGGATGCGTCGGTCTCGGATGTGGATACGCAGGCAACAGCTGCCTCTCCATCGCCCATCGAACCAACCACAGATCGGATTGCCCTGGAAACAGTTGCCGATGCCGTGGAGGGAGATGGTGGGCCGATTCCATCTGCCGATGATGTGCCGATGTACGCAGCATCTTCAGCACGACCTCCCTATGGCAGTCTCAGACCGCCGGCAAACCATGCCAGCCTGGGGGGAGCGCCAAGAACGTCCAGAGCGCCAAGAACGTCCAGAATGCTAAGGATGTCAAGAGTGCCAAGAACATCCAGAAACAGAGCACCAGCGCGCCTACTGTGGTATTCGGACTATTAGGCGTGATTATCGGCGTGATCGCGCTGGTTTTCGGGTACATATCTCCGGATCGGATGATTTCGTTGTTCTCGCCGAATCCGCAATTGCTGACGGCTGTTATTTGCGCCGTAGTGGGACTGATTCTGGTAATAGTGGCCGTTGTATGGGCCATAGTCGGTGCCGTCAAGAAGAGAAAATAGCGTTACAAACCATTGCATTACGGTCCCAGTAGAAGCACATTATGACGGGAGCCGACCGATAAGAGCCGACCGTTCTATGCTGATGGGGGGGAGGCATAGTAACTATGAAGCGGATTTCGGTGCGGCGGGTAGCGAGCGTCATCGTCACCGCGATGGCGATGACGCTGGTATTCGCCACACTTGGCTGGGCGATGATGCCGCAATGGAACACACGGCCCTACACCAAGCACATCGTTATCGCTTCTGCCGACACCACCATCACCCCTGCCCATGCGAACATTCCCCACGAGGGGCGATATCGTACGCGTGAAACCCGACTATCCATCAAGACCGGCGACGGCGTCACGCTACCCGCCGTACTACGTGAACCGGTCGGCGCTCCCGGGCCACGCCCGGCTTGTCTGTTCATTCACGGGTCCGGTACCAGTGGTGCCGAGGATTTCGGCGATATCGCCAACGCCATGGCCTCTGCCGGTATCGTGACCTTGGTGCCGGCCAAGCGCAACGACAACTACACCGTGCTGCATCGCGACTACCCGCGTTTTGCTCGCGAATACGGGCGTTCGCTCGACGTGTTGCGTGGCAGAATCGGCGTGGACCCCGCCAAAACCGGCATCTACGCCGAATCCGAAGGCACCTGGATCGCCACGATTCTAACCTCGAAACGGCAAGACATTGCCTTTGCCGTACTTACATCCGCACCGGTGTTCAATGGACGTGAGCAAATGGCCATGCTGTCAGCGCCTATACGCATGAGGCCGGCGCGCCCAAGCCCGTGGTCAAAGACATGGCCAAATTGATGTCGCTGGACTACGCGCCATTTGATCTAGCCTATGCCGACTTTGATGCCGACCGGTATCTGAAATCCCTCACCATGCCGGTGCTGGTGAACTACGGCACCTACGATACGGCCATGCCCATCGAACAGGGGGCGCAGCGGATCATCGCTACGGCCAACAAGTCCGGCAACGAGAACGTCACCGTACGCTATTTTGCCGGCAACCATCAGATGCGGCTGGTGAGGGCTTATTCACCCGAACCTGCCATTGGCCGAAGGCTATACGCAAGCGCTGGAAAATTGGGTGAACGGTGTGACTGCCGGAACCAAAGCCGATGGATGGGCAACGCCTCAAGTCGCCGGTGCAACACCTCACCAGCGCTTCGCCGCGTCGCAACGTACCAGATCCGGTATCGTCGGCTCGCTTGGCGTGCTGGCCGGTCTGATGGTGGCAGGGCCCGTGCTGATCGTGATGGCGGCGATATTAGGTATTGGCTTGACTGTGTTTTCTTGGCTACAGACGTTGCTGGCCGGGCGACGTAGTGTGGCGACTGTGCGGGCCGTGCATGCGACGCCGAGTGGGCTGGGGGCCGCCCAGCGGCGCATGTTGCACGGCATTGCCGGCTTATCTGCCGGTATCGGCACAGCGGTGATGGTGATTACTGGGCTGTTGTACGGCTATATGAGCGCCGTAGGCGTATCGGCTGTATTGGTTATGCCTCAACCGCGGCTGTTTGCCGTCGGATGGGTGGTGCTGCGAATAGCGACCATGCTGTTGGTGGTGCTGTTTGCTTGGGAAATGGAACGTGTCTGGTATTGCCGCGCCGATATCGTCGGTGTGCGGCGCGTCATATGCGTGATGGTAGCGCTCGGCACTCTCGCCACACTGATGACACTGGCATTTTGGGGCCTATTCTCGCTGTAATTCTGCCGATGTGCGCTGGTAAATGGGGCCTGGCGGGCAGGCTGCGTTGGTGGTCTGGGTGTGGGGCGATCGGCAGATTGCGTTGGCCTGGGTATGGCCGGCCGACGTACATCAGTCGGGGTGTCCGATACACAGTGAATGGCTGAGTATTACGCTTGGGAGGCTTCGGCCTCCTCTAAGGTGTCGAAACCGCCGAGCTGGACTGTGTGCAACAAGGTTTCCTCAGTGATATTGCGTTGCGGGCTGGCTGCGGCGCGCTCGCCAATCATCGCTTCGTAACGTTCGAAGGTCTGGTCGGAATACGTACCAAGCTCGCCGCGCAGATAGGTTTCGAATGAGGTGGCAGATGGTGTGTCTTCGGTGGTGGTGAGTGCGCGCATCGCCTCGCCGAGCTTGGGGTAGCGCTCGCGGAAATCCTTGGCCCAGGCGACCTGCTGGGCGATGACCTGTTCCTGACGGGCCGCGCGCTCTTCAGAGAGACGCGGAATATACGGCTCTATGTTCTTCGTGAAATTTTCCGGTGCGGTGGAGGCCATCATGCGGCCGTATTTTTCGGTCACGAGGTTGCGGCCCACGTGGTCGGCCGCGTCAAGATCAGCGGCATAGCTGGTGAGTAATGGCCGCTCCCATGTGAGGAACTGGGCCAACCGCATCTGGTGGAACACCGGCCAGTTGCTTGGCATGCCGCGCGTCCACCCTCATTGTTGGTGCGCTGGAACTGATCCCATTCATGACGCACAATAGCCTCGCGCAGTTCATCATCAGTCAGTTCGTTGGTCATCGACGTTCCTTTCACTGATACCTCCCTCTGATGAGGGAGGTGGCACGGCGAAGCCGTGGCAGAGGGAGCTTGAATCTACAAACTTTTAAGCACCGGATCATCAGAGGCGATGTGGTCCTCGACATACGGGCGCTGCCATTCGAGGAAGGTCTCGCCGGACGTGGTCAGGTGTTCGCGTTTGAGTTCCTTGACGATATCCACCGCAATCTGCTCCACAATATCGTTGATTTTCTCGATTGCTGGAGCCGCGCCCTTGCCGCCTTCGCCAAATCCGGCCCCGCCATAGCAGGCTGCCGAACTCAATCGCATCACGGTTTCCAACTGTTCGCCCACGTTCGGCAACAGCGCGAACATCGAGCCAGACAGCTTGCGCAATGCTGCGAACTGCCACTTGTAATACGGCATATAGCCACCACCATCGGCACGTTAACCAGGAACACCAACGAGGCGGTGGCCTGCACGAACTCGTGGATGGACAGCCATGCGGCCGCGCCGTCGCCGCGCTTCAACGAACGCGGCAGATTATATTGACCGGCCTGGGCGATCATGCCGAGTCGCTTGGAGATCAGCGCGAGCCGCACATCGTCGGGCATGTTCTTGAACCCTTGGCGCGTCTTGGAAAACAGACCGGTGGGATCGGCGAACACCTCGCCATTGGTGGCGGCGGCCAAGGTCGATTCCTGAAGCATTAGCCACTCATGCGGCGCGGTCTGCGCCGGCGCAGTGTGATACCCGGTGATCGACTCAAAGAAGTCACCGATGCGGAACACGCCGTCACGGCGATTCGCGCCCTGTGCGCGCGGCGTGACGGGGGAGAGCGGTGCATCAATCGGAGTCGTCATCGCTTCCGCCACATCAGAGGACGCCGCGCCTGACTCGGCAGTGGCGGTATCGTGCGTAGCGGTGCCGGGGGTGGGTGCGTTTGCCGCATCGGGTATGACGGTGGAGCCTGCACCTGCGGAGGGGAATGCTCCGGAAGCATCGGACCTGGCATGCGCCTCGAACGTCACGCGGCCTTGCGCATCCACGCTGAACTTGCGCGGCAGTGCCTCGTAATCGACCTCAAGTTGCTCGCCGATCGCCGCGTAATCCTCATCCGTAAGCCACAGGCAGAAGCGCGGGCCGAAATCGTGGTCCTGCGAATACGCATCATCGAATCCGTAGCATTCCGAGCCATGACCCACCAGACCGGCGGCGATACGCCCGGCATACTGCGGATACTTCGCCGCAATCATCGGCTTGCCCATCTGCGTCCAGAACGCGCGGGCCAGCTTCAGTCCGGACACCGGGCATGCGGAAACGGCCTCGGCCGCGCCCGCAGAACCGGTCGACACCGAAACGGTGGATGGGGAAGATGCCGCGTTCGCACCGGTCTTGCCCTGTGCCGGGCTGTTCGGCAGCCGCGAGCCGGACTGGGGCAGCGCGCCTGCATCGCCGGCAACACCTGCATTGTCAACCGTCACCCCGGCCTGCGCCGCCGCTTCCTCGGCCTGCCGCAGATTGTCGGCGGTGATACGCCAGTAATCGGTGTCCTTGCCGTAACATTCCTCGATCACGGCCAGCGCATGCCGGTATCCAGTAACCGCATCCGCATACCGTCTCTCGGCAAAGCACACCTGCGCGAAGCCCGCCAGTGCGGAGGCATAATGCGCGGAATGTTCCAGATGGCCGGTGCGATAGATTTCCAGCGCCTTGGCTGCATGCCAATGCGCGTCCTCCAACTTGTGTTCGGTCAGCAGGGTCAACGCCAGATTCGTGTGCGAGCTGGACACGTCGATATCCGCGTCCGGGTTCACGCTCGAGGCTTCGATAATGCGCAGCGCTTCACGCAACTCCAGTTCCGCCTTGTCGGGCCGATTCGTCTCGCTGTAGAGCATCGACAGATTGTTGTGCAGTGCTGCGAGCCTACGGTCGGTGGGTGCCAGCGAATGCCGGCAGACACTCTGCGCCTGATGATACAAATCCTCGGCCTGATCGTATTGTTTGGCCGCGCGCATCGAGGTGGCGCAATTGATTAGCGTGGTGGCCCACGCCTCGGATGTGCCGGTGGTCAAGCCCATACGAGCGGCCAGTTCCAGCGCCCGCTGCACAATCCACTGATTCTCCTTGTGCCGGCCCTGCGAGCGATAGAAGCCCATCGTTTCGTTGAGTACGGTGAGCAGTCCGGCCTCGTCGCCGGCGTTTTCCGCGTCCACCATCGCCTGTTCCAAGTACGGACCGGCTTCGGTGGCTGCCGCGTGGCGATCGAAAATCGCGTCCAGTCCGTTCAGGAATTGTTGGGTATCAAAGGTTGCGGGCGATTGATCGGCATCGTCCGTGGCCTGGTTCGCAGTAGAATCGGCACCTTGCGCTGCGGCCGCCGCATCGGTGTCGTCGGCATCGTCTGGACCATGCGCGAATTGCGCGGCGAATTGTTTGAGCAGTGCTTCCTCGTCCATACCGCCAGACCTCCCTGAATTCGTGTCTGATTTCAGTCTATTAATACTGTGAACAAACGCGTCAGGGAGTTTGCTGTGAGCTTGGTCTCAGTCCACCTTGATTTCGCGCATGCGGTGAATGGCGTCGGTATCGGTTTCGCAGCGCCACGAGTAGAAGGCCAGCAGCCCTACGGCAAGCAGGGCCAGCGGCATACCGCCCAGACCGGTATAGCGATAGTTCATCGAGAAGGTGGTGAGCATCGCGCCGCCGACAATCGAGCCGATGGCATTGCCGAAGTTGAAGGCCACCTGCACGGCTGCGCCGGCGATGAGCTCGCCGCCGCCTTGGCCGGCTTCGGTCATCAGCAATTGCTGTGGAGCGGAGATGAAGAACAGTCCGAAGGCGATCCAGAAGGTCAGCAAAGCAGTAGTGCCTTGGTTTCCCGGCAGTAGCAAAACCATCAGCAAGCCGATGCAGGAAATCGTCTGACCCAGCGCGGCAGTGCCGGCGTGGCGCCATTTATCTGTGATGCGACCGCCGATAAGACCGCCTATCACCATGCCGAAGCCGGCAAGCATCATCAATAGCGGTACCAGGTTAGACGACCAGCCACCGGTCTTCTGCAGCCAAGGGGAGACGTAGCTCCACCAGCAGAACACGCCTGCGTTGCCGGTGAATACGGCGGCCAGAATCACCCACGGTCCACGACGAGTAAGGAATTTGAACTGACCGGCGATGCCGGCGTCCTTAATCGGCGCAACGAAGGGGATCCATGCCAGAACTAGCACGATGGTCATTGCCGCCCATGCAGCCAGAATACCGAATGCGAGGCGCCAGGATAGGAACTCAGCCATCAGGGTGCCCGCCGGTACGCCGAGCATATTGGCTACGGTTTGGCCGGTGACCATTACCGATACGGCTTGTGCTTCTTTGCCCTTGTCGGCCAAGGTTTTGGCGATGAGTGTGGCGGTGCCGAAAAATGCGCCGTGCGGCAGGCCGGCAATGAAGCGCGCGACAATCAGCGTGGCGGCATTGACCGAGAACGCGGAGGCCAGATTACCGATAAGCGCAATCACCATAAACAATATGATGAGGTTCTTCGGCGGCACCTTGCGGCCGAACACCAGAATCAGTGTGCCGAAGCACACGCCGATCGCATACGCGGAAATGTAATGGCCTGCGGTGGGGATGCCCACGCCGGTGGCGGCCGCGCCTGCGGCAGAATACCCATCATCACGAACTCGGCGGCACCGAGAATGAACGCGCCCGAAGCCAGTGCAAGCAGACTCTTCTTCATGGTTCCTCTAATTACTTCAGTATTACTTACAAAAACAGTGCGGCAATCGATTGATTCGAGCGATATATTACGGTGGTCCGCCAACAAATACGGGCCTTGCCGCGACGCGGTTTGTCGCTGTGCGCGGCGGGTTGTTTACCGCTGTCCGATCGCTTGGTCTGATTGTTGGGTTAGGAAACGAAAAACCGGATTGCTGATTTCTCAACAATCCGGTCCAGTTGTCGGGCTGGCGGGATTTGAACCCGCGGCCTCTTCGTCCCGAACGAAGCGCGCTACCAAGCTGCGCTACAGCCCGTTTGGCAACAGACGTAGATATTACATTGTGGTGGTGGACAATGCAAATCGGCATGTCGCGAGTGTTGCGTGATGGTGGATTCGCCGTGTGTACAGGTCTCTCAAGCCTTGTGCAGAGCCGGTTTTGCGTCATGTGAGCGGGTGTTCAGATGGCCGTACGGTCTGCCGGCTCATAATCGCCGGCCTTGCGTACACTGATGAATCATGGCTGAAGTTGTCGAAAATACCGAAAACACTGAGAATGAAACCCCGGCCGTCCCGCAGATGAGCACCGTCGAACGTGCGGAAATGCTGCTCGAGCAGGACGCCACCATCCGCGAGAAGATCAAGTCCGGTGCCACGCTGGACGAAGCCGTGGACCCCTCCAACAAGGAGTTCGGCCCGCTGGCTCACCCCGAGCAGGTGCAGATGCGCGTGGCCAAGCGCGCGATGATGCTTGAGGCCGGCATCGCCCCCTACCCGGTGCACTTGGACGTCACCGACACCATCGAGGCGGTCCGCGCCAAGTATGACGGCAAGCTCGAGGCTGGCGAAGAGACCGAAGACATGGTCGGCATTGCTGGCCGCGTGCTGTTCCTGCGCAACGCGGGCGGCCTGTGCTTCGTGCAGCTGTCCGCCGGTGACGGTACCAAGATTCAGGGCATGATCTCCAAGAAGGAGATTGGCGCCGACTCGCTCAAGCAGTTCAAGCAGCTCGTCGACCTTGGCGATCACCTGTACCTCAAGGGCCGCGTCATCGCCTCCAAGACCGGCGAGCTGTCCGTATTCGCCACTGAGTGGGCTATCGCCTCCAAGGCCCTGCAGCCGCTGCCGGCCCTGCACAAGGACCTGAACGAAGACACCCGCACCCGCAAGCCGTACATCGGCATGATCGCGGACGAGAACATCCGCAACATGGTGCGCAACCGCTCCAAGGCCGTGGCCTCCCTGCGCCGCACCTTTGACGACCACGACTTCCTCGAGGTCGAAACCCCGATGCTGCAGACCCTGCACGGTGGCGCGGCCGCCCGCCCGTTCACCACGCACATGAACGCCTTCGACCTTGACCTGTACCTTCGCATCGCCCCGGAACTGTTCCTCAAGCGCTGTCTGGTCGGCGGCATCGATCGCGTGTTCGAAATCAACCGCGACTTCCGCAATGAGGCGTTGACGCCACGCACGCCCCCGAATTCACCATGGTCGAGGCCTACCAGCCTATGGCACCTATGATTCCATCGGCCAGCTGGTCAAGGAGCTCGTGCAGAAGACCGCCATGGACGTCTACGGCTCGCACAAGGTCACCCTGCTCGACGGCACCGAATACGACTTCGGCGGCGAATGGAAGACCATCAGCATGTACGATTCGCTGTCCGAGGCATTGGGCGAGGAAATCGTGCCGAACGGCGGCCCTGAGCATCCCGGCACCTCCGTTGAGCATTTGGGCGCCATCGCGACAAGCTCGGCGTGGAGCGCGACGACGTGGAGAACCACGGCAAGCTCGTCGAACACCTGTGGGAGCACTTCTACGAGGACAAGCTTTACGAGCCCACCTTCGTGCGTGACTTCCCGGTCGAAACCTCCCCGCTGGTCAAGGGGCACCGCACCAAGCCCGGCGTGGTGGAGAAGTGGGATCTCTACGTGCGCGGCTTCGAGCTGGCTACCGGCTACTCCGAGCTCAACGACCCGATCGTGCAGCGTGAGCGTTTCGTGGCCCAGGCCAAGGACGCACTCGCCGGCGACGAAGAGCCTGCGACATCGATGAGGACTTCCTCGAGGCTCTCGGCGTGGGCATGCCTCCGGCCGGCGGTATGGGTATGGGCATTGATCGACTGCTTATCGCCTTGACCGGTGCCACGATTCGCGAGACCATCACCTTCCCGCTGGTCAAGCCGCTCGTTGGCTGATTAGGCATACTCTGGCTCCCCTCAGAGAGGGGAGCCAGAGTTATATATGAAAGGGATTGCTTATGTCTATCGGCTTATGGGTTCGGGGCGCGCGTCCCAAGACCTTGGTCACTTCCATCGCGTCGGTGATGGTTGGGGCGGTGATGGCGTACATGCATATCGAGCGGTCGGGCACCTGCATCGCAATATATCCAGAACCGGCCTCCTGCGCCACGGCCCGTGAACAGCAGACCCTGCTGATGGACCGATTCTGGCCGGTGACCATCCTGTGCCTGCTAGTCGCGCTGTTCCTGCAAATCGCCGTCAACTATGCGAACGACTATTCCGACGGCATCCGCGGCACTGACGCCGGGCGTGACACGGACGAATCGAAATCAGGCAAACCCCAGCGACTGACCGCATCCGGACTGGTACCGGCCAAGCATGTACTGTTCGCGGCGATGATTTGCGCCGCCATCGCCTGCATATGCGGTGTTGTGGCGGTCGTGCTCGCCCAAGCATGGTGGTTGCTGGCCGTGGGCGCGGCCTCCTTGCTGGCCGGCTGGTTCTACACCGGTGGCAAGCATCCGTATGGATACGTCGGGCTGGGAGAAGTCGGCGTGTTCCTGTTCTTCGGCTTGGCTGCGGTATTGGGCACCGAATACGCGCTGTGCGGCACGGTGGACGTCGGCGGACTATTGGGTGCTGTGGCGGCTGGCCTGTTCTCCTGCCTGATCATGATGGTGAACAATATCCGTGACATCGACGAGGATCGTGAGCATGGCAAACACACGCTGGCCGTACGGCTGGGGGAGTCCGGCGCGCGTACGTTGCTGATTGTGTGCTGCGTCATCGCATGGATCATCGCCCTGCTGATGTGCGGTACATTATGGTGGCCGTGGGGTGCGGTGCTGTTGCTCTCGGGCACCGGAATACCTGTGCGCATGGTCTCCAGCGTGAATAAACGTCAATTCCGCCCGGCTCTGCCCGCCGCCAGCTTCCAGACCTTGCTGTTTGCGGTGGTGCTGGCGGTTGCCGTGGCGCTATGAGAGCGAAATAATAAGACGAATACTCGTGTTTGGGCGCACGCGGCTGTAGACTGAACCGTATGACTTATAAACTAGTACTGCTCCGTCATGGACAGAGCGCATGGAATAAAACCAACCAGTTCACCGGCTGGGTCGACGTACCGCTGACCGAGCAGGGTGAAGCCGAAGCCAAGCGTGGCGGCGAGCTGCTCAAGGAGAAGAACGTCCTTCCGGACATCGTGTTCACCTCCCTGCTGCGTCGCGCCATCAACACCGCCAACATCGCTCTGGATGCCGCAGATCGTCTGTGGATTCCGGTTCAGCGTGACTGGCGTCTCAACGAGCGTCACTACGGCGCTCTGCAGGGCAAGAACAAGACCGAGATCCGCGAAGAGTACGGCGACGAGAAGTTCATGCTGTGGCGCCGTTCCTACGCCACTCCGCCGCCCGAGATCGACCCGAACGACCAGTACGCCCAGAACAACGACCCGCGCTACGCCGGCGATCCGGTTCCGGAAGCCGAGTGCCTGGCCAACGTTGTTGAGCGTGTGAAGCCGTACTTCGAGTCCGCCATCGAGCCGGAGCTCAAGGCCGGCAAAACCGTGCTGATTGCCGCTCACGGCAACTCCCTCCGCGCCATCGTCAAGATGCTGGACAACCTGTCTGAGGAAGAGATCGCCAAGGTCAACATCCCGACCGCCATCCCGCTGCTTTATGAGCTGGACGAGAACTTCAAGCCGATCAAGCCGCGTGGCGAGTACCTGGACCCGGAGCTGCTGCTGCCGGTGCCGCCGCTGTCGCCGCTCAAGGCCAGAAGTGAGCCTAAGCCGCTAACACGGTACAAGCTGTAAGGGGAGTCGCACATAATGTGTGGCTCCCCTTTGCTATGCCTGCCAAATCCCCATGGGCGGTGATTACCCCATGGGGCGGTAAAACCCTCATGGGGCGGTATGCCAGAATGGCTTAATTCCGCGGTTTCACATATCCTTCAAACCGCCCCATGGGCAAGTTACCGCCCTATGGGTGTTTTGCCGCCCCATGGATACGCCGGTGTACCGCCCAAAAGCAACAAAAAACGGCGTCCAGCCGTAGCCGGATCGCCGCTTTCGGGCATCCTCCTCAAACCATAGGAGGACAAGTGTTCAGTTATTCGCCCAATGTGAGGACAGGCCACCAATCAGTCGATGTCGGTGCCCTCGTCGCGGGTCGGCTCCTTGGTGGGGTCGAAGCCGGAGACGATGTACACCACACGGCGGGCGGCGGACACGGCATGATCGCCGAGACGCTCCAGGAAGCGGCCCAGCAGCACGATATCCACGGTCTGCTGACGGGTGATGTCATCGGACAGCGCCAGATCGAAGGTCTGGTGGTGCAGGTTGTCCAGCTTGTCGTCGGCCAGGATGATGGCCTCGGCGGTCTTGGCATCGCGATCGGAGAGCATGGCCACCAGCTGGTCAGCGGTGTTGTGAAGTCGATCATCTCGCGAACACCGGCTGAGCGGATTCGGGAATCGCGGCGGCCGGGTAGGTGCGGCGAGCGGCCTCGGCCACGTGGCGGGCAAGATCGCCCATACGCTCGAACGTGGAAGCCAGACGCATGGTGGAAACGACCACACGCAGATCGTGGCCACCGGGTTCTGCTTGGCGAGCAGCTTGACGCACTGGTCGATCACAGAGGACTCCAGGCATCAATCTCGATGTCGCCGTCAATCACAGTCTGTGCGGCTTCAACGTCCTGATTCAGCAGGGCTTCCCCAGCGCCTTTGATCGCCTTGCGCACGTTCTGCGCCATACGGTCGAGGTCGTCAGCAACCTGCTTCAGCTCCTCGTTGAAAATAACGCGCATTTCTCTAGCCTTTCATGCTTGCTTATTGCAACCTGTACCAGTGTATTATTCCAGTACTTGTTCCCCACTTCAACGTAGGTAATGGCAACCTCAAGTTGTTCTACTGTTCATTGGGTTGTTCACCTGAAATTCATGTTACCGGCGCGCCGGCAAACCGCAATCCCGGCGTGTGGTGTGAAAGAATGGGGCATGACACAGATGCCACTCGTCGCCGCGATTGCTCTTATTGTCGCGGCTGTTTTATTTGTGGTAGGAATCATCACGCTCATCGTGGGATTTGCGACACATCGAGTGTCCGTGGAATCGCCGCTGGCCGATGATGACGACAATGACGATCTGTCCGACGACACCGCCACGCTGCTGTCCATGCTGCCAGGTGCGTCCGTGGTGGTCGACGAGCACGACGAGGTGGTCCGCTGCAATCCCGCCGCCTACCGCCTGGGTGTGGTGTCAGATGACGCCATTGCCCAGCAGCATGTGCTGGATGCCATTCACGAGGCGCGCAAGTCCGGTGGCAAGCGCCAGTTCGACTTGACCACCGATACTCCGGAGCGGTACGTCGCAGACAGAACAAGGGCGATCACGTCGCCACGCAGTCCGTCCACCGCCCCAACTGGCTGAAGGTGACTGTAGGGCGTATCAACGAGCAGTTCGTCATCGTGTTGATTACCGATGTCAGTGATGTGATTCGTTTCGCTCAAGTGCGTGACTCGTTTATTACCAATGTGTCCGAGCAATTGTTGGGCCCCACTGAGGCTCTGGCCAAACTCGCCGATTCGCTGGAGTCCGGCAATCTGGACGAACAGCAGGTGGCTGCCGACGCTCGCCAGGTGCGTTCCAGCTGCAGCAAGCTCAACCACATGGTGTCTGATTTGCTGCTGCTCATACGCGCGCAGGAGCCGATTACGCCGTCTTCCGCCAACCGACTGAACGTTATGGAACAGCTCAGGCCACGGCGGCGCGACTGGAGCCGCAGGCAGCCGAGGCTGGCGTGCAGCTGAACATCAAGGGCGACGATGATCTAGTCATCAATGGTGAGGCGGACCAGATCGACAGCGCCGTGACCAAGCTCATCGAAAACGCCATCGGCTATTCCAAGGAAAATGGCGTGGTCAGCGTGTCCGCATCCAAAGACAAGGATGGCGACCGCGCGGTGATTCGCGTGATTGACCAAGCACGGGCATCGCTAAGAAGGACCAGGCGCGCATCTTCGAGCGGTTCTACCGGGGCGTGGAACAGAGCAATCGCACGGCGGATGGCGTGGGCCTAGGCTTGGCCATCGTCAAGCATGTGGCGCTGACCCATCATGGCGATGTGACCGTATGGAGCGCGCCCGGGCAAGGCAGTACGTTCAGCCTTACGTTGCCGTTGGCGCAGTGAGGTAAGGAATTGGTGGCATGCCTTGCATGCCACCAATGCTGTTTGATGAGCGACCTGCGGCCGCGGTCTCTCCCTCAATCAGCTACGCTGACAGCTCCCGTCATCAGAGGGAGCTTGTGTTGCGTTACTGTCCGAGGCGGCGGTAGTCCCAGCGGTCGAAGTATTCCCAGACCAGCAGTAGCAAGCCAATAATGACACCGGCCACGCACATAATCACCAACGGCATTACGCTGTAGCCACGGCCAGCAGAATCAGCACGACGATCAACGCCACAATCCATAGACCGGTACCGATGGCAAACACCTTACGCAGGTCCACCCGTACGGGCTTGGGCGCGGGTTTGCGGACGGCAGGGTCAATGAGAGGCGCGAACTTCATACTCATGCACTGTAGTAAGAGTAGGGAGGGGCGTCAAAACATCCCTCCCTACGATTTATTCAATCGGTATCAGTCGAGACCGATCAATGTGCATGGCATATATGGTCGGCCATGCGAGGCATAGACCGCCATCACAGGTGCTCGACCACATAGTCGACGCACTTGGTGAAGGCCATGACATCAGCCGGTTCCACCGAGGGGAACACGCCAACGCGCAGCTGGTTGCGGCCCAGCTTGCGGTAGCCGGCGGCGTCCACAATGCCGTTCTCGCGCAGGATGGACAGTACCTGAGAGGCCTGGACTCGCTCGTCCAGATCAATGGTGACCACGGCGTTCGAGCGTGCGTCCGCATCGACGACGAACGGAGCGGCGTATTCGGAGCGCTCGGCCCACGAGTACAGGATGGATGCGGACTTGGCGCAACGTGTGGTGGCCCAGGCGAGGCCGCCGTTGTTGTTGAGCCAGCGAATCTGGTTTTCCATCATGATCAGGGTGGCCACGGCGGGCGTATTCAGGGTCTGATCCTTGCGGGAGTTGTTCAGTGCCGTGGTCAGCGAGAGGAACGGCGGCACCCAGCGATGTGCGCCTTCCAGATGAGCGCTTGATTCGACGCCTGCCGCACGATCGATAGCTTCGGGGGAGAGGATGGCGACCCACAGACCGCCATCGGCACCGAAGGCCTTCTGCGGTGAGAAGTAGTAGACGTCGGTCTGGCTGATGTCCACAGGCAAAGCGCCGGCTGCGCTGGTGCCGTCGATGACGGTCAAGGCACCAGCTTCACGACTTCCGGCCACGCGGCGAATCGGGGCGGCCACACCAGTGGAGGTCTCGTTGTGAGCCCAGCAATATGTGTCCACGCCTCGGTGAGCTCAGGCAGACGGTAAGTGCCCGGCTCGCCGGGGAACAGCACCGGGTCTTCAAGGAAGGGTGCGTTCGCGGCGGACGCGGCGAACTTGGCACTGAACGAGCCATACGTGCCGAATGCGGCGCGACGGGTGATCAGCGAAGCGCAGGCAATCTCCCAGAACGCGCTGGCGCCACCGTTGCCAAGCGCCACCTCATACCCTTCAGGCAGGTGGAAGAACTCGCGCAGACCTTCACGAATCGAAGCGACCAGTTGCTTGACTGGTGCCTGGCGATGTGATGTGCCAAGCAGGGTGGTGGCGCCGGCGTCGAGCGCGGCGATCTGTTCGGGGCGGATTTTGCTGGGGCCGGAGCCGAAGCGACCATCTTCGGGCTTCAGCGACTCGGGAATACTCAGTGTGATAGTCATGGTTTCAAGGGTAGACCAGTGTTGGGGAATATCGCGGATAATGCTCGGTGTGCGGGATTACTGCGGGGTTACTGCGGAATTCCGGGGTGCCGGGCGGCAGTGGTGGCAATGCGGAATGCAGTGCAGAATGTACGCAGCACATCATGGTTACGGTGTGTCGGAATGACATGAGTTAGTGATTCTTCCGATAACCGGATAGTGAGGTTCGTGAACGGGCGGAAACAAGGCAGTTTTTTCACCCGGCCGCACGGTTACGTAAATCGTTTGACACACCCGGATGGTGGGGGATCACATTGAGGATTGACCTCTGTTCGTTGTACAGTACTCAATTGTGACGGTCATACGAGGTCATCGAAATGACCCCGCCGAACCCATCCAAGGAGTTAACGTAGTATGAAGCATGCTTCGCATAAAGCGACCACGGTCTCGCGCCAGAAGTTCAGCTTAGCGAAGGCATTGTTTGCCTCCGGCAAGGGTTCTCATTCCGTTCGTGCTGTGCGTGCGGTGCAATCCGCTGGTAGCGACGCCGTTGTTTTGGGGCTTGATCCGGCCATTGCGAGAAGATCAACGAAATCGCTCCCCAGACCCGCCGTTCCATTCGTGAGGCCGCTCGTGCCGCTGAACGCCGTAGCCATATTCTTGCCTCGGCCTCACTGGCCGCTCTGGTCGGCACGGCCGCAGGTGCTCTCGCGTTTTCCAACAATGAAGACGCCACGAACTCGTTCGTGGCTGATCCGGCCACGACGACCACGCAGATTAAGCGCATCAGCGATGTGACTGCGGCTTCTCGTTCCGAAGCGCGTACTGATTTGAGTTCATCCTCCGTTACCGCACAGTCCACCAATGAAGGCGGCTGGGGGCTGAGCAATTCAGACAGCACCTTGGACGCCAAGCTGATGAATCGCAATAATGCGAACAATCCTGTGGTGTCGGCTCTCGTGGATGCCGATGGCGATGCTGTGCCGGCTGGCTTCAACCCGAACCATGCCGTTGGCACCAACTCCAACAACTATCCGTGGGGTCAGTGCACGTGGTACGCGTACCAGCGTCGTGCCGAACTGGGCCTGCCTTCCAGCGGCAACTTCGGCAATGGTGGCGCGTGGGCGGCGTCAGCTTCCGCTCTGGGCTATTGGGTGGACAACACTCCTCGCCATGTCGGTGATGCTGTGGTGTTCGCTCCTGGCCAGGCCGATGCCGATGGCGCGTACGGCCATGTTGCCGTTCTGGAAAAGATCAATGCCGACGGCTCCATTGAGATCTCCGAATCCAATGCCAAGGGATTGGGTGTGATTTCGACCCGTACGTTCAGCGCCGCCGAAGCCGGTAAGTTCCAGTACGTTCACTACTGATTCATTTCATTGGCTTACATTCGGTGATTACTGTTCGGATGTGACGTCGCCTATCGGCAATCGTTCGCGCGAAATGACATTTCAAGTGTTGCGGCCGCGTATTAGTCCGAACTGACCTGTGCCGACACGCCGATATATCCCAATAGCTCCGGGGTGTTTTATTTCTTCCATCCTGTACGAGTTAATGCGCACCGTGTAGGGTGATGGTTCTATGAAGACCAAAACTGTAGCTTCTTCCATTGTTGCCGCGATTGTCTCCTGTGCCTGCTTGTTTATGTTTGTTCCTACAGCAACTGCAGCTGAGGGTGTTACTGTGACTTCCACCAAGTCCTTCCCCTCGTACACCCAGGTGCGCAAAGATCTGACGACTGAAGCCACTGCCACGAGCGTTGAGGACAATGCTGATTGGGGCGGCATTGAGAACCTCGATGTGCCGCAGACGGAATCTCAGGCGGAAAAGGATGCCGCAGCGGCCAAGAAGCTGCCGAAGAGGAGGCCGAGAAGCAGGCGGAGGTCGAGGCTCAGGCGACCCAGGAGCAGGCCAACGCCGCGAGCCGTAATGAGTCTCGCTCTTCTGTTACTTATTCCGATGCCAGTGGTTCGGTTTCCGCTGGTGCCGGTGCCTCTATCGACCGTGCGTATTCTTTGATCGGACAGAGCATGGACTGCACCGCATTGGTCAGTCAAGCGTTGGCGGCCCGTGGCATTAACTTCCACGGTTGGCCTGAAGAGTACGTCAATGTTCCTGGTGGCCACGTAGTCACAGACGGATCCCTGCAGCCGGGCGATATTCTGATTTATGCCAACACCGGTGGATGGAACGGTGGTGCACACTACGATCATGTGGCGTTGTATGTCGGCAACGGTCAGGCGGTCCATGGTGGATGGAATGGCTATAGCGTGGCTCTCGCTAGTGCCATGACCGAAAAGCTCACCATCGTGGTGCGTATCCCGTGATGCAGTCTTATTGATTGATTTATTGCAGGCCTCGGATGCCGATCGGTATCCGAGGCCTGTTGCGTTCTCCTGCCGAATGATGCACCCGCGACATCATCTTCGAAATGCTATTCCTGTTATGAATCGACATGTGTGCTAGTGTATGGCGTTGATGATGAGCGTTAAGACTATTATTTCCACATCAGTGGCGATTATCGCCACGGGTGCCATGTTTGCGTGCGTAGCCCCGTTTGCCTCTGCCGATTCCGCGCAGACGAGTGCTGTGGTGTCCTCACGTTCTTTCCCGAAGGCGAGTTCGGTGAAGAAGAATTTGTTCGCCGAATCCACCTCCACCTCGGTTGATGAGAACTCTAAATGGGGTGGCATCGAGACTCTTGATGTGCCACAGACCGAGTCTCAGGGCGAGAAGGAAGCTGCTGCAGCGGCGGCGGCTCAGAAAGCCGCTGATGAAGCTGCTGCAGCCCAGTCCGCTGCTGCTGCGGCAGCCAGCCGCTCTGAACAGCGTGCGTCGATTCCACAGGTTGACTTGGGTAAAATGACTGGCACTGGCACTGGCGCTGAGCTTGCTAGCTTCTCACTGAAGTTCCAAGGCTATCCGTATGTTGCCGGCGGCAACACTCCGGCAGGATGGGATTGCTCCGGTTTTGTGCAGTACGTCTTCTCCCAGTTTGGCATCTCCCTGCCTCGTACCTCTGGTGCTCAAGCCACCGTGGGTACTCCGGTCGCAAGCTTGGCGGATGCCAAGCCGGGTGACATTCTTGCGAATGGTACTCATGCGGCCATTTACATCGGTAACGGACAGGTGATGAATGCTATGAACGGTGCAGGGAACGGCAGTAAGCGACGTTTCCGTATTCGGTGGAGCTGGATATTCCATTCGCCGCGTGATGTGACAAGAATTATGCGGTAAGCGAATTCGTATTAAGGCACGTCCTTTGGGGTGTGCCTTTTTCGTATACGCGGATTTCTTTTTGAGCGGAGGATACCGGCCAAACCGAGTGTCGCGGGGTATTGTTGAGATACGCGGTATTCGTGCCGCAATAACTTCAAGGAGGTCGTCATGATTAACGACAAGGCTATTCTCGTCGGCGTTGACGGGTCGCATGCCAGTTACAAGGCAACATGGTGGGCCGCGAATTATGCAAAGCACGCGGGGCTGACGCTGCAGATTGTCTGCGCATATTCCCTGCCGAGCTATGCCGCCGTTTCGTTCGATGCCACTTACACGGCGATGGGGGACGATAACGCCGCGCATTCCGATGCTCAGGAGATTCTGTCCAAGGCCAAGGCCATCGCAGACGAGCAGGGCGTCGAAGCCGCCACACTGATTGTTACCGGAGATCCGGCATCGGTGTTCGTCGAATTGTCTCGTAACTACAATCTGATCGTCATTGGCAACCGTGGCAAGGGCGGTCTGGCCGAGCGCCTGCTGGGCACTACGTCCTCATCGCTGCCGGCATATGCTTACTGCCCGATTGTGGTGGTGCCGTACACCGATGATGACGGTAACCTGATGCACCTGAACAACACGATCACCAAGGTGGCCGTCGGCTCCGACGAATCCAAGTGGGGTCTGAAGGCGCTGGACATTGCCGCCGACTTCGCCACGTGCTGGGGTGCGGAACTGGACGTGATTTCCGCTGTGCCGAACCTGAAGGGTGTGGACGGCGAGGACGCCGTCATGGAGTCCTACAAGGACGATCTTGAGGTGCGCATCAAGCCGTTGCAGGAATCGCATCCTGATCTGAAGATCAACAAGCAGATCGTTTCCGGCCCGGCCGTGAGCGCCCTGACCAAGGCCAGCTACGATCACGATGTGGTTGTTGTCGGCTCCCGTGGTCGCGGCGGCTTCACTGGCTTGCTGCTGGGCTCCACCAGCCAGGGCCTGCTGCAGCATGCGGTCGGCCCGGTGTACGTGGTGCCACGCAAGTATGTTGAGGCCGCGGAATCGCGTCTCGACACCGTGCCGAGCTCGCCCGCCGAAGTGCTACCAAGTCGCTGGAGGAGATTGCCGGCGTCGAGGAGATTCCGGTGTCCGCAGCCGAGCCTGAAGTCGCCCAGCAGATCGAAAAGACCATCGATCCCGATCGCCAGTAAAGTCCGAATATACGGAAAGAGGCTCCCGCCAGGGAGCCTCTTCAATTTATATCCCGTCTCAGTGCTTGACGGTGACGTTCATGCGCACCGGGGTCTCCTGCACGTAGGTGTGCTTGACCGTGCAACCCTTGTCGATATGGCGGGTGACGCGCTCCTTGAGCTTGTCGGCATCCTCCTCGGACAGACCGGCGTCGGAAGCATCAATCACCACCTGCTCCTCGAAACCGGTGTAGGCGTCATTTTCCGGGTCGTACGTGCCATCCACCACAATCTTGGCACCCTTGCCCTCACCCAGCGTATGTTCGATGGCGAACTGGCTGGACAGCGCGGCGCAACCGGCCAGCGCGACCTTCATCAGATCGCCCGGCGTGAACTGGCCACGATCCTTGCCGAACTTAATGTGTGCGCCATCGTCGCTGAACGCATCCCACGAACCGTCCTTGTTACGCTCAACCCACAGTCGCTTACCCATAGCTGCTCCTTTATTTTCAGCCGCCGGCGATCTGGCCCATCGCCATGCCAGCGGGGGAGCGCGGCACCTGGCCGCTCTCCCGCATCAGTGGACTTCTATATTATGCCCCTAAGCTACACTGGTGCACATGGCTTTGACCGAAGAACAACTCGCAGATATTCGCTCCCGTATCCCCGCACGTCCCGAAACGGACATTCCGATGCCCTATGAGGACCTGGTGCGCAAGATCCTGACCGAAGGCACGCTGAAGTCCGATCGCACCGGCACCGGCACGATTTCCCTGTTCGGCCAGCAGATGCGCTTTGACCTGTCGAAGTACTTCCCGTTGCTGACCACCAAGACCGTGTTCTTCAAAGGCCTGGCCTATGAGCTGCTGTGGTTTTGAAGGGTTCCTCCAACATCAACTGGCTGCTGGAGCACAACGTGCATATTTGGGATGAGTGGGCGGACGAGAACGGCGATCTGGGCCCGGTCTATGGCGTGCAGTGGCGTTCCTGGCCCGCGCCGACCCCCGAGGACCCGAATCGCACCATCGACCAGATCTCCAATGTGCTCGACCTCATCAAGCATCATCCGGATTCGCGCCGCATGATCGTCTCCGCGTGGAATCCGGCCGAGGTGGAGAAGATGGCGTTGCCGCCCTGCCACGCGCTCTTCCAGTTCTACGTGGCCGACGACAAGCTAAGCTGCCAGCTGTACCAGCGTTCCTGCGACATGTTCCTCGGCGTGCCGTTCAATATCGCCTCCTACTCGCTGCTCACCATGATGATGGCGCAGCAGGCCGGGCTCAAGCCGGGCGAATTCGTCTGGACCGGCGGCGACTGCCATGTTTACGACAACCACGTCGACCAGTTCCTTGAGCAGCTGGGCCGCAAGCCCTACCCGTACCCGACCATCGAGATCCGTAAGGCCGATTCCCTGTTCGACTACCAGTATGAGGACTTCAAGGTCGTCGGCTACCAGCATCACCCCACTATTAAGGCACCTGTTGCGGTCTGATGCTGATTACCGTTTCGTGGACAGCGAATACTGTGAAGGTGACGGCCCCCGAGTCTTCGCTGTCCACTACACTAAGGCCCAGTTCCGCAATCCAGGAGGAGTAAGCGAAATGGAGCATGACAGTAGCCGTAGCGGCTATCACGAACCCGAGCCCGGATCTGCCGGGCTGTCTGCCACTGAAGAAGACTGGGGTGACGATTATCCCAAGACCTTCTCGGTGAATCTTATCTGGCCGAAGCCCGTGACAAGGAAGGTCGCGCCGGTGCCATCGGCCTCAATGGTGGCATGCCTTGCACTGTGCCGAGGATATGAAGCATTTCAAGGAGCTGACCGTCTCCCATCCGGTGATTATGGGTCGTAAGACCTGGGAATCGCTGGGGGCAAGTACCGGCCGCTGCCCAACCGCGACAACATCGTCGTTTCCCACGATCCGATGTACCGTGCGCCGGGGGCACTGTGGTCACCAGTCTTGACGACGCGCTCGATATGGCCCGTCAGGAGGCGATTCCGGACGACGGTCTGGACCGTTCGGAGATTTGGATCATCGGCGGCGCCCAGTTGTTCGCCAAGGCTTTGCCGTTCGCGGACAAAGCTATGTGACTGATCTGGCCGCCACCGTGGATGCCGACAGCTACGCGCCCGATATGGCGTCGCTGGTCGAGGCCGGGATGTGGCGGGAAGCCGAAGTGGGCGAGTGGCATACGCCCGCCAAGGAGGAGTCCGGCATCGATTCCTATCGTTTCCGTATCTTGGCCAAAACCAAGTAAGCATGCGAATCCGGCTTATGCCCTTTATAGCGGCATGAGCCGGATTCATATTCATTCGACCCCAACAATACAGTCGGGCCGTGTGCGGCCCGGTGAAGCCCGATTGAGGATTGATTCAAAGCTATGAGCAATACCCAGCCCTACACCGTAATGACCGTCTGCACCGGCAATATCTGCCGTTCGCCTATGGGTGAGATCATTCTGCGTCACTTCTTTAATGAGCGCGGTCTTGGCGACCAGGTGAACGTGGAATCCAGCGGTGTGTCCGACGAGGAGTGGAGCCACCCGATCGACCCGCGTGCCGTGCGCGTGCTACGCGAACGTGGCTATGGTGATGAGATTCCGCGTGACCACTTCGCACACCGCATCTCGCGTGAGGAAATCGACGTACCGACCTGTTCCTGCCGATGACCGCCTCCCACATGCGCGCCCTGCTGCGCATGCTGCCGGCCGGCAAGCGCGCCGAAGTGCACATGTACCGCAGCTTCGACCCGAATCTGCCCAAGCCGAAGCCCGGCCGCGAAGATCAGATCGATCTGGTGGACCCGTGGTACGGCGGCAAGCACGAGTTCGAGGTCGCCATCGACCAGATTGAGGAAGTCGCCCCGTACATCGTCGATTGGGTGGCGAAGCAGCTGTAGGAATCGGCCTGTGGCCGATGCTGTGTGTTTCGCAGTCTTACGACTGCGGGTCTCTACCTCCGTCACCGCTTCGCGGTGCCGCCTCCCTCGTCAGAGGAAGGTACAGAAGATTACCTCCCTCTGTAAGGGAGGTGCTGAGCATAGCGAAGCGGAGGGAGAGACTAACGAGTCGGGTGCCTCAGAACACCAGTTGCACCAGCAACATATATACAATTGTGCCGCCGGCGATTGAAAGCAGCATATTGCGTTTCCATACGTGCAGCAGCACGATGACGGTGCAGGCGATGAGTTCCGGAAGGCCGTGTGAACCGGTCAGAATCGGGGTGTTGCGCAGTGCGTATACCACCAGTAGACCGGTCATCGCATAGGGCAGGACCTGGCCGAAATACTCGATGATGCGCGGCGGCTGCTTGGACTCGGGAAACACCAGAAACGGCAGAAAACGGGTGCACATCGTGCCCAGCACCACCGTCACGATAGTGATTGCGCCTTGCCAGATGGTCATCGTCATCGCGTCTGTCCTTCCTTCTGCTGGTCCGCTGCGTGGCTCATGGCATGGTCTGCCGTGGCTTCCGGGGCGTCGGCGGCCGGCCGCAACACGTCCAGATGCGGGCGTAGCGCGACGAACAGTATCAGCATGGCGATCATTGAGGGAATCATGAAATCATTGGCCCCGAATATCAGCAGGCAGGCCAGTGATGTCAGCACACCGATGACGGCGGACAGTCGCTCGCGATGCTTGCCGTCGAGCCACTGATCGAGGAAGATCACCAGAAACAGCGCGGTCAGTACGAAATCAAGACCGTCGGTATTGAACGGCAGATGCGCGCCGATCAGCCGCCCAGTGTGGCGCCGGTCACCCAATACAGCTGATTGCACAGCGTAACCCAGAAGTAGAACCAGCCACGGTCGATGCCGGCGGGGATTTTCGCGGTGGAGTTGATGGCAAAAGTCTCGTCGCACATACCGAAAATCAGGTATGGGCGCTTCCAGCCGAGCCCTTTGAATTTGCCGAGCATGGATAGTCCATAAAACAGGTGACGGGCGTTGACCATCAGGGCCAGCAGAAAGCCGGCGAGCGGGTTGAACGCGGAGAGCAGCAGATTCACCGTGACGAATTCCATTGAACCGGCGAAGATGAACGCGCTCATACACATCGGCCATACGAAGGAGAAGCCTTTGGTGCCCATGAGAATGCCATACGAGGCGCCGAGAAACAGGAACCCCAGGCAAATCGGTATGGTCAGCGGAAACGCCGCTTTGAGCGCCGGCAGCCAGGCGTTGGTGTTGGTGTTGGCGGTGTCTGCCATGTGGATGATGTTCTCCTTGTACAACTGGTCTGCCGGCCGATGTTCGCCGATGATGCCATATGCGGTTATACACGCATGGTGTCGATAAACGGGGTGAGGGTGGCGTCGGGACTGTGCGCGAAGTCACAGTGTGGAGGATGTCACATCGTCTACGGTGGGATAGTCCTTGTGGCGGGCGCGAACACGTGCTGAGATGAAACCATGAGCACATATCAAGCGGGCCGAATGCTTTCAGACCTGGTCCCGCGAATACGAAAAGACCTCGGTCGCTATGACCGGGGTCTTTAGTGAAGTACCCCCAGAGAGAGTCGAACTCTCGTTGTCAGATTGAAAGTCTGGTGTCCTAACCGTTAGACGATGGGGGCGAACAACTCGAATTACTTTACGGGAGGTTGTTCGGTTATGCAAATCGACGGCATTTCGGCGTGTCGCAATCAGTTCAGGGTAACGGCCTGATAGGTGAAGTCATGAATCACGCGGCCGGCGGCCAGGCCCTTCTTCTCGAAGTTGGTGAGCACGCGGCCCTCGAATCGCTCGGATTCGGTGAAGTCGGCGTGCGGCATATCGGCGGCCATGTCGGCATTGCCCTTGCCCACGTGCTCCAGCGGCAGGCTGACGGTTACGCTGCCCAGGTTCTTCCAGCCATCGAGGCCGTCCATCACCTCGTGCACGTGCAGGCATAGTCCTCGATGTCGGTGGCGATACGCCAGACGCCGTCTGTGACCAGCGCGCGATGAATGTCGCCGGCCATGGCCTTCTGCACGATGCGGCGCTTGTGGTGCTTCTTCTTGGGCCAAGGGTCGGGGAAGAAGGTCCATACCTCGGCCACGGTGCCGGCCGCGGTCACCTTGAACAGCTCGGGCGCATTGACCTGGGCCACGCGAATGTTGGTCAGCCCCTGCTTGCCGGCGAGCAGCAGCGTGTGGGCCACGCCGGGTCATAGACCTCTAGAGCAAGGAAGTTCGTCTCCGGGTGGGCTGCGGCTGCTGCCACCACGTTTTCTCCCTGCCCGGTGCCGATTTCCACAATGAGCGGATTATCGTTGCCCCATGCGGACTCCACGAACGCGCGGTCGAGCGTGACGCCTTCGCGCACGTCCAACAGGTTGCCGGCCGCAATATCCAACAGATATGTGCCGGCATAGTTGTCCCATGCGCGCTGCAGGCGATCGTCCAAACGTCCGGAGCGGCGTACGAAGGAGAGCACCTTGTGCAGGGGGTGCGCCGGTGCCTCGGTGTGGTCTGTGCCCATCGCGGCGACGGGATCGATTGCTGTGGATTCGGGATTGGTCATATATTCCTCGGATTTTCCTTGTGCGCCGCACCGCTGTTCATTCATTAGGTCGATTTGGCGTTCATTAGGTAGGTGGTGTGCGATACCAACCACCATATCAAGCCGTTTACCCGGTGTCCGTGCGGGCCGGCTCCGGGCCGACCTACCTAATGAACGCCAAATCGACCTAATGAATGCAGATATTGCCGGACGACACCACCGTTTTGTGCGATTATGTTCGTGTGATATACTCAAATTGTTTCAAAAGGTAACAAAGCGGACCAAAAGTGAACAGCCGCTGAACTCCCCACGGCCGACACTTGCAACCCGCACAAGGAAAGGTCAACTATGACAGTTCTCGTCACCGGCGGCTGCGGCTACATCGGCGCTCATGTCGTTCACGCACTCCATCAGCCGGCGAAAAGGTCGTTGTCGTCGACGATCTGAGCTACGGCAAGCCCACTCGCATCGAAGGCTCCCGCCTGTACGGCATGGATATCGCCGCCCCGGGCGCCGGCGAGCGTTTGGCCGAAATCCTCGATGCCGAAGCGTCGACTCCGTGATCCACTTTGCCGCTCGCAAGCAGGTCGGCGAATCCGTGGAGAAGCCGCTGTGGTACTACCAGCAGAACATCAACGGCATGCTCAACGTGCTCACCGGCATGACCCAGTCCAAGAACGCCAAGAAGCTCGTCTTCTCCTCTTCCGCCGCCACCTATGGTGTGCCGCCGGTCGATGTGGTGCCTGAGGACGTCGTCCCGATGCTGCCGATCAACCCCTACGGCCAGACCAAGCTGTTCGGCGAGTGGATGGCACGCGCCTGCGAGCAGCCGTTCGGCATCCGCTTCTGCGCGCTGCGCTACTTCAACGTGGCCGGCTGCGGTCCGGTGGAGCTTGAGGATCCGGCCATCCTGAACCTCATCCGATGCTGTTCAATCGCCTCAAGCTAGGGCAAGGCTCC
>ENA-OQBT01000292-OQBT01000292.1-human-gut-metagenome-genome-assembly--contig:-NODE-292-length-34246-cov-3.516897_pt1 | contig 34246 bp, 31 predicted proteins | sample MGYA00242749_ERZ504557 | MGnify/ENA primary metagenome ERZ504557 (study PRJEB26092, sample SAMD00036243) | human gut metagenome | host: Homo sapiens | study: EMG produced TPA metagenomics assembly of... | reverse complement strand
CAGACAACACTGTAGTTCCATCCATGCTGCCCTGCATTACCTGCTGCATTATCTGTTGCTGCATTGTCACTGCTTTGTTTTTTCAGCACGTTCACAACTGCACGCTCTTCGCGTGAGATATATTTTTTCTATTGCATTGCCGTTGAAGCCATGGAAGCTTCTGACATAATACATAAATCTGGATATATAATTCGTATCCTCATTGATAACAGGTGTCATTGTATAAATTATGTTTTCTATAAACCCGACAATATCTGCACTTTCCTGTCCTCCTACTATCGGAAAATATATAAAGTACATCTCTTTTGTCATCTCGTTTATGTATACGTCATCCATATTAAAACGAACACTGTTTACGTTCAGTCCGTTATTGTATACATCCTGAACCATTATTACTATCTGCTCCATCATGAAAAAGAAATCATATTTGCTTACGGCTTTTTTCAATCTATCGGTAAGATTTATATTTGCAGGGCACGTATATGTGACACTGTCTTTTTTTGTTTTTGTCACATGCATGATTCCACATGGTTTTATTCTGGCTAGCTGGCTTAGTTCGGTTTCATTTATTCTTTCCTTTCGTCCTGCCTTCATCATGGCAGTAACGGTCGATTTTTTTATGCTTACTTTTAATTTAGACATTCGCTATTTTCCATTCCTTATGAGATACATTCTGTCGTATGTAAAAATTCTATTTTCTTTGTTACTTCGAACCTGATATTGGTTTTCTGCAGTTTTTCGGTTATATCTTCCAATACTGTGGTTTCATCCTGCAATACTTCTGTCGGTGCATCCAGCACAGTAGTTTCATCTATATTTTGTGTATATCCCGGCTTTTTCTTATTCTCCCCTGCCAGGTATATGACGGTGCTATTGGACCGGACGATGTTATGTCAATATGTCCCGCTGTCTGCTTTTGTACAATTGCTGCAATTCCTTTCCGGGCAGATTTTCCTGTAAGTGCACCTATGACCTTCGGTATTTCAAGCACTATAAATATGACTATTGAAGCTATAAGCATTATGGCAAATGCCGTGAAGGATACGTAAAATATCATCCTGTACAGATTATAAGTCATCTTTGTTTTCCTCCTTCACGCTCTGTGCCTTCTCAATTGTTTTGTCTATATTATCCTGCAATCCTGTTATCTGCTCGCGCATTATGGATTTATCCAGCTTTTCTGTTTTGTCCTTTATCGTATGTAATAAATCCATAACTTTATCCTTATCTGTCACTGCTATAAATGATGTGATATTTGTGTCAACTATATCATCTATCTCATTCCATACCTGAATCTTTGCGTCTACGCTGTCAAAATCCTCTGATTTTGCATATAGCTCATTTATTTGCTTCCATAGCTTTTTGTATTCTTCATATGTTTTTTCTGTCTGTTGTATCTTTGCTCCATCATACTGGCTAATCAATGTCAGACAATCTGATATCTCACAGTATATTCCTGCCTCCGGATGATTCTCCTTTACTTCCTTGAACCACTGCGCCGCACTGGAGTATCTGTCTTTTTCCACATTGATTTCGTAGTAGAATAAAAAGCTTTCACCAATCTTATAGCATACATCCTCATATCCCTTTGGATTTTTTCCTTTCAGCTTTGCCATGACATCATATGTATGCACCCGGCCATTGTGGTCCTTGCAATCTATACCTACCATCAGCCTGTTCAATATCTGCGCCTCATCCCTGTCCAGCACAAAATCGTCTGTCAGTTTGTCATTCAGCTTAAGATATGCCTCCGTCCTTGTCGGGTCGGTGACTATAGCCGTGTAATATCCATTGTCATAATTGTCATAGGTATCCGCTTCTTTTAATATGCTATTATAGTTTTCATTTTTTTTGTGTTCTGCCGCACAATAGCTTAATACTGTGCTTGTTCCAAGCAGCATCGTCAAAACTGATGTGGTGATAAATACCGCAAGCTTTCTCTTTAGATTCTTCCTATACATGTCATCAATCTCTGTATAGTGCTCAAGGTCATACATCAGCTCAGCTGCGCTCTGATATCTGTTGTTTGGATCCGGCTGTGTACACTTTGTAATAATACGTTCAAGACCACCTGACAATGTTGGGTCAATTTCTCTGATCGGCCTTATTTCGTAAGGTGGCTCACAGGGATTCATTCCCGTAACAAGATGATACATTGTGGCTCCCAGACAATATATATCTGTTCTCGCGTCTGTCTGCCCCATTCCACCAAACTGTTCCGGTGCAGCATATCCCATCGTGCCAAGACATGTTGTATCCTCTATGTTATTTTCCTTATATTCCCTTGCTGTTCCAAAATCTATAAGCACCACATTTCCATCAGGCTTTAGCATTATGTTTGCCGGCTTCATATCACGATATATGATTGGCGGGTTCTGTGAGTGCAGATATCCAAGAACATCGCATAGCTGTTTGGCCCACTTTATCACATTTTTCTGCGACTGGGCTCCGTACTCCTGCAATGCTGTCTTGAGAGAATTTCCCTCTATATAATCCATTACGATAAGGAATCTGTCATCCTCATCTATGACATCGACAATATCAGGAAGACTGGGATGGCTCAGTTTTTTGAGCATATTGGTCTCCGCAACAAGACTTTGCTTTACCACCTCAAAATCCTTTACTCCATCCTTTCTGACCTCTTTTATTGCCCACTGTTTGTTTGCCCTTTCATTCATAGCCAGGTACACAACGCTCATTCCGCCGTGTCCAACTTCGTTTAGTATCTTGTATTTTCCGTCAATTAAAGAGCCTATTTCAAGCATCTGTTCCTCCTACTGTGCCTTTATGAGCGCTGCTGTTATATTATCGCGCTCTCCTCTTTGCATGCTTAGTCTGATGAGCTGCTCCAGTCTGTCGTGCATATTCTGCCCATCTACAGTTGCTGCCGTTTTCAGCATCTCATAGATTTCCTGTTCTGATACCTCATGCCTGAAGCCATCTGAACAAAGCAGAAGTGACATTCCATTTTTCATTGCCCCGGTCCTGTACTCCGGCTTTACTTCTGCTGATGCCCCGACACACTGCAGCAGTACATTCCTTCGCGGATCTCTCATAGCCTGCTCCTGTGTCATATTTCCATTCATAATTTCCCGCTGTACATATGTCTGGTCTGTCGTAAGCCTTTCTATATGGTCTGAAAGGCTATATATTCTGGAATCGCCCACGTTTATAATGTAGTAGGCTTTTTGCGTGACAAGCAGCGCTACCACTGTTGTTCCCATGTTTACTGCATGTGCTTTGCCATATGCTTTTATTTTTTCGTTCTGCTGCTGTATTACTTCATCCCACTGTCTTTCCAGAATCAGACTGTCAATATCCGGGTTCGACGATTTGCAAAGCTCAGGCAGCTGCTCGTCACTCCATCTGTCAAATGCTCTGACTACAGTGGCACTGGCCAGCTCACCCTTCGATAAGCCGCCCATGCCGTCCACATAATACTGCAAACATGTCTCTTTGCATGTTGAGAAGCACTTTACCAGCAGACTATCCTGATTAGTTTCTTTTACGATTCCTCTGTCCGTGTCAGCTGCTATTTCAAATCTCATACTCACTCCTCCCAGAATTCAAAATCTTCGTTGCCAAGTCTGCCTTGAAGGGCATGCGCTTTCGCGCATGCCACAGACATTGTTGTTTTTCCCACACCACCACATGGTGATGTAAATACATAGGTAATTATCTTATTGCTCATCATTGTCTTTCTTTTCTTTCATCTTTTTTCTCATATAATAAACGATTATCAATATCGCAATTATAAGTACAAATAATAATATTGCTCCAATTATATATACTGCCTTATCATTGTTTGTTTCTACTGATTTGACATCTGACGAATTTGATTCCATAGGTACATCATCTTCGGCAATCTCTGTATCTGCTTCTGTATCCTTACCATATATTTTTTTCACTTCATTGGTCTTTCCACCTTCGTCAACAGAACAGTCTGCACACTCTACCATAAGCCTTGAATCACCGTCTTTTGCAGAGAGCACCTCCTTAGGTACCTCAAACTCTATCTTTCCGTCATGCTTGTCCAGATAGTCAAGCATATCGTCTCCCGACATTTCCTTGATAACCTTTTTTTCTTTGTCATCCTTGCCCACTACAGTAATCTTTACACGTCCAAGCTTTCCGCCATCATCCTTCGGCATCAATACTGCATTCTTTGAGCCAATATAGTTTTCATTGTTTTTATCTACACCTGTCAATGTATATGTAGGTGCTGTCTTGTCCACAATAAATTCAATATTTACACTCTTCACATCACTGTAGGCAACTGAATCTGCTTTGTCCTTTGTCTCCACAACGATATTGTACTGACCCTCTTTTTCAAATACCGCATTTGATATCACATATTCGTACTTATGCCAGCCATCGCTTTCACTTACATTATTCACACTGAAGTCTGTTCCCTGCTTAAGTGCTTTTCCATTTACTTTGACAGTACAGCTGGTAACTTCATCCGGATTTATCTCTCTGACTACCACATTATGGTATACCTTCTGCACATAGTAATCCTTTACAAGCTTCATCGTATTGTCATCCAGCGAGAAGATTGAACCGCCTTTGTTTATGGAGAAATCCATCAATTTTTCTCCCTGCCCTGCAGTCTCTGTCACCTGCTTTCCGCCTGCATCTATAATATTGACTGTTTCATAAGAATTTCCGGCCTTATCCTGTGCATGGCATGTCAGTGAATACACTCCATCCTCATTGAGATTTCTAAACTCTACACGTTGTCCGTTTGAAATTGATATCACATTTCCGGTAATCGTTTTTCTTACGAATCTGCTATTTTCATATACCTCAACTGTAAGCACCGGTGAAAAGTATTCAAGATTAGTATCTGTGCACTCTATTACAAATGACATATTTCCTGAATTATTGTTTACTGAGCCCGGGGTTACTCCGTTGATTGTTACAACAGGCTTTGTCGTATCTATGCAGAACTCCTGCTTTGCAAGGTCTTTTGCCTTATTGCCGGCTTTGTCTGTATATGCAAGTGACCATGTATATGTGGCATCCGCATCAAAGCTTAATGTTGCCGTATGTATATCACCATTATCTGACCAGCTTCCAAATGCCGGTGCTGCTACTGATTTTCCTGCATCCTGCGCAGTCATGCTCAGTGCTATTCTGCTTGTATCAAAATTGTGCTCTGTGATTGTCACAGTTGCTGTTCTCTTGTTATTATAATAGTTTCCGTTTGATGCACTGTTGTTATCATATGCTACCGAAATAACAGGTGCTGTCGTATCAATTGTAAATTTTGTCGGTGCAAGCGAATTTGCATAATCCACTCCTGCTGCGGCATTTCCCGCAATGTCTTTTACTCCGATTCCAAATGTGTAATCGTCATCATGTCCGTAATATATTGTGGCAACATGTACTGTATCATCACCGTTACCGCTTCCACCTTCTGTGCTCCAGTTTGAAAGAGCAGGTGCCTTACCTGCTGCGGCTTTTATTTCCGCTGCTACCTTTGATGCATCAAAGTTACGCTCTGTTACTTTTACGGTTGCTGTTCGCGGTGCTTTGAAGTATGCTGTGTCTCCAAATGATGTATCTGCACTGTTATTGTCATAGCTTACCTGCACTGTTGGTGCTGTTGTATCTATTTTTATGTATTTTGTTACTGTGTATGCCGTTCCTGCATTGTCTGTTGCGGTAACATCTATACGCACTTCATTACTGTTGTTTGAAGCCGCGCTTATGTCAAATTGCTCTGTTACATGATTTTCCAGATCTTTTAAGCCCGCTGCTGTCTTATCATAGCTATATAATGTTCCATCCTGTGTCGTCTGTCCCATATTTGTTACCGTATAGTTTACGCTCTTTATTCCTGATGCAACTCCTGTGGCATTCTCATCTGATACCTCTATACTTACCGGCACATCTGCACTGTACACTCCTGATGCTGTCTCAGGTGTGATGACTGATATTGCCGGTGCGCATGTATCAACTACCAATCCATTTGTGCTGATATATGAAACATTACCGCTTAAATCTGTAACCCTGACATATACCACGCAGTTTTTGTTCTCGCATTCTATCGGTTCACTGAAGGTGCCATCCTCATTAAGGCTGTCAAGTGTCTTCCAGTCAGCCTCCTGAATACTGTCTACGTCAATTATTGCATCCTCTGCTGAAACGAAATACTCTGCTGACTTGATGCCGCCATGCTCATCTCCAAGCTGTCCGGCAATATTGACCTTCTTGGCAGCAAATCTTGAAATCTCATATTTGTCTTTTGGCAGCAATAAATCCCACACGGTATCCATGCCTGTTGAAAGTCCGTCAAACCTGATATTTCCTGTCGGCGACTGTACGTCAATTACAAACTCTGCTGATTTGTCTCCTTCTATCTCAAATCCATTATCTGAATTACCACACAAATCTTTTGCACTGACACTCAGCTCATACTTGTGTCCTGCATTGAATACAAGCTGCTTACTGTAAACAGCTTCTGCTCCCTCGCCTGTCTTTACCCAGTATGACTTTTCAGACCACGCATCTGACTGTGTCTGTTCATTTCCATCAACCTTTACATTGATTTTTGTTTCATCTGGGTCAAAGAAAAGCTCATTCTCTTTTACCGAAATGGTTGCAATCCTGTTTTCCCTGTAATACTCAGTGCCTTTTACACTGCTGATGCACTGTGGATCCGGCTGCTCAGGTGTACCATATGTCACTGTTATTACAGGCGCTGCCTTGTGAATATAAAATGCTGGCTGCCGCTTGCTGTCAAATCCGCTACAGTCACGTTTCCTGCCTCATCAACAGCTTTAACATATACATCTACCTTTTTATCCAGATAAGCCTCAGCCGATACATTTATGATTCCTGATTCATCAAGCTCATTCCATGCACCTTCATCATCCGATACTGACTGATCATCTGTCACTATCTGGTATTTTGCTGATACAACACCTGAAATGCTGTCAGCTACACTTGTTTTTATACGACATCGTCATTGAAATATTTTCTGTTTTTGCCCGCTTCAGGCTCTATACTGACATCAGGTGACTGACTGTCCATGCTGAACTTGAAGCTGTCACCTTTAACCTCTGTCTTAAGACCGGCATAATCAGTTGCCTTTACTGAAAGCATCAGATCAATTCCGTTAAACTGCTCTGTTGCCGGAATGGTTATCCTTCCTTCCCCGCTCTCGTCAAGCTCAACAGTCTGTCCTGATACAATTTTCCTTTTCCCGTCAAATACAGTGTATTCAACACTCTTAATTCCTGATAAGCTGTCAGCAGCCTTAACGATATAGCTTATATCATCCTTATGCCAGCCTTTTTCATCGGCTGCTGTCATGGTATCCTGGGACACTGTAAGCTCCGGTGGCAGGGTATCAACAACCAGCTTCGATGTGGAGAAAAATGCTGTCTCGCCATTACAATTGTCCTGAGCCTTTACATATACGTTATATGAAGTATCCTTCAGATCAGATGTATTAATCTTGTACTTATATCGGGCATCATATGTATCCTCAATAAGCTCTAACGGCTTCCATGCTGAATCATCAAGCGCTTTTACCTGCTCATCATTTAAAATACTGCCACTTTCATCTGATTTATTCACATAGTAGAATGCCTGCTTTATTCCGCTGATATCCTCCAGCTGTCCATATACATTTGCTGCCTGCTGACTGGCCATATTCTGCTCGTCTATTAAATCAGCATCATATCCAATAGTACCTGAAGGCGCTTTTCTATCCACATAAAACGGCTGCTCTATTGAGCTTGTATCATTACACTCATGCTCCGCCTGATCCTTCGCATGCATTCTGATTATCTGATATTTGTGTTCCTCATCCGCTTTTGTACCAAATGTGATGCAGCTGCTATAATCAGCCCCTGTCACGATCCAGTCACTATACTCTATTCCTGCATCAATCAGCTTCTGGGCATTATTGACATCAAATACATCGAATTCTTCCCGGTCATCAACCTTTACCCAAAGCTGTGTGGAACCATCATCCAAAGAGACATCGTGGATATTCATGTCTACTTTTCTGACATTTCCATAATAATCCACAGCATCCTTTGTGAAAGCAGGTTTATCATCCTCCTTTGGATTCAATGTTATCTTTGGAGGCTGTGTATCATATTTGTAGTCGAGCTGCAGACTTCCAATATCTGTGATAGCTCCGCTTTCCTTGTCCTTACGTGCTATTACAAGAGTCTGTCTGTTATCACCCTGCTGTGGCATAAGCTGATATTTATCAGCTTCAATCCATTCATCACCTTTTCTAACCACATATACCGCCTGATTGTCACTTGCCAGCGATAATGTAGGTGCTTCTACATAAAACTGTGTCCCCTGCAGCATTGTCCCTGTCAGGCTGTTATTCATACTGCTGTAATCATATTCTTTGATGGTAACAGTATATTCTGCCTCTGCTGACTTATATTTGTCATCTTCTGCTTTTGTCACCTTTATCCTTACAGTTCCGGTATCCTTTGCTGTCCATATACCGTTTGATGCAAAGTCTGTATCCTTTTCAATCAGATTTTTGCCTTCTACAACAGTGTATTTTAAATTGTCAACGGCTGCATCAGCCCTGTCGGATTTTACCACCGGAACAACTTTGTTCCCCACATAAATATCATCCGCCGGTGTATACTCTACCGTCAGCTGCTGTGGCTGTTTTTCCTCGGTGGCATTATTATCCGAATCCTGTTCATCTGGAATTTTACTGTCAGATATATCATCCGAAGCTGCGTCGTTAGATATATCATACTCTGAAGAGGGTGTATCAGCACTTACCTGTGTTGCCGGAAGCGATGTCGCACCCATTACAGAAGCTAGCATGATTTGCTTAGTAACCTTGTTTAAGTTTTTTATTAAACACTTCTCATATCTCCTTTTCTATAGTATTTTTTTGTAACTATTCCGTTACGATTTTATTTATATTCCCACTCTTCATTCCATTATACAAAACAATGGTCACACAACGGTCACACGGAGACAACTTTGTGAAAACTGCATAATAAAAGCGCGAAAATTACATATTTTTTAGACAATTTTCGGCGCTTTTTTGGATTATTTTTTTGTAACTATTATTTACTATACTTGTTGTATATCTTTTCAAACGCAGGCATAGAGTGCTTTATCATTTCCCTGTCCACACAGTATGATATTCTCACCCAGCCCGGACAGCCGAAGCCGTCTGCTGCTACTATGAGCACATCCTCCTCCTTTGCCTTCTCGCAGAATGCATTGCTGTCATCCTCGAGTGCCTTTACAAACATATAAAAGGCTCCATCCGGCTTGAAGCAGTGATAGCCTATCCTTGTGAGTCCCTCGTACAGAAGGTCTCTGTTTTCTTTGTAGGCATTGATATCACCGGTTGCCCCCTGGCATTTTACTATCATCTTCTGGAACAGGCTTGGTGCACACACGTAACCGAGTGCTCTTCCCGCACCACAGACTGCTGCATACAGCTCTGCCTTATCGTACACCTCATCAGGCACGAGGACGTATCCTATTCTCTCTCCCGGCAGTGAAAGTGACTTGCTGTATGAGTAGCATACCAGTGTGTTGTCGTAATATTTGGTCACAAACGGTACCTTGATTCCGTCGTAAACTATCTCCCTGTACGGCTCATCTGCGATAATGAATATCGGTCTTCCTATCTCCTTAGACTTTTTCTCAAGGAGGTCTGAGAGCTTTTTGATGGTCTCCTCAGAATAGACTGTGCCGGATGGGTTGTTTGGTGAATTGATTATGACACCTCTGGTGTGCGCATTGATTCTCTCCTCAAGAGCCTCAAAATCTATCTGAAAATGCTCTGTGTCTGCATGCACCTCTACAAGCCTTGCTCCTGCTGCATTCACAAATACCTTGTACTCCGGGAAATATGGCGCTATGGTAATAAACTCATCATATGCGTCACTTGTCAACGCACGAAAGCAGATTGACAGCGATGCCGCTGCTCCCATTGTCATATAAAGGTTGTCTGCATTAAAATGTGTGCCATGTGTGTTGTTCAAAAATTCAGCTATTGCCGCTCTCGTTTCCACGTCTCCCTGTGCTGAGGTGTAGCCGTGCAGCGCAACAGAATCATAATCTGTCACAAGCTCCTTTATTGTGTCGTTTACTATCTGCGGAGCCGGTATGCTCGGGTTTCCTATTGAGAAATCATATACATTTTCCTTACCTACAATTGCTGCTCTTTTTTTACCATACTCGAAAAGCTCCCTGATTGCTGAGCGCACGCTTCCGAGCTGGTACATGCTTTCGTTTACTACCATTTTCTTGTCTCCTTATCTCTGATGTTCTTGCATGTTTACTATTATAATATCTCTGCTTATGACATACAAATGTCTTTATAAACATCTCTTTATACACATATTGTTACCATTCATGATCGTTTATCGTGATATGAATGCCTCCATCCCGGCACGCTTCGTCATATCAATATGCTCCTTAAGCTCGCGGGCTGACATTCGCAGTGCCCCCAGGCTCATGACCGTCTGCTGCTCCAGTCCGTCAGAGGTTGCCACTGTTACCTTGTACCTGTCACGTATGCCAAACACAGTCTTTTCGATAAATGCATCGGCTGTCTCGTCCTGCTTTGTATACACAACCTCTATGTTGTGGAAGGTCTCGCGCTTTCCGGCATTGCCCTTCACCTTGTACGCATCAAACACCAGCAGCAGATGACAGCCCTTATAGCCCTGGTAATCCGATAAAACATCCTTCAGCGCATCTCTCGCCGAATCAATGTTTATGCGCGAGAGCTCTTTTAAATCCTCCCATGCAAATATTATATTATATCCGTCAACTATCAGGTACTCTTCCCCCGGGGATTTCTTCGGATAAATCGGATTGCCGTGCTTATCATGCTTTACTGTGCGCGGTTTACCACTTAGGCCTTCATACTCATTTTTCTTTTTACCTGACCATTTGCGCCTCTGATCCTCTGCGATATCGTTTTTGCCCATGCCAAACTCCCTGGCATAAACATCTGCAAGCTGCGCATCAAGCTCCACTGATGACATACCGGAAACTGCTTTCTCAAAGCTCGTCCTTCGGCGGTTTCCGGCAAGCGCCTGCGCATCCTCCGCTGAAAATGCATTCTGTGTGCGGGCACTCGCTGCAAGTGCTCCTCAGACTCATCCCCGTGATAGACATACGGCAGATGCATATGCTCCGGTACCTCATCCCACGGCACCACGTAGCCTGAGCCGTGCGCACAAAATACCGAGCCTGTCGGATTGCGGAAATCCTCCTCGCTGTCATAGTGCATCTGCGCAATCACCTCCGCAGGATTGTGACACTCATCATAACCCCACAGCTCCAGTGTCAGGTGCCCGAGCCCCTTTGTATACGCATGCACCAGACTCACATAATCCTGCATTGTCGCAACCGGTGCCTTTCCTGTAATTGTTGCCATCTCCCTCGCAGCGGTTGTGGCAAACTGCGGGCTCCCGGCTCTTGCAAATCTCTGCTCCAGATCTGTCATTGCACGGCCGACATACTCCATCGGCACCTGTAGGATAAAGCTGTAGTATGGCTCCAGCAGCACGCTCTCTGTGGATTTAAGCCCCTGGCGGATTGCTCTGTATGTAGCCTGGCGGAAATCGCCTCCCTCCGTGTGCTTTACATGTGCTCTTCCTGTAAGAATAGTGACCTTCACATCGGTAAGCGCTGAGCCTGTGAGCACACCCCTGTGCTCCTTTTCCTCAACGTGTGTGGCTATGAGGTGCTGCCAGTTTTTGTCAAGCACATCCTCACTGCAAGTGGATGTAACTGTGATTCCGCTGCCACGCTCCGCCGGCGACAAAAGCAGATGCACCTCTGCATAGTGGCGCAACGGCTCAAAATGTCCTACTCCCTCGACAGCCCTCGCTATCGTTTCCTTATATACAATGCTGCCCGGTCCGAACGTGACAACAACACCAAACCTGTCCTTTATGAGACGCACAAGCACCTCCATCTGCACCTGTCCCATGAGCTGCACATGGATTTCCTTAAACTCCTCCACCCACACTATGTAAAGCTGTGGGTCTTCCTCCTCAAGCTGCTTTAGCTTTTCCATAAATGCCGCCGGATTTACATCATCCGGCAGAATCATCCTATAGTTTAGTACCGGTTCAAGGATTGGCATATTGGACTGCTGCTCAAACCCGAGCCCCTGCCCCGGAAATGTCGAGCTAAGACCTGTGACAGCAACTATCTCCCCCGCCTCTGCCACATCAGCTATCTCATATTTTTCGCCGGAATACTTTCTTATCTGATCGATTTTCTCAATCAAAAGGCCTTTCGCCTCGTCACCGCCATGCGCTTTGTACTCTATTTTGTCCCTGACTCTAAGACAGCCTCCGGTAACCTTTAAAAATGTCAGCCTGCTGCCTCTGTCATCCCTGCCTATCTTGTATACGCGGCAGAAAATTCGTCAGGGTAATTTCTTTCACACATAAACCTCGAAAGCCCCTGAATCAGCGTATCCACTCTGTCAAGCTTAAGTGCCGAGCCATAAAAGCAGGGGAACACCTCCCTTTGAGCCACCGCCTGCGCAATATGCGCATCTGTAAGCTCTCCCGATTCCATAAATTCATCTAAAAGAGGCTCGCTGCACATGGCAAGCTCCTCAAATAAATCCTGTGAAGAAAAATCCACGCAGCCATCACTCAGCTCGCTCTTTAGCTCTGCCTGCACTTTCTCCGCATTCGTGCCCTGCATATCCATCTTGTTTACAAAAATAAATGTCGGCACGTTATAGTGCTTTAAAAGTCTCCACAGTGTGCGCGTGTGCCCCTGCACTCCATCAGTTGCGCTGATTACAAGTATTGCATAGTCGAGCACCTGAAGGGTACGCTCCATCTCTGCCGAAAAATCCACATGCCCCGGTGTATCAAGCATGACTACATGCCATGTACGAGCTGTATCTGCCGTACGTGCTACATCTGCTGTACGTGCTGTATCTGCCGCATTTGTGCCACACGAAATATCAAGCCTTGCCTGCTTTGAAAAAATGGTTATTCCACGCTCTCGCTCCTGCGCATCGTTGTCCAAATATGCGTCCTGATGGTCCACGCGCCCGAGTGAGCGAATCTGCCCGGTGCTGTAAAGCATGGCCTCAGACAGGGTTGTCTTTCCCGCATCTACATGTGCGAGAATGCCTATTGTAATGTGATTGTTTGTCATTTTCTGCTCCATTTATGCCTCAATCCAAGAACAGAGACACCTGTGGATGTCTCTGTGTCAGCCTTTATATCATAATCCGTTGATTTCCTAAATTATAGCATTTTGTGGTTGGTCTGTCATCTTTTTTCTTGATTGACAAATAATTATTTCGTACTTATAATGTAATTATGGAGAATATAATTATAGAAGTGTTTTGATTTTTAGGAGGATCAATCATGAGAGATGAATACGACTTTTCCAACGCAAAACGCAATCCTTACGCAAAAAAACTAAAAAAACAAATTACAATTAATATTGATGAAAATACAATAGATTATTTTAAAGTGCAAGCTGAAAATTCGGGAATTCCTTACCAGACACTTATTAATTTATATCTATCAGATTGTGTCACACAAAAAAGAGAACTCCAGCTTTCATGGAAATAATGCGAGGATAATATGAACAAAAAAGAAGTATTGGAACTAAAACGAAGATTAAAAAAAGACCAGGCAACCTTCAGTCGTCTGGTCGGCTGCTACGTGGACTGCAACCATGAAAAAGTCTGCAAATTCGGTGGCAAATTTCTCACTCTGGAGGAGGATGAATACTACAAATATCTGGAGATTTCAAACAAGGTGCTTTCCGGCACTCTCGGAAACAACCTGCTCAATCTGCAGTTTCCGCTTGAGGAGGAAGAGGTCGGAGGCCGCCAGCAGATTCTCATGGCGCTTCGCGACAGCGAGCTTAATGATGAGACTCTGCTCGATACATACTATGATCTGGTCATCGACACCTACGATGAGGCCGGGAACTATCTGATTCTTTTGTATCTCGACAGCTACGATGTCATGACACGTACAAAGGACAACATCAACGTGGATGAGTCCGAGGAGGTGTACAAATACATGCTCTGCGCCATCTGCCTGTCACACTTTCAAAGCCGGGCCTTGGCTATCTGGAAAAGGAGCAGCGTATCGGAGCCCGCATAAGGGACTGGGTGGTCGGCGCTCCTGAGACAGGCTTTTTATTCCCTGCCTTCAACGATAGAAGCACTGACATACACTCCACTCTTTCTATACGAAAAATACCAAGGAGCCTCACTCTGAGTTTATGACAAACGGTCTCGGCTGCGGTGTGGAGCGCACAGCTACTGAGCAGAAGATGGCTTTTCATTCAATCGTCAGAAACGTGCTAGGTGCTGAGGACGAGAGCACGGATGACAAGCTGCTTGATATCCAGCAGAATCTGTCCGAGATGGCCGATGACTACGCTGAGACTCACGATGATGACGATGATCCGTTCATTCTCGACAGCGAGGCTATGAACAAGGTGCTTAGTGACTGCCATGTCTCTGAGGAAAAGATTTCACGCATTGAAAAATCCGTCAATGAGGCCTTCGGTGACAAGCCGCCTATCGCAGCCAATGTCATTGATTCAAAGGCTCTTGCAGCTAATGAAATCCGCGTGGAAAAGCTTGCTCTTGAGAGCCAGGTCGGCGATTTAACTCTCGAGCTCAATGAAAAAAATGCACAGCTTGAGGAGAAGGATTCTGTTATCCAGGAGAAAAATAATCAGATTGAGGAGCGCACTTCACAGCTTCTTGAGAAGCAGGAAGAGATTGATAATTACACTGCCCAAATTAAGACCTATGATGTGGTGCTTCATGTAAAGCCGGAGAAGGCTTCACAGATTCATGCGCAGGTCATCAATGGGGAGAAGTGTCTCGTCATTCCTATGAGGGAGAATGAGAATGCGACCATAAATGGGGTGAATACAAGTTTATAGGGGCTTCGCTATCATGGTGCTTCGCATATTCAGGCTGTGAAGACCGGCCTAGCATGCAGTATATTCTCAGAATATAAAATCAGCCACGGCAGCATTTGCGGATAGTTTATTGATAGTTTGCTATGAATTGTCGCATCCACATTTTATGGAACGCCGTGGCAGTTTATATTTTTCTTCGGAACACACCGCATACTCTCCGGTAAATTTAGGGTACTTATGCGAAGCAATTAACGATGAGTTTATAAACATGTCCGTGGATGCAGAAATGCTCTCCCGAGCTAACGCTTCCGAGAGGGCGTTTCTGCGCCCGGACAGGCTTTAACCATCAAGTTGCTTATCTTATTGTTATATAAAAGGGCGTATGAAAAACCTTCGTTTTTCACACGCCCTTCATAATGTTGTCACCTATGAAATAATGTCTGCTAATAATAGCACTCTGATAATACTTACCGGTTTACCAGCTCAGCACCTCATGACCATCCTCTGTGACGAGTACCATGATTTCCCACTGGGCTGATGGAAGTCCGTCGTCGGTGTATACTTCCCAGTTGTTCTTGTCATCTACGTAGATATCGGCCTTGCCCATGTTAACCATTGGCTCAATGGTAAATATCATGCCGGGTGCCATGACCATGTCGGTGCCGCGCTTGGTGTTGTAGCCTACCCACGGATCCTCGTGAAATTCAAGTCCAACTCCGTGTCCACCGATTTCACGCACTACTGTGTAACCGTTTGCAAATGCATGGTCGTGCACCGCCTGTCCCATATCTCCGAGGAAGCCCCACGGCTTTACCTCTTTGAGTCCAAGCTCCACACACTCCTTTGTGACTTCAACGAGCTTTTTCTTCTCAGGGCTTACATTTCCGATACAGTACATTCTTGATGAATCCGAAAAATATCCGTTTAAAATTGTAGAACAGTCTACATTTATGATGTCACCATCCTTTAAGATGACGTCCTTTGAAGGAAATCCGTGACAAACCTGCTCATTTACCGATGTACATACGCTGTAAGGATAACCCTCATAGTTGAGCGGTGCAGGGATGCCGCCCATGCTGGTGGTCATATCATAGACTATTTTATCAATCTCTGCTGTGTTCATACCCTCGTGGATATGTTCTCCTATGTAGTCGAGCACTGCGACATTTATCTTGGCGCTCTCCTTGATTCCCGCTATCTGGTCAGGTGTCTTGATGATTGAATGGCTCGGTATCTTATGATGTGCCTCAGCAAGCTTTTCAAGCTTCATATCAAATGCCGCATGACAGGTCTTATATTTCTTTCCGCTGCCACACCAGCAAGGGTCATTTCTTCCAATTTTTGTTGACATAAAATCTTCTTTCTAGTGATCAAGAGTAACGTTTCCCATATCGACTCTTTTCCACACTTTTTCTTTTATTTTATAGTTATTTTTCTCCAGCAACTTCTTATATCTGCCTCCCGAGAAATCATAATCCGTTATATCGGCATTGTCAAGCCCTGCATATATTTCCTGATATTTCCGGGCTATTGCAGACTTTTCCATGGACGAATAAATATCCTTTTTTTCGACTCCAAGCTTCTTTGCACCATCTATATCAGACAAATCATACCAGAAGTCCTTCTCGGAATTTTTCAAAGCTGCTTTCTCGTCGTCAGTAAGTGTAATGCTCTCTTTTTTGGCCATCTCATAAAAAATCTCATCGTGAATGGCCATGGACATAGCTGCTTTACGCGCTGTAACACGGACAAATTCACCATTTGTGTGGATATTCCAATACTTGTTTGGATTATCGGAATCATACACAAGAGCCTGCTTCTCGACATTCATCTCCTCATATGCCACATAAAATGCCATATTGCGCAATGTCAGCTCTTTCCCATTCACGGTAACAGCCACGTCTTCCAGATGCTCATTGTATACAATATTCTGCTTCATATCATGATAATTATATGCATACACGCCGGCTATGACAGCCAGCACTGCAAGTATAATTGTTGTGATGTTGTTTTCTTATTTTGCGCAAAGCTTTGCAACCACCTGATTTATGACCTTTCCGTCAGCCTTGCCCTTGAAATGCGGCATGACTGCCTTCATTATCTGTCCTTTGTTTCCTGTTGCGATTACATCTGAGAACTGCTCTGTGAGCTCCTTTTCTACCTCTTCTGCCGACATCATTGCAGGAGCGTACTCCTCAAAGATTGCATATCTGGTATTATACTCATCAAGCAGATCTGTTCTTGTTGCAGGGCATGTGTCAATCTGCTCCTTCACAGACTTCATTTCCTTAAGGATGACCTTGTTGACAAGCTCCTCCGGTATATTGTCTCTGCAGCCCTCATCTATTGCCGCCTTTTTGGCTGCCGATACAAGTGAGGATATAGCATCCTTTCTTACCTTGTCTCTTGCTTTCATTGCTGCAATCATGTCTTTTTGTAATTGTTCCATCTGCATGGCTTGTTCCTCCTGCTTTTCTTACTTTATTTACAGGCTTGCTAGTTCGTTTTGTGCGAATTGGTGCCGTCTGCTTCTATAATACACCTTATATGCGAAAATTGCTATTATTTATTACAATGAGTTTGTTGCCGGTTACTAACATTGGTTCGTGGCGTAAGACACGGACATGTCTCCAGCCGCAATGGGCTCTCAATGCGCTAACGCTATGCTGTCAAGAGGCTGTACGAATTATGCCTGTATGGTTTTCTATGCTCGACGAAACCGGCTTTTATGCGCCGACCATGGCGCATAACACCTTGCCCTGCCGTCCATGGCAGGACATTTCTGGGTTCCATGTGCATAATTCTACAGACTCTAAACAGCTCCGCTAGTCGCTTATTGAGAGCCCCTTGCGGCTGGAGGCATGTCCGCGTCTTACGCCCTTACTTTATTGGTAACCATTCAGCTCTTTGTGATAAAAAAGAGCCGGTAAGTATAATAAATATACTTATCGGCTCCTAACCATCCTATACAAGACGTCGTATAGCAAGTATTGTATGACACTGTACGCTTCTGTTTGCTGTGATACCTGCCTTTGTGGACTGTGCCTCCACTATAACACCACCACCTGCATATATAGCTACATGTCCCGGATATACCACTACGTCTCCCGGCTGTATATTATCGAAGGATACGGCCTGTCCCACAGACTTAAATGCCTGTGAATATCTCGGTGTGCTGATACCAAAATGTGCATATACCTCATGTACAAAGCCTGAACAGTCTACACCGTTTGTAAGACTGTTTCCACCCCATACATATGGATTGCCCACAAACTGCATAGCGTATGATACCACAGAGCTTCCTGAAACTCCTGTTGAAGCACTCGGGTTCTTTCCACCGCCTGATGCATAGTCACTGGCAATGCTTCCGCCCTTGCCGGCTCCACCACCATCATAGCTTGAATTGCTTGACGAGCTGTTCGCTCTGGCAGCGGCAGCGGCTGCAGCTGCGGCCGCTGCTTCCTGCTCCTGAATGATTTTGCCCTGTGCCGTAATGATATTCTGATAATTCTCTGCCTGCTGCTGTGCCTGAGCTATCTGGCTTGCATACTGCTCCTTCTGGTTTTCAAGAGCTACTATAGCCGCCTCGACATCTGCCTGCTGCTTATCATAGTCATCCTGCATGGCTGTGAGCTCATTCATGTCGTTATCAAGCTTAGTACCAATCTCCTTCACCTGCTCAACTGCTGCCTGATAAGAATCCATAAGAGCACGATCCGAATCATATACATCTGACACGTACTCTATACGATTGAGCATATCTGTGATACCATTTGACTCAATAATTGCTGTCCAGATATTGTCTTCAGCGCTGTTTTCATACATGAACTGTATACGCTTCTTCATGGCGTCATACTGCTCCTGCTGCTTTTCCTGGGCTGCTGCAAGATCCTTCTGATTCTGCTCTATCTCTGCCTGTTTATTTGTGATATCTGTCTGAAGCTTCTTTTGTGCTGCAAGAATCTCATCAAGCTTTGCAGATTTATTCTTTATATCATCAGCAGTAGTCTGCTGCTGATCCTTTAGACCATTAATCTCATTCTTCTTATCCTTGAGATTCTGCTCAGCCTGTGACTTCTTCTTCTCTGCATCCTTCTGCTTCTGTGTCTTGGCATATACCTTCTCAAGTCCACTGTTTATGTATCCGCTAAATGTAGTGCCCTCTACTGCCGGTCCTGTAAAAACGAGTGCCGATGTTAACACAGTACATATAGCACGTGTCCATTTCTGATTCATTTTATTCCTCCTGTAATACGACGGTCAGATTGACCTTTCCTTCCACAATTTACGTTCAATATACATTCGGATATATTATCGCACAAAATGAATCTTTTTTCCACATCTTTTTGTAAATTTACAGAATTTTCCACATTTTATATAAGGATATGAGGGTCAAAAGGTATTTTGCCCCTAATTTATGATTCACATGCGCGCTATTATAAGTCTATCATCAGGTTTGATGCTATCTGATGTCAGAGCATTTATTTCCATTATGTTTTCAACAGTGGTGCGGTATCTTTTTGCAATGTCCCACATTTTATCATCCTTCTGCACTATATAGCCAACCAGAGCTGCTTCCTCTTCAGTATCAGACGCTATTTTTTCCTGCTCCACCGATGTTATGACTGACACTTCATCCTGCTGCAGGGCAAAAGCGTTTATGCTGACAACACCCTTAATTTCATATTCGCTGTTGTCGAGTAGATTGACCTGCACCTGGTCTACCTGCAGATTTACCTCGCAACAGGTGTTGGCATCCATGCCGGGTATCTCAACAAACTGTTCAAACGGCACAGAGTCTGTATGCATCTCTATCGGACAGCCATCATCCTCCACAATATTCACACAGTTCACCTGCAATACACCTGACACAATAATTCCTGTGTCTGCATTTTTTATCTGTGCAATAGCGGCCTGCGTCTTTGTACCGCATATTCTTAAAATTCTCTTTTTGCTGTTTTCTCTGTACAACTGCTCCAAAATACGGCATTTTGTGTCATTTTTCATAAGAAGGCTGCATACCTTCATCTTTTCAAACACAGGTTTTACCGGACATGATACGCTGTACATGTCATTGAGCACCTCTACTGTTTCCTCACTCCAGACCTTCCATCCACCGCAAGTGCTGCCTCAATCGAAAGCTGCCTGAGCTCTCCGTCGTAATCATTTTCCGCCTCAACCTGATGCATGGCAGGCTGTGTGCGAAGCCAGGCAATATTTCCGGCATTATCACCCTCGCAGCGTATTTCATTTGAAAACCCCTCCTGCACCTCAAAGCAGCAAATTTCCTGTTCTTCACTCAGATACACTATACACGCATGGCACTCGCCTGTCAGTGTGATATGGTCACGCTCGTATGTATACTCCAGATTTCTCATATCAACAAGACTTGATATGAGCTTGCATATATTCGGCTTGGTCTTTGGCAAGGTGACGACATTTTTAATTCTGACAATATCCCTTACAACACTGTCAAGCTTAAGCACCTTCATCTGCCCCATAAGCTGCTCCACGTCCTTGTCATCAATCCTTTGTGCAACCTCAAGATTTTCTTCCCTCTCTCCATAAAGCTCCACGCTTATAATGCCTCTGACCGAGAGCTTTCGCGAATTGATAACCCCAACCGTAAGCTCATCAAGCCCGGTATACACACGAACCGTATCCTTCTCGCATACTCCTTGAAGCACAAGCTTCTCCTGAAACGGTATTGCATCCTTTATGTGCTCCACTCTGTTTCCGCCGATATTTTCATCTGGCTCATCGCCTTCAAAAACTTCCTCTCTCGTATACAGCACTTCAAATTCAATGCTTCCACTCAGCCAGATATTCTCGCCTGACGCTTTTATCTCGTCAAGCTTTACCTGCCCGTTCTGGCAAACCACTTTGGAAACATCAGGCTTGTTGTCCTTTATGACATAATCCCTGTCAAAGCCAACCTGCGACATATCCTTTACCTTTTCTATGCATTGTCTGATTTTTTGTGTAATTAACTCCATAAAAAATACCCCACTTCAAATATGTATATAAAATACATATTCAAGATGGAGTAACTTTATGCAGATGCAAATATTTAAATTCATGATCATTATAATAATGATGTAACATCTTTACTTCATGATACTAGCAAAGCTGCATTCTTATATCTTTTGTAATCACATCAGTGTAGGAGAAAGATAAGAGCTGTGGCGGATTCTGCTCAAACTCATCATCTATCAGAACCGTAAACACACTTGGGTATGCCTGCTGAATAACACCCTCCTGGATGTCAACCTTGTTGCGGCCGAGATCCTGCTGGATTTTTACCCTGTTGCCACACTGCTGGTGAATCGATGCTCTGACTTTTCTAATTTCTGTCTGTTCCATTTTAAGCCTCCTTATTGTGGGTATGCCCACTGGCACATAACTATAGTCCTCATGGTAACCAGTATTGTAACGACGGTGTCATATATATGAAATCAATCTCTGTATAAATATAAAACAGGTCAAATTAATTAAACAATTATATCAATCAATATATTTGAATATATAAATATGTCACCACAATATCTAGTAACTTTACTATAGCAAAGTATCGCAGTGATAGCAATAGGGCATTAGTACTGATTGTCAGTTTTTTCGCAACTTTTAACACAATTTACGAAATTTTCACTCAAACACAACAGGCATTTCACTCAATTCCGTCTTTATTACTATATACGGATAACTCGCCTGATTGCTGACCTTCTCGCCCTTATCCGGGGCTATCAGACGCGTATCAAAATACATTGCCTTATCCTTAACATAAAACTGGTTAACCGTAATACTGTAGCCACCTGTCTCCTTTGTGCCAAAGCCTTCCGCTATGTATAAATATTCATCATCCTTGTACGTCAGCTTCATCGCCTTTGCCTTGTTTTCATTTATCTGCTTTTTAAACTCCTCCGGGATTTCATCCCCGCAGATCACCGTGTACTCAACCATCCTGTCACTCTCCGTGCCTGAAATATTTGCGCGGCAGCCCGAAATCACTGTCGTTTCCAATATAACAAGCACACCTGCAGCCACCACCAGAATTTTTCTCAATTTTTCTGACATTTTTTCCTCTCTTTCTTATCATATCGCTTATGATATGATATAATATCAAATATTGAACTACAATTTATATAGAGTATGAAAAAGAGAGGTCAAATATGCGTTCAGTTTTAATCGTAATATTCGTATTTTTCTATCTGTTGCTCGGTCTTCCGGTGCTCGGAGCCATGTGGATAATACACAAATTTGCCCCGGCATGGGCCGATATGACACAGCTTCGCCTGGTACAGTGGGCTTTCCGTGTCATCATATTCCTAAGCGGAGCAGACATTGAATTTATAGGGGAGGAAAATGTGCCAAAGGACGAGGCTGTACTATATATAGGAAATCACCGTAGTTTCTTTGACATCATAATCACCTACTCCAGATGTCCACGCCTGACCGGCTACATCTCAAAGCAGAGCATCACAAAAATACCGGTGCTGGGTCTTTGGATGAAGCGCCTGCACTGCCTGTTTTTGGACCGCGATGACATCAAGCAGGGACTAAAGGTTGTGCTTGCAGCCATAGATCAGGTCAAATCCGGCATCAGCATATGTGTATTTCCTGAGGGCACACGCTGCAAAAACAAAGATGACCTGACAGATGTACAGTCTTTCAAAGAAGGTACTTTCAAGATTGCCACAAAGAGCAAATGCAAGATAGTGCCAATGGCAATCATGGGAACAAATGAAATATTCGAGGATCACCTTCCATGGGTCAAAAAGAGGCATGTGGTTATCCGATACGGCACTCCTATTGATCCGGCATCACTCAGTAAAGAGGAACAAAAGCATCTCGGAGCTCATTGCAGAGAAGTGATCGTGGATATGCTTAAAGAAATGGTATAGCTGAAAAACCGCCCAGTCGGGCGGTTTTTCATATTTCTTCTTCAAATTCCTTTAAACTATTAAATTTTATTCTCATCAAATATAGTTTACTTCAAAACAAGCACCGAATACGCCGGCAGCTTTGCCGTTCCATCCTTATATGATGGTGCTTTCTTCGTAGTCTGAAGCATTGCAACAGCATCATTTACTCCAAGCGATGACACATCCACACTTGCTTCATCCTTTGATGGATTAAATATAAGCACTGCTTTCTCACCATTGTACTCTCTTGTGAATATACACACATTATCATTTGACAGATCCTTTTCAAAGGTATTTGTACCTCGTGCTATCTCCGGGAAAGCATTTCTTATTGATATTGTCTGCTTCACAAAGTTGTAAATAGAGTATGGATCCTCCATCTGCTTATCCAGGGTATCATATGTCTGCTCGGTTTCTTCTGCATTCTGAGGTCCCACACACATTCCCTTAGCTTTTGAATCCCCGCTCCATCTCATGGCAAGACGCTTCGTCTCATCATTGGCTGTGCCTCTCATGCCGATTTCCTCTCCATAATACAAAAAAGCATTTCCGGGCATAAGAAGATTCATAGCCTGCGCCATCTTGGTTTTCTCCTCGGCATTATCTCCGTTGTAGTATCCTGCGCTGCGTCCCATATCATGATTTGTATAAAAAGGTGCATCAATGTATGAGTCTGTATACTTCTTTATCTCATTTTCCACATCAACCAAAGCATTGCCGTATGTGCTGGCACCATGATTTGCTGCACCATTTAACACCTTTCCAATATATCCATCCTGCTGTGAAAAATCAAAGTTGAACATACTGTCAATTCCACTCTTATAGTACTTCGCATACTCTCTGTATGTAGTCCAGCCCTCACCAACCATATAAGCATCGGCCTTTTTGCTCTTCACATTGTTCACAAGCCATGTGAGGTCATCTATAGTCTCAGTCTGGTTATTATTATTGTAATAAATCACAGCATCCAGTCTAAAGCCATCTACGCCGCGGTCAAGCCAGAAGGATGTAACCTTGTCAATCTCCCCTCTTACAGCTTCGCTCTGCAGGTTAAGGTCAGGCATGCTGTCTACAAACTGTGACTCGTAATACCAATTCGTGCCCGGCAGCTGGTTGTAGCCTCCGGTATTGGTTTTGCTAAAATTATAGTAATCAACATAAGGACATTCCGAAGAATCCGGCTCTGCCCCATCAGGAAGCGACTTGATATAATCAGCAGCCGCCTTAAACCACGGATGCTCGTTAGATGTGTGATTTATTACAAAGTCAATAATCACATTGATGTTTCGCTTGTGACACTCCGTAATGAGCGCATCAAAATCATCCAAAGTACCATACTGTTTGTCAATATTCATATAATCCGTAATATCATACTTGTGGTATGAAGGTGAAGGCATAATAGGCATCATCCAGATTTCATTGCAGCCAAGTCCCTCGATATAGTCAAGCTTCTCTGTAAGTCCCTTTAAATCCCCAATGCCGTCACCGTCACTGTCAAAAAAGCTGTATACGAACACCTCATAGCAGGTCCTGTAATTGTCCTGAATCACATTAGGATCATTTTTCGCATTCATCTGCTCCATAGCAGAAGGCTTGTACTCCTTCTTTGCTGCCGTCTCGGTATTCTTTCCACCCGCAGCACACCCCGCAAGCATCGACACCGCCATAGCTGCCGTCAATGCCACAGCAGTCAACCTGCCCGCCAATCTATTCACAGCCCTGCCGACCATATTGCGGCCGCCTATTTTATTATTAATCATACGCACTCCTTTTCTTAACTAAATTCTGAGCAAATTTGTAACTGCAAGAACCACTACATATATTCGCAAAACTGCACAATACTCGTACTTTATCTACACTCCGTTTCAGTACACGCTAAACAATCGTCCATTGGATGTTTTGCGCCGCTGCAACGCAGCCAGCATTACTCATAAGTGTGTAGTTGACTCCATTCTCACATCTTCCACAAAGTCGCAACAAACTTAGCACACGGTACCCTCGGCCGGAGGTACACAGTGTGTTCCGAAGAAAAATATGAACTGCCACTGTGTGCCACACCGGCACCACACAACCTGAAAGTGCTAAGTTTGCCACACACCCCCAAAGTTTGCCACAACCCAATATAAACCAAAAGCCGCCGCACAAAAGTGCAGCGGCCTAAATAAAACCAAATTAGCCTTTGACAGCTCCTGTAAGTCCATCCACGTAGAATCTCTGCATGATGACGAAAAGTATTGAGATAGGTATTGATACAATAACTGCAGCAGCAGCCCATCTTGTGAACCATCCGTTTATAAACTCTTTCTCAAGCATGTTGTAAAGGAGAAGAGATACTGTCCAATACTTGTCGTTTGGACCAACGATAACCTTTACAAATACGAAATCGAGCCATGGAGCAAGGAATGCTGTAAGCACTGTATATACTACGATTGGCTTACTGAGTGGCAGGATAACCTTGTAAAATACCTGGAACTGTGTACATCCGTCAAGGATGGCAGCCTCTGTAAGAGACTTAGGCACAGTATCAAAGAATCCCTTTGCGATATAGAAGCCTACTCCCGATCCTGCTGAGTATATGAGGATCAGTGAAAGACGAAGTACGCTACCCTCTGTAAGTCCGATAGCTTTTAAGATAAAGTATACGGCAACCATTGACATGAAAGCCGGGAACAATCCAAGAATCATAGCCAGATTCATGAAAGGCTTACGCAGCTTAAATCTCAGTCGTGACATACAATACGCAACAGAAAGTACAAATACTGTTGAAATGATGCATGAGAACACTGATATAAACAGTGTATTAAAAAATGCTCTCGGGAAGTTCAACAGTGTAGTCTCTGTGAACAGTCTCGTATAGTTGCTAAATGTAAGGCTATGTGGGAAGAAGTACTTTGTATAAGCACCACTCTCAGCTCTAAAGCTTGTCATAATAATCCAGAAAATCGGGAACAGCCATACTACAGCAAGTATTCCAAGAATGATATGAACAAGGGAATTCTTTGCTACTTTCTTAGCACGTCCGGCAGACATAGGTCTTTTTGCTTTTGCTACACTACTCATTACATGAATCCCTCCTCATCCTTGTATGATTTTGTATTTCTGTATGTAACAAGCGCTACGATAGAAAGTACAATGAATGTGAGGATACCGATAACGGCACCGATATTGTACTCCTGATTATCAATAGTCAGCTTGTACAACCACGTAACCAGAAGGTCCGTCTTTCCTGCACTGTCTCCGACAGGTGTAGGCTTTCCTGCTGATAACAGGTAGATAACGTTGAAGTTGTTGATATTTCCGGTAAACTGTGTGATGATATATGGTCCCATGATAAACATGATATATGGGAGTGTGATCTTAAAGAAGATCTGTGCTGCGTTTGCACCATCAATCTTTGCAGCCTCATAAAGCTCTGAAGGCACATTCTGTAATACACCTGTAACCTGAAGCATAGTATACGGAATACCTACCCAGCAGTTGATGAGAATAACAGAAACTCTCGCCCACATCGTATTGGTCCAGAATGGAAGTGGGTTATCTATCCAGCCCCACTCCAAAAGCAGGTTATTAACAGCACCCTGTGGCTGGAACATCTGTCTCATTACAAGGAGTGATACGAACTGCGGTACCGCAATTGAGATAACAAAGCATGTACGCCAAAAAGCCTTGCAATGTGTCTCTTTACGATTGATAACGATAGCAAGAATGAGTCCAAGGAAGTTACAAAGGAAGGTTGCAAATACAGCCCAGCAGATTGTCCATCCAAGTACTCTCCAGAATATCTTACCAAGCTTACCACCAAGTCCAAGCACCTGTCCGAATGAGGCGAAGCCTGTCCAGTCGAACAATACCAGATGATCACCCTTTACCGAATAATTTGTAAAGGCCATTGGAATCATGAACAGCAATGGTAAAACTGTAAAAATAAATATTCCCATAAGTGGGAGAAACATAAGTGTCTTATGTAGGTTTTTATCAAATAAATCCTTGACATCTTTGCCAAAAGAATTGATTTCTTTTCCAGCTTTTGAAAGGCATTCTGCCTTATATCCGCTCTTTAAATTCTCGCACCACATGTAAATAAATAATACTGTGATGGCAATTGTTATGACGCCATATAACAGTAATAATACTGACTGGTCGCCCGCAACATATTCATAAATCTGCTTCTGCTCATTAAATACCTCTTCCTGCTTTCTCCAGCCAAGTGAAGGCAGCATGGAAATGTAATAAGCACCAGCGTTAACCATATATGCTATATATGCAATCTCTATAGCAAGAAAAATCAGACCCTTTATGATCTGCTTATGAGCCATATTGCAAGACCCATTACGAGTGCCGATAGCTTAACTGTAGCTCCGCCTTTTGTGAGGCATTGCCAACAGTATACGGAGTAGCAAATTCCGAAACTTTTTTTCTTTTTGTTTGCTCCTATCATACTTTTCCTCCTGGCATGCATTATATATGCCAATCCTTTAAACTAATTTATTCCAAGATTCCGGTCGCCCGGAACCTTGGAATCATATTCTGATCTACTTAATTATTTAAGAGAATCATTAAGCTGAGTATTGAAGTCCTCTGTCTTCTGAGCTGCATTGTCCTTTGTAATCTGGCCTTCTGCACCGTTCTGGAAAGCATCACCGAATGGTGTAGCTGCATCCCAGTAACCTGACATATCAATGATAGGCTGTGCTACTGAACAATCAGTTGAAACCTTAGCCATAGCTGCTGCTACAGGATCTGCTGCGATTTCCTCGTTTGTTGCAAGATCTTTGTTTACAGGAGCCTGTGCTCTTAACTTGAAGTGAGCAAGCTGTGCGTCCTCGCTGCCAAGGAATGCTGCAAGCTTAACTGCTACTTCCTGGTTCTTGCAGTTAGGGTTAACACCGATAGCTTAGATCCTAAGAATGCCTTTAACTGGCAGTCTTTTCCACCAATATTGATTGTAGGAAGAGCTGCAACACCAACGTTCTCCTCACCAAGTGCCTCTTTAACTTTGTCATAGTTCCAGTTACCATTGAAGTAAGCATTGATAGAACCATCTTTAAGTCCAGCAAGACCAAGTGATCCCTCATTGTTATCCATTACAAAGTTTGGATTTGCAAATAAATCTACGATGTAGTTTGTAACTGCTGTACCCTTATCTCCGCCAAAGTCATATCCGGCAGCCTTGTCTGTTCCATCTCCAAAGATTGTACATCCGTTTGCTGCATAGAATGCATTGAGATACCAGCCATTATCAAATGGGAATGAAACCTTACCCTTTGTAAGCATTGTATCAAGGCTCTTTACATCATCCTCAGAGAAGACTCTCTTGTCATAGTACATGAACCATGTGTTTGATGTATAAGGAACTGCGTAGATGTCTCCATCATATGTAACTGTTGCAGCCATAGCCTCTGAGTTAGATGACTTAACATAATCTGCTGCCTCTCCACCTAACTTGGCAATAGCATCTGCCTTAATTAATGCTCAAGCTGATCGTTTGCAAACATGTAAACATCAGCTGCTGCCTTAGGATCCTTTGTAACAACATCCTTTGCGTCTGACTCAGATGATGTAACATACTTGAACTCGATGTTGAAATCAGGATTTGCCTTAGCGAATGCCTCGCACTCTGTCTTAAGCCAAGCGCCCTGTGCATCGTCTAAATCCTCTGCAGGTCCCATTACTGTAATGGTCTCCTTGCCGCCGGCCTTCTTGTCGGCTTTCTCTGTTCCATTTCCATTGCTGCTTCCGCATCCTGCAAACATTGTTGCTACCATAGATGCGCAAAGTAAAGATGCTAATACTTTCTTCTTCATATCTTCCTCTCCTTTTTGAATATAAAATGTAAAAAAGTATATATATAAATTGCCGTGCAACTTATATCAAATTAATTATCTGCGGTAAACCACCGCAATGTTTCTAATCCAGGCTATCTTTTCGTTGTCCAATCTGTGCGGCTTACTTGTCATGCGCCATCTCCAGTTATGTCCGACTGTCGAAGGATAATTCATCCTTGCCTCATTTCCAAGCTCTAATATATCCTGCATCTGACTATCGCCAGCTCTGCGGTGCTGTGATACAGCTCCCTGATAAGAGCATTTGGAACCTGTGATTTATTTTCAATATTCAGATACTCATACAGATAAGCAAGCTCATAATCTGTCTTGTCACTGAATGAACCAACTATCGTCTCATTGTCATGTGTGCCAATATATGCAACTACATGTGAATCGGTATAATTGTGTGGCAGATATTCGTTTGTCGGATCACCATCAAAAGCGAACATCATGACCTTAGTTCCCATCCAGCCCGATTTTGCAAGGAGCTTTTTCACTCCCGGTAAAAGGCTTGCTGATGTATAATCATCAGCCACTACATTAACCCCTTCAAGCTCTTCGTTAATTGCATTGACAAGCCTGCGTCCCGGTCCCTTGAACCATTTCCCGGATAGGCTCTTATCCTGTCCGTACGGTACCGCATATGCTTTCACAATTCCTGCGAAATGATCAATCCTGACAATATCAAAAAGCTCTCTGCATACACGCATTCGCTTTCTCCACCATGAGAAGTTGTCCTCCTTCATGGCATCCCAGTCATACATCGGATTGCCCCACACCTGTCCGCTCTCTGAATACTTATCAGGGCCGGCAGCTGCAACATACTCTGGTGTATCGTTTGCGCTCATCATAAAGAGTTGTCTCTCTGCCCACACATCCACACTGTCATATCCTACATAGAATGAGATATCACCTATTATGTAGACACCTTTTGAGTTAGCATAATTTTTTAAATCCTCCCATTGCTCGAAGAATTTATATTGACAGAACTTCCAAAAAGTAATTGTATTATAATTCTTTTTTTGGTACTTTTCAAGCGCAACCGTTTGCGGGTTTCTATACTCGCTTGGCCACTCGCTCCAATTTTTGTATAAATTGTCGGCTTTCAGTGTCATAAATAGTGCATATTGTTCAAGCCACTCCGACTGTTTTTTTACAAAATCCTGAAACTCTTGTGCATTTGTATCAAATCTTTCAAACGCTTTTTGTAAAATCTTGCATCTGTTCTGATGCAATGCTGCATAATCAATTTCTGATTCGTCTGTGCCCCAGTTATACCCCAGGATCTCTTCCTTCTCTAACAACCCCTCATCTACCAGCTTATCTAAATCTATGAAATAGATATTGCCCGCACAGCCTGATGATGCTGATATGACTATCGCCAAATATGGTGGGGCCTACCGGAAGAACCTGCCAGTACTTCTGTTTCAAATCACCAAGGAGATCAACAAAATTGTAAGCCTCTCTCCCAAGAGTACCTATACCATATGGTGACGGCAGACTCGAGATTGAAAGAAGTATTCCGGAGCCTCTGAGATTTTCTTTGGCCTCCAAATTACCATTCCTCTTTCCTAAAATTTTCTGTTTTTTTCGTATCTGAGATTATTTTATTTCCTATTGTCGGATTTGTCAATCTTTTTAGTGGTTTCAAACTCATTTTTGCCATTTTTCACGTAATTTACATTCATTTTTTGGTAGTTATTACCACAGTTTCAAAGATTTTTTTCGAAAATTTATTACAGAAAATATTGCCTATTTCTGATAGTAAATGTATAATTTAATTATCACATAAGAAAGGACAAATACTATGGCTACTATTAAGGATATTGCCGCCCGGCTGGGCGTGTCAATCAGCACTGTTTCAAAGGGATTAAATGGTGCCAGCGATATAAGTGAGGAGCTTCGTCAGACAGTTTTAGACACTGCTGTCGAAATGGGCTACAGCACAAAGCGCTCCAGAAAGGTAGAAAACCGCAAGCTGGCTCTGTTTATTGAAAATATGAACTACGAGTCTATCGATGAGTTCGGATATGATGTAGTGCTTGGTTTCAAACAGAATGCTTTTAAGCACAAATGGGACGTGGACATCATCCCTGTCACACCTCAGCTTCAGGCAGAAGAAAAATATGATACATATATATTAAAGAATGGCTATTGTGGCGCATTTCTGGTAGGTTTTGCTCTTCACGATGAATGGATGCAGCAGCTCAAAAATACTACAATGCCTACCGTTTTGTTTGATAACTATATAGAAAACAATCCCAATGTAGCTATGTAGGCACCGACAGCTACGAGGGCATTGACATGGCTGTAAAGCATCTGCACAATCTGGGCCATAAAAAGATTGCCTTTATCAATGGTTCTCTTTTTTCCCTGGTTTCGGATCAGCGTCAGGAAGCCTTTGAAAACTCTATGCGCAATGCCGGTCTTGAAATCTACCGGAGCTCATGGGACACGGCTACTATATTCCTGAAACCGCACAGTATTACGTTTCAAATTTTATTGCAGCAGGTGCCACCGCTATCCTCTGCGGAAGCGACACTATAGCAAAGGGTGTTATCTCCGAGTGCCAGCTGCACGGCTTCAATGTGCCAAATGATATAAGTGTGGTCGGATTTGACGATGTCAAGTTTGCCGCAGCCCTTACCCCTCCTCTTACCACTGTCAGACAGGAGTGTAATGATCTGGCCGCTGTGCATATATTATATTGAATTCGCTCATTCACCATATTCCAATCAGCCGCACACAGCTACGTCCAAGGCTGATTGAAAGAGAATCTACTGCACGAGTTTCCACCGCACATGCTGCTGAGGAATAGCCTGCATATATACCACCTTCCAAAGGAGGCAAAATTGTTCAAACGCAAACATGTAACCACTTTAATTACATATTCGCTGGTATTTTTCAGTGCAATCTCCATGACAGCCTGCTCTTTTTCGGATGTCTCTTATCTATTCAAGAGTCCCGCACAAAAGCAGGCTATTCTGCACAAATCACCTGCGTTTTGGGAGGATACCACAAGTGTTAAAGGAAGCAGCAACCTGTCTATCCTGCACAATGTCGCCTTTGAGGGGCAGCCATACAATGATACAAGACAGTTTGGTGATAACATCCTTATGGTAGGACAGGGCAGCTACAATAATTCCATCATAGAGACCGATGATCAATCCGTTAAGTATTCATTTGATGTATATAATCCCTGGTCCAATGAAATCACGGCAAGCCTCACTCACGACAAAACCGACTGTGATGACTACATGATAAAAGGTGACCGACTCTGGCTCATCAATTCCGATGCCGGCAGGGCAACAATCTATGATAAAGATTTAAAGGAGATAAAAACCTGCAAATATAATCCTGATGACTATGATGGCAATTACGATACATCAGATTCTGCTGGTGGCGATGTGCCGAATCCCGGCAATTATTATGATGTCTCACAGATTGCCACCTCCGCTGACGGAAAATACGCTCTCGTGTCAGGTGTCACACCCGATACCTACAAATATGCAGTCTCTGATATAAGGCTTGACGATAACACAGTGCTTTCAACCTACGAAGGACAAAGTTTTTCCATGTCATGTGTCGACTCAAATGGCTTTGTAATCGAGCAGATACGGCCAACAATATTTGGAACTATCATTCATCCGATGGAGAAAACAGCTTTTTTTCACTGCCGGATGTGGTGGATGTGACTTTGGCAGAGGATGGTGACATGCTCATACGATGCAGGATTTATCCTCGGACAACATCATCAGTTACTATAAATATTCACCCGCCACCGGTGTCAGTTCATCCTTTTCATACAACCTGGCGACTCGAAACACAGGCAAAATGTCCGACAGCTCATCCGACTCTGCGGCAGCCGATACCAAGACCTACTGTTCTGCCAACTCGGTATATCTGCCTGATGCAAACTGTGTGATGATGCTTTTGTACACAGCGCAGTGCAACCCGGAAATTCTCATCTGTCACTCGACAAGGGCAAGAATGACAGCAAAGCCGAAATCACGTCATACAATGACTGTGATACACTGCTACAGGCCTTACGCGATGATGGCTCATATGTATCCCCATATTCTGCCATAGACTCCTCTGACAGTACCGATGAAAATCAGGAGGCTACGGAGGAGGCCGGGAAGGATTCTGACTACAATACATACGGCGACGAGGTCACTCTGATACCTGACACCGCGTCATATGACTGGGGTGATTTATCCGACATAAATGCACGTATCACAGCCCTTGAACAGAAATACGGTTTTTCCATATATTTCGGGCCTGAGGTGCCAAAGAGAATTGATTACTACGATATCCATCAATTCAAGAATAAGGATAAGCTGTCGGTCGCTCTGGATTCGCTTGAGGAAATACTTGGCTGTTTCCCTGATGACTTTTTCACACAGCTGTGTTATGGCGATGTAAGAGGCATGCGAATCTATCTGTGCGGTGATATTTCATCAGGCCACTCAGATATGATAAATGAGCCAAGTGGCTTCGTAAATATAATAAACAACCACAATGTGATGGTTCTAAACTGCAACTACAGCTGGGATTTCAGCTACACTGTAGGCCATGAGATTTCCCATCTGATTGACCAGAGGCTTACATTCATACACACCTATGATGACAAGAGCGAGTTTTCCGAGGAGAAATGGAACAGCTTTAACCCTGACAGCTTCTCTTATGATGATAGCTACGCAAACTACAATCCGGATGATCCATCGAGCCACATATCCGGGTATTTCATTGATTCCTACGGCATGACCTTTGCAACAGAGGACCGCTCTGAAATATTCGGAACCGCGATAGACGATTATATTAACGGCATTTATGATGATGCAAGATTCACAGATGATTCGCCGATACGAAACAAGCTGGACTACTACAGCAGATGTATCCGTGATGGCTTTGATACAAAGGACTGGCCTGATACGATGGCATGGGAGTCTGTGCTTACCGCCACCGGGGCACAGGCCGATTAAATGATAATTTCAGAATAACACAAAAACCTCAAGTCATACGACTTGAGGTTTTTTAATGGGCAGAGATGGATTCGAACCATCGAAGCAAGTTGCAGCAGATTTACAGTCTGTCCCCTTTGGCCACTCGGGAATCTGCCCATGTATTCAATTACGATACTTGCATAGTTTATCACAATAGATGTGATTATGCAAGCATATTTTATCGTAACCAAATTATTTTCTTTAATACGTGGATTGCGCGCCTGGGACGATACTTTGGTGGGGGATTGATGCCCTCGCTTTCGCTACGCTACGCTGCTAAGAGTCTGTAGGAATTATGCTTTTAATCTTTCTATGACAGACGAAACCGGCTTTTATGCGCCGTCCATGGCGCATAACGCCTTGCCCAGCCGTCCATGGCCGGGCATTTCTGCTCCTCTAAGCATAATTCTGACAGACTCTAAGCAACTTCTCTATGCGCTCCAGTAAGGGCATCAATCCCCCACCAAGCACCATCCGGCACACAATCCCTTACTTTGTAGCTATAATATAGAAATTAAAAAAGACAGCCTGCCGATCGGCTGCCTTTTAGGAGAACGGTTATTTTTACTAAGTGGGATTAACGCTAAAA
>ENA-OQBT01000291-OQBT01000291.1-human-gut-metagenome-genome-assembly--contig:-NODE-291-length-34315-cov-8.310928_pt1 | contig 34315 bp, 43 predicted proteins | sample MGYA00242749_ERZ504557 | MGnify/ENA primary metagenome ERZ504557 (study PRJEB26092, sample SAMD00036243) | human gut metagenome | host: Homo sapiens | study: EMG produced TPA metagenomics assembly of... | reverse complement strand
TCATTTTCTTCCCATACCTGCCTGTTTTTAATTTATTCGCTATTCTTTACAGCCTTATTTTAATCTTCTGTTCAACAGAAAAACCCCGGAAACCTTACGGTTCCGGGGTATCTTACGTTTGGACACATGTACCTTGCGGTACTCAATATATATTAGTCAGTGATTACTCGATGATTGTAGCAACACGTCCTGATCCTACAGTACGTCCACCTTCACGGATAGCAAATGTAAGACCCTGGCTCATAGCGATCGGATGAATCAGCTCGATTGTCATCTCGATGTTATCTCCAGGCATGCACATCTCTGTTCCCTCTGGAAGGTTGCAAACACCTGTTACGTCTGTTGTTCTGAAATAGAACTGCGGACGATAGTTGTTGAAGAATGGTGTATGACGGCCACCCTCGTCTTTAGTCAGAACGTAAACCTGAGCTGTGAATTTTGTATGGCATGTAAGTGTTCCTGGTTTAGCAAGAACCTGTCCACGCTCGATCTCGTTTCTCTGAACACCACGAAGAAGTGCTCCGATGTTATCACCAGCCTGAGCCTCATCAAGAAGTTTACGGAACATCTCGATACCAGTTACAACAACTTTACGAGTCTCCTCTTTGATACCAACGATCTCAACTTCCTCAGATACGTGAAGAACACCAGCCTCAACTCTACCAGTTGCAACTGTACCACGTCCTGTAATGGAGAATACGTCCTCTACAGGCATTACGAACGGTTTATCTGTGTCACGCTGTGGGTCCGGAATGTACTCATCAACAGCATCCATAAGCTCCATGATCTTGTCTCCCCATGGGCCAGCCGGATCCTCAAGAGCTTTAAGAGCAGAACCCTGGATAACCGGAATGTCATCTCCTGGGAAGTCATACTCGGAAAGAAGATCACGGATCTCCATCTCAACGAGCTCAAGAAGCTCCTCATCGTCTACCATATCACATTTGTTCATGAATACAACGATGTAAGGAACACCTACCTGACGGGAAAGAAGGATATGCTCTTTAGTCTGAGCCATAACACCGTCTGTAGCAGCAACAACAAGGATAGCACCATCCATCTGAGCTGCACCTGTGATCATGTTCTTAACGTAGTCAGCATGTCCTGGGCAGTCAACGTGTGCGTAATGTCTACGCTCTGTCTGATACTCAACGTGAGCTGTAGAAATTGTGATACCACGCTCTCTTTCCTCTGGAGCTTTATCGATATCCTCAAAGTTCTCTACTACGTTTCCTGGAACTCTCTCTGCAAGAACTTTAGTGATAGCTGCTGTTAATGTTGTTTTACCATGGTCAACGTGTCCGATGGTACCAATGTTACAATGCGGTTTTGTTCTCTCAAACTTAGCCTTTGCCATTTTAAAATGTCCTCCTTAAAACTTGGCTCTATCAAAATTAGAGCATTTTTTCAGATTTAAACTTGCTAACCTTGATTATATTGCAAACCAAGGTTATTTGCAAGCATTTTATTATTTTATATCAGATCAGTCCTTTTTGGAAAGGATCTTCTCCTGTACAGACTTCGGAACCTGCTCATATTTCTCGAAGAACATAGAGTAGTTACCACGTCCCTGTGTTCTGGAACGAAGGTCTGTAGCATATCCGAACATCTCGGAAAGCGGAACATATCCACGGATCATCTTACCGCCACCGATATCTTCCATACCCTCGATACGTCCACGACGGGAGTTGATATCACCGATAACGTCACCCATGTAATCCTCTGGTGTAGTAACTTCGACCTTCATGATTGGCTCAAGAAGAATCGGAGCTGCTTTCTGCATAGCATCCTTGAATGCAAGAGAACCTGCAATGTGGAATGCCATCTCAGAAGAATCGACTTCATGGTAAGAACCATCGTATACATTTGCATGTACACCAACTACCGGGAATCCTCCGAGGATACCAGCTTTCATAGCTTCCTCGATACCTTCGCCAACTGCCGGGATGTATTCCTTCGGAATAGCACCACCAACAACTGTGGACTCGAACTTATACAGCTCTTCTCCGTTGGCATCCATAGGCTCGAATTTAACTTTACAGTGACCATACTGTCCACGACCACCAGACTGTTTAGCATACTTGCTGTCTACATCAACAGGCTTGGTGATTGTCTCTTTGTAAGCAACCTGAGGTGCACCAACGTTAGCCTCAACCTTGAACTCACGAAGAAGACGGTCAACGATGATATCCAGGTGAAGCTCACCCATACCAGCGATAATGGTCTGTCCTGTTTCCTGATCTGTATGAGCACGGAATGTCGGGTCCTCCTCAGCAAGCTTAGCAAGTGCCTCACCAAGTTTGCCCTGTCCAGCTTTTGTCTTAGGCTCGATCGCGAGCTCGATAACTGGCTCCGGGAACTCCATGGACTCAAGGATTACCGGATGCTGCTCGTCACAGATTGTATCACCTGTTGTAGTGAATTTGAATCCGATCGCTGCAGCGATATCACCGGAGTAAACCTTATCCAGCTCCATACGTTTGTTAGCGTGCATCTGAAGGATACGTCCAACACGCTCTTTTTTATCTTTTGTGGCATTCAGTACATAAGAACCGGAGTTCATTGTTCCTGAATAAACACGGAAATAAGCAAGTTTTCCTACGAATGGGTCAGTCATGATCTTGAATGCAAGAGCGGAGAACGGCTCATCATCAGATGAATGTCTCTCAACTTCATTGCCGTCAAGGTCAACACCCTTGATAGCCGGGATATCTGTAGGAGCCGGCATGTACTCAAGGATTGCGTCCAGAAGCTTCTGAACACCTTTGTTTCTGTAAGCGGAACCGCAGCAAACCGGTACTGCTGTACACTCACATGTAGCTTTTCTGAGGACAGCTTTCAGTCTGTCTACAGAAGGCTCATCTCCCTCAAGATACTCCATCATGAGGTCATCATCCAGCTCGCAGATCTTCTCGATCAGCTCTGTATGATAAAGTTCTGCATCTTCCTGCATATCCTCCGGGATATCAGTAATGGAGATGTCATCACCCTTCTCATCATTGTAGATGTATGCTTTCATCTCGAAAAGATCGATGATTCCTTTGAAGTCATCCTCTTTTCCGATCGGAAGCTGAAGGCAGATAGCGTTTTTACCAAGACGAGTCTTGATCTGCTCTACTGCACCGTAGAAGTTTGCACCAAGGATATCCATCTTGTTGATGAATGCCATACGAGGTACATTGTAGGTATCAGCCTGACGCCATACGTTCTCTGACTGCGGCTCAACACCACCCTTAGCACAGAAAACGCCGACAGCACCATCAAGTACACGAAGGGAACGCTCAACCTCAACAGTGAAGTCTACGTGTCCTGGTGTATCAATGATGTTGATACGATGCTCAAGAGCACCTGGCTTTGGCTTGCAGTTCTCCTCAAGAGTCCAGTGACATGTTGTAGCAGCGGATGTGATTGTGATACCACGCTCCTGCTCCTGCTCCATCCAGTCCATTGTCGCTGTACCTTCATGAGTATCACCGATCTTGTAGTTAACACCTGTGTAATAAAGAATACGCTCTGTAAGAGTTGTTTTACCAGCATCGATATGCGCCATGATACCGATATTTCTGGTTCTCTCTAATGGATATTCTCTTCCTTCTTTTCCAGCCAATGAATTTTCCTCCTCGAATTAGAAGCGATAGTGAGCAAATGCTTTATTTGCCTCAGCCATCTTGTGCATGTCTTCTTTTCTCTTAACGGATGCACCTGTGTTGTTCATTGCGTCCAGAAGCTCATTAGCCAGTCTTTCTTCCATTGTCTTCTCGCCTCTCTTACGTGAGAACATTGTAAGCCAACGAAGAGCAAGTGCCTGACGTCTGTCTGCTCTTACCTCGATCGGAACCTGATAAGTAGCACCACCGATACGTCTTGCTTTTACCTCGAGAACTGGCATGATGTTGTTCATAGCCTCTTCAAATACTTCAATTGCTGGTTTACCAGCTTTTTCCTCTACTCTGGTGAATGCACCGTATACAATTTTCTGAGCAACACCTTTCTTACCGTCTAACATGATGTTATTGATAAGCTTGGTAACCACTTTGTTATTGTACATCGGGTCAGCCAGAACGTCTCTTTTCTGAGTATGTCCTTTACGTGGCACGTTACTTCCCTCCTTAATCATATTGATTATATCATCGGTACTCACGCAGTAAAACTATTGCATGTTCGCACTGGTAAGGTCCTATATTTAACCCGCAACCGACAGTATATGGAATACCGTACAAATCTTTATAGTCTTCCGCTGTAATACATTAGATGAATAATATCTTTGTAATCCTCCTGATTATCTGCAATCAGGAAGCGGCGTAGATTTCTGATCTACAAAAATTATTTTTTAACTTTAGGTCTCTTAGCTCCGTATTTGGAACGAGCCTGTTTTCTGTTAGCGACACCTGCGGTATCAAGAGTACCTCTGATGATATGGTATCTTGTACCAGGTAAGTCCTTAACTCTTCCTCCACGGATAAGAACAACGCTATGCTCCTGAAGGTTGTGACCCTCTCCTGGAATATAACTTGTTACCTCGATACCGTTGGAAAGACGAACTCTGGCGATCTTTCTAAGAGCTGAGTTAGGCTTTTTAGGAGTAGCTGTTTTAACAGCAGTACAAACACCACGTTTCTGTGGAGCAGCCTGATCAACTGCTTTCTTTCTTAAAGAGTTGTATGTTTTCTGCAGAGCCGGTGCTGTAGATTTCTTAACAGCTGTCTGACGGCCCTTTCTTACTAACTGGTTGAATGTTGGCATTCCATTTCACCTCCCGATTTATTTCTCCATGGGTTTTCCCATGGGGCCTTGCGGTTGCTATTTACAAATTACGGCATGCGAAAATATAACGTTTCATTCGCACGCTTGCTCATTATAGACCGTAAATACAGGGCTTGTCAAGGTGTTTTATAAAGAATTTTTGCTGATTTTACAGGGGTTTTACACGGTTTTCTCCATAGATGTCACAACCTGCCGGAAATACCCATTTTTCTTCTGCTGATATACCAGAGTATTCCCAGTATTCCTGCTATTAATATAGAAAGAACTGCTCCCGCCTGCAGCCCCGGAGTCCGATATTTCATAGTAACCGTATGTGTCCCGGCCGAAAGCTTTACACCGGTAAGCCCCTGGATGCTTTTCCCATCGACCTTTTTCCCATCTACATAAATCTGCATATTAGGATCATAAAATATGCTGAGAAGAAGCATTCCATCCTTTGCTGCAGCTATGGTACCCTTTCCATTCTTCAGATCCATCTGCCGGGAAGAAAGCATTTCATAGATCTCATCCAGGTCCGATTCCCGGTAAGTTCCCAGAACCGCTTCCTGCGTTCCGGTTTCCGCAGTTACATGCACAACCGTATCCGTATCATAAGTGCCAAGATCCAGGAAATTATTATTCCAGTAATCGGATTTCTGCTCCTGACCGTTGATCGTTACAGTTTCCGGCTCTGTCCCCGGGATATAGAGATACCCATGCTCTCCTTCTTTCAGCGAAATATCAAAATCCACAGTCCCGGCCCATACTGCTTCTGAAGATACCGTCTGCATTTTGTACAGTCTTTTTCCCGCAATACCGCTAAGCAGCCGGTTCTGAACCTCAAGTGGATCTGTTCCTTCCATTGCATAGTCCAGTACGGAATCACTGACCATATATCCTGCTTTCAGTGCTCTCGGATTCTCATAGAGATCAAAGGACTGACTTTCTCCGATTTTTTTATAAACAGTATGAAGCTTTCTTGTATTCCTGCAAAACAGATATCGTATTCCCAGAAGCATATCCGTCACTTCCGTGGATCCCGCATACTGAAAACGATTTTCCAGATTTTCAAAGCCCATGTTTTTTACAAAATCCCACATTACCTCTGTATTAGTAGAGGAATACATAGATATCCCGTTCAGCTGATACAGCATCTCTTCATTTCTCACAAGAGGATTTACGATGGCGGCACGGTAATCCACCTGATCCACACCGGCAGACTCCAATAATCCACAAACCTCCTGCTCACTTTCCACATAAATATCACGGTTTGCGGTTCCATTATCTGTAATACTGACGATTCCGTGAATTCCTGTCTCTGCAAGGATCAGCACTGCCAGCACCAGACATCCCAGCTTTCGGATCTCCACACAGCAGAAGGCATGACCGGACAGTTTTCCACAGATGCACCGTTCCGTACACATAACCAGAAAGAATACTGCAAGAACCCCTGCTGTAAGCAGAAGTCCCCAGATATTTCCGCTTTTGATCCCCACAACGATACAGAAGCCCTCTGCAGCGATCAGTCCGGCAAAAATTCTTCCTGTGCTTTCATTTTCCACATTTCCCCATGCATCACAGGACATTTTCAACAGCAGAAATATCAGGATGAACACAAAACGATTGGGGATTCCCACAGGTTTATGCAATCCGTGAAAAAGCAGATTCAGCGCTGTGATATGGATCCCCGCAAAATACAAAACGATCAATATACCTGTTACGATTTTTTCTGCTGTGCGGATTTCTTTATTCAGAAAATAAATCCCGGCAAAAAGCAGCACTGCACAGCCACAGTAAAGGTTCACATCTCCCTGGTCGCCGGATTTTACAAAGGACAGGGAATCCTCGAATAATGCGCCCAGCTGTTTCCAGATATCTCCGTACACTCCCGAAAGTCCGGTGCCTGCCTCTTCCGCCGCTGCAGTTCTGGATACCGCAGCAATTCCGGGGATCAGTGTGATTCCTGCAAATCCGGCTCCGGCAACAGACGCCCCGGCAAATTTTAATAATGAAAAACGGATTTTCTCCAGCCGTCGACCGGATTCTGCCGCAGCCAGCTCTGCCAGATAATAAAAAGCAGCAAATGTGCATAACATAAATCCCATATAATAGCTGGTTAAAATACAGTACCCCAGCACCAGACAATACCCTCGCCATTTTCCGGTATGCACCAGCTGTTCAATAAGATATGCAAGCATCGGAAGAAGCATGATACAGTCCAGCCACATCACATTGCTGTAATAGCCTATAAGAAAATTAGACAGTGCGTACATACAGCCAAGAGAAACTGCCATACTTCCTCTGCCCGGATATTTTTTCCCGGAATACCATGCCATGGATACGCTGCAAAGCCCTGCCTTGATCAGAATCACCGCAGTGACAGCCTCGTTTACATACATGAATTTCATAAACAGCAGTATTAGGAAGCTGAACGGACTGCAGAGATAATAGCAAAACAATCCGTAAAAATTATATCCCATGGCATGTGCGGACCAGGTCCAGCCCGTTCCCTTTCCAAGCTGCTCTGAAAGTTCCCTGTAAAAGGCTGTATACTGATGGACTCCATCTACCACCAGCGCCGAATTTTCTCCAAAAGGATAAACACCCTTCAATGCAAAGCCCAGCGTAAAGATCAGCACCGGAAACAGAAACGCCAGGAGATAGATCCACCCTCTGTTTCCCTGTTTTTTGTTTTTTCCGCTTTCTGTATTCTTATTGGTCTCATTTCATTTCCTCGTCTGTCTGCAGTAATTCCAGGCCGTTCTGTTCTGGACAGCTGAATTATCTATCGGCTGTTATTTTCTGAAATACTGTTATTTCTTTTCCGTCTTTTTTCTGATCCTCTGTATTCTGTAAATCAAACATCTGCGTTTTACTTTATCGCCTGCTCATAAACTTGAACATTTTTGCAAAACAGATTATAGCATGTTTCCTACTGTATCATGTTTTTGTGAAATTACTGCGAATTTTTTTCAGAGCAAAAGAAAAAAGCTGTCACATCCTTGGAGACACAGAAAACTCCGCCGACGTAACAGCTTCTTTCTGAAGGAATCTGTGTACGCTGATCCACAGATCTCTTCATGGGTGTAATTATTAACTTTATGTGATGAGTTTTTTAGTTCCCGGCCTGTATGATACGGATATTCACATATCCTGAGGTGGCTGTTTACAGGTTAAGAACTATTATGAATATATGATAGCATGGCCATATACATTTGTAAAATTGATATTTCGTGTTTATAATATAGAATATTTTAATATTTATCAAACGGATAAAAGCCTCTACCACACGGTAAAATCCTGTTTTTATAAAACGGTATAGCCTCTGGATTTCAGGCAGGATCTCACTTCCATGATATCCTCGGTATGGAATACCATGATCGGCTTGCCGGAATCACGGTTAAAGGAAAGGTACAGATAATCCACGCTCACATTACTGTCCTTCAGTGTAAGAAGCAGATCATTCAGATTTCCAGTCTTATCCTCAACCTCCACTCCGATCACCTCGATCACGTGGCAGAGATATCCTGCAGCGATCAGAGCCTCCATTGCCTTATCCGGCTCCGAAACTACCATTCGTACGATTCCGTACTCTGCGCTGTCATTAGTCACAGAGCCCAGAATGTTGATATCCTCGTTCTTCAGGATACCGGTAATGTTCTGCATAACACCCTTTTTATTTTCTGCATAGATGGATAACTGTTTCAGCATGATAAAATCCTCTCTTTCCTATGTGCTTTATTTTGCTGTTCTATCGTATGATAAATCTTCGCACATCTTATCAGGTATGTCAACCAGAGCAAGCCGGATAATAACACAGACATTCATATTTTAGTTTACCCGGCTCCATAAACACTGATATTTTATGATCAACATTTAACCCGGCTCGCCTGTTCACCGCATGTGAGCATGGAGATATTTTTCCCGGGTAGCGATACCTCCCCGGATATGTCGCTCCTGCTTGTTTACATCCAGTACCTTGCGAACTTCTATGGCCAGAGCCGGATTGATCACTTTCAGGCGTTCTACGCAATCCTTATGTACCGTACTCTTACTGATCCCGAATTTCTTAGCTGCCTGCCGCACCGTAGCCTTTGTTTCAACAATATATCCTGCGATCTCAACTGCACGTTCTTCAATATAATCCTTCACTGCCAAGCCCCCGAAGACGCTTTTTTACAGTGTATGCGGAGGCTTTTTCAGGTATGAGCCCTATTCTGTGCAAAGCTCCTTATAATAATTTAACTCTTTTTCGCCTGCTTATAAAGCACAAGACAGACGATCACAAACACAACCGTAACCGCTACGGTAAGCGGAAGGATCATAGAAGAGCCCGCCCCGAGCAGAAGGCCAAATCCCTGTCTCAGCGTCAGGATTCCAAAGATGGAAAAAATAACAAATGCAACTATATTGAGGATTCCCTCCGGTGCCTTGCTTTTCAGAAGATATCCGATCAGAAGTCCGATCACATCCGCTGCAAAAAGTCCCAGTGAACAGGCAAGCCATACCACAACCGCTGAACTCAGTCCCTCATTGGCACCAAATGTAATTGCGGTAAGCTGTGTCTTATCCCCCAGCTCCGCAACAAAAAATGTACAGAATACAGACAGCGGTGCAAATTTGATCTTACGATCCTTAACATTCTCCTCCTCATCATCGTCACCCTTCAACGTTGTCACCGCAAAAAACAGAAACGCTGCACCTGCGATCAGACGGATCAGCCAGGTAGGGACCACGGTACTGATAATACCTCCTGCAAGCACTGCCAGTCCGTTGAGCACCAGGACAGCAACACCGGTTCCAAGCAAAATATCCTTCAGCTTGAACCTGGAAGTCATTGCCACCAGCATCAGCTGTGTTTTGTCACCCATTTCCGCAATAAACTGGGTAAAAAGCACTTTCATAAATAACAGCATTTTTCTTCTCCTTTGCATATTCATCCGCTTCGGAGCCATAAAAAAAGACCCACGTATACTCTATCTCTGTAACAGAAATAAAATATACATGAGTCTCATTCTTTAAGATTTGCCAGGTGCATGCACCAGTATGTTGACAAACCACGTCTACACGCGAATTACTCCCTCACGGAATTGATTTTCGTCATTGTAGCAAAGTTGAGAAATTTTGTCAAGAGCATTAGAACGCTCCGCCTGTGCTATACAAGAGAACCGGCGATTCATGCCGACACCACTAGAAATCCCTGCCTGCACCGCCACCGCCGAAGCTTCCTCCGTCTCCGGAGCTTCCGCTGTCGTAGCTGTCATAATCATCATCTCTGTCATCGTCATTACCGGAACTTCCGCCGCTGCTTTTTCCCCCTCTTCCCAGGATCCAGCTCAGCGGAAACAGGGAATTAAAGAGCCGGTGCAGTACACTCATACGGCTGAAATTCTTTTTCCAGTAGTCTGCGGTTATCCTTTCCCGCCAATTTCATTATCAGGCCCTTCAGAACCAGAACCATAGTTACGATAAGAAATACAGGCAGCATCACGCACAGCAGATATGCGCCACCATGAGTAAAACAATCATCACAAGCCCCAGCGCGATCTCCCAGACAGTTCCCTCATCCTCATCGTCGTCCACATCCTGCTGCACCTTCTCATACCTGGGAGCTGTTATCTTCTCCAGGCCGTATTCCTCACGGATCTCATTTAGCAGTGCATAATAAAGCTCCACGGTACCTTTTTCAAACTGATTGTCTTTATAGGAAGGAACTGCATATTCATCCAGAAATCGTCCGGTCTTTGAATCAGGCAGCTTTCCCTCAAGACCGTAGCCGACAGATACCCAGACTTTACGGTCCGAAACCGAAAGGACGATCAGGACACCATTATTTTTCTTCTTTGAACCAATTCCCCATTTGCGGCCGGTTTCCACTGCATAATCACTGATGTCTTCCCCATCAGTGGTATCCACGGTAAGGACAACCAGCTGCGCTGTGGTATCCTCATACAGCTGCTCACCAGCCTTGCAAAGCTCTTCCTTCCAGGTATCGCTGAAAACCCCTGCATAATCATTAACATAGAATTCTTTTGTGGCAGACGGGATCTTCCCGAAAGCTGCCAGCGTACTTCCGGACAGCGTCAATACAAAAGCCAGCAGCACAGCCATCCGTCCGATCCATTTTTTCATAGGATATTCTCCCTCTATCCGTTCTTTCATTTCATCAGAACAATGGTCTGATCTTATCACTCTGCCAGCATATCCCCTACATCCGGCGTATCTGCTGCTGAATCATCGGCCTCAAAATATGACGCCTTCTCAAAGCCAAACATGGAACCAAATACATTCCCGGGGAATTTCACAAGCCTTGTGTTATAAGCTTTCACAGCCTCATTATAATCTTTTCTCGCTACAGAGATCCGGTTTTCACTTCCGGACAGTTCATCCATCAGGCCCACATAAGTAGTATCACTTTTCAGTTCCGGATAATTTTCCACCACAACCTTCAGACCGGAAAGTGCACTGTCCATCTGCTGATCTGCCTCAGATTTCTCTTCCACGGTATCTGCATTCATCAGCTGGTCCCGCGCCTCCAGAACCCTGTCAACAACCCCCGTCTCATGCTTCGTGTAACTTTTTACCGTGCTGACGAGATTCGGGATCAGATCTGCACGTCTCTGCAGCATGGTATCCACATCAGCCTCTGCTGTTTCCACAGCTTCTTTACTTCCGGCAAGCCCGTTGTAACTGAGCATAAGTCCTCCAGCAAGGACCACGATCACTGCAATAACAGCCAAAAATGCTTTCTTCATCTCTTTTCCTCCCTTCCGATATCACAGATAACCTTTCAGCCTGCAATACAGGATTTTTTATATCCCCATTGTACCAGAGCATACAGGATTCCACCAGAAAAACTCACCTTTTCGATCAGAATTTTTCTGCCATTTCCATAAGTCCCTGATATATTTTTTCGGAAAGCGGAATGGAAACACCAAGTTTCTTCGCTTCTTTCACAATATAGCCGCTGAAGGTTTCCAGCTCCGTCTGTTTTCTCCGGATGCGAAAATCTCTCTGCAGGGAGCTGGTTGCATTATCTGCATGTACATGGCGGAATTTATGGATCACCTCATTGATGTGCTCATCCGTCAGCGCAACCCCCTTGGCCTGACCTACACTGGCAGCTTCCCATACAAGCTTTTCATACTGCTGCGCTTTCACCGGATCTCTGCGGAGCTCCCCGATGGTATTATCATAAAAAGCAGTCATCACATTAAAGGCACAGTTGAGGATATACTTTCTCCAGATCTCCACCTCAATATCCCCCTGATCCTTATAGTCAATATCCGCACCTTTCAGGATCCCTGCCACTTCTGCAACTTTCTTCTGCTGCCGTTCATCCGCATCTTTGATTCCAATACAAAGCCACGTAAACGTATCCTGCTGGGAAATGGAAAAATCCTCATTGGCAAAAGCCACCGTATAGATCAGCGAATCCACAACCGTTCCCTTACCAACCAGACGGCGGATGTTTTCTCCCGGGTCCACACCATTCATCACAGGAATGATCACGGTGTCATCCGTGACCATGTCCCGGATACTTTCGCACACCTCAGCCAGAGAATAATTTTTTACACAGATAAAAATATAATCCTGCTGTCCCATATCCTGAATTGGAACTACCCGCTCTGGCTTTGCCACGATCTCACCCTTATAATCACTGTGAAGCACCAGGCCTTTTTTCCGGATGCTCTCTGCCCTGGCGCCACGTGCAACCATCGTCACATGCGGATACGCCTTCGCCAGCAGCCCGGCTATGTAACCACCAACACCACCAATTCCGATCACTGCGATCTTTTTCTTTTCTGTATTCATATTTTCTGTTTCCTTTCCTGCTGTTTCTCACTGAGGACTTACCCTCCCCGGAAAAAATGTAGATATTCACGATCCGCATTGACAAACAGCATGGATATTCACAATCCGCATTCGCTACCTGCTCATTGTATCAAATATTCCCATACATTTCCAGAAAGCAATTTTCAATAATATCCTGTTCAAAAAATATAGAAAAATACAGAAACTTTTTATCCCGTCTTTTTTTGTCCCGGATTCTGGTGTATACTGGATATAAATTTTTTACGAAAAAAACAAAAATGTGAGGTGACAAAAATGGATACCAAACCCGTTTTTCACGGAAGTGATATAGAAAAGATCTGCAGCTACTACAATCTGAAAAAAGAAAACATCGTCAAATTCGGTGCAAATGTCAATCCTCTGGGACTTTCCCCAAAAGCCGGCAGAGCCATTGCAGAACACGTGGATATCCTTTCCTCCTACCCGGACAGAGAATACACATCCCTTCGGAATACGATTTCCAGCTACTGCAATATTCCCGCTGATTTCATCCTTCCGGGAAACGGCTCCAGCGAATTGATCTCCCTTCTGATCCAGGAGCGTGCCCCGAAGCACACTCTGATCCTTGGGCCTACCTATTCTGAATACTCCAGAGAGCTCTCCTTCTCCGGAAGTACCCAGGAATACTACCACCTTCAGGAAAGCAATGATTTCGAGCCGGACATTCCGGATCTCTGCCGAAAGCTGGAGCAGGGCTATGATTTTCTCATCCTCTGCAATCCCAACAATCCGACCTCCTCTGCCATCACCCAGGAAGAGCTTCGCAGACTTATCGGTTTCTGTGCAGAAAAAAATATCTTCGTGATGATCGACGAAACCTATGTGGAATTTGCCCCGGATATCAACGCCATCACCGCAGTTCCGCTGACACGGGAATTCACCAATCTCATGGTACTCCGCGGCGTATCCAAATTCTTCGCTGCTCCCGGAATGCGCCTGGGCTACGGCATCACCGGAAATATGGACTTTCTTGCAAAAATGCGCAAAAAACAGACACCATGGTCACTTAACAGCCTTGGTGCCTTTGCAGGAGAGATCATGCTGCAGGATGAAGATTATATTAAAGAAACCAGAAATCTGATCCTTTCCGAACGCGACCGGATGATCCGGGAGCTGAAGGATACAGACACCTACAAAATCTATCCCGCCTATGCAAACTTCATCCTGCTCCGGATCCTGAAAAACGGACTGACCTCCTATGACGTATTTGAAGCCTGCATCAAACAAGGCATGATGATCCGTGACTGTTCTTCCTTCCAGTGCCTGGACGGGGAATTTGTACGATTCTGTATTATGATGCCGGAGGATAATTCACGGCTTGTTAAAGTGCTGAAATCGCTGTAAAAGCTGTACAATACGATCCGGTATTTCCGGATCCTCTGTTTTATGTCTCCGGTGCCTGACAGACTCGGCTCTACCTCAGTGATGGGATACATGACAAATTCTACATCAACGTAGTAGCAGTTTTCATCGATCTTCCGCCCCGCCTGTCTGGCAGGCTCCGTCCCTTCCGTTTCAAGGCAGTCCACCAGCCTGCAGAAAGCATCCCTTTCTACCCAGTCATCACTGTCCAGGATCTTCACATACTCACCGGACGCATCATAAGACCTGTGTTGATCGCTGAACCATGACCACCATTCGCCTTATAAATGATCCGTAAGGTATCCGGATACTGCTCCACAAACTCATACGCGATCTCCGCAGAACCATCCTTGGAGCCCTCCAACACCACCAGCACCTCGATCCGGTCCAGCACCTCCCCGATTACCAGAGATTCCAGACACTGCCGGATATATTTTTCCATATTGTAGACAGGTACGATCACCGTCAGAACTTTGTCCATACTGCTATCCATCTCTCTTCCCTTACACGAACTCTGATATATGAGCTCTGATCTGCCAGCCAGCTTCTTCAGATTCAGATCTCATCAACTCCTGAAACTGCTTTATCTGCGTATATTATCGGGATGGAAAAATTGGAATACAATGGACTTTGCGAAGGTTTAACGTGGGGTTAACATTAAGGGGGGGAAATGGGGAAGAATGCCTATGTAAAAAATTGTTCTTGATCTTTGACACTCCATAATGTTTCTATTAATACTAGCCGGAACACTCAAGACAGGTCAAAGCAATCCCGACTTTACATTCCACAATGTTTCTATTAATACGCAAAGAAAAATCCACCTGTAGATGGTCTACTGACTTTACATTCCACAATGTTTCTATTAATACTAGCAGCGGCACGAGTGGACAGTCAAAGAAAGAGTCTTTACATTCCACAATGTTTCTATTAATACGAAGACGTACAAGGTCGGTGACATTGTAAACTTCCACTTTACATTCCACAATGTTTCTATTAATACATGGAACACGAACGAAGGATTCCGAACCGCAATCTCCTTTACATTCCACAATGTTTCTATTAATACTGTTCGAATCACGTCAGGCGCATTGCAGGATAAATCCCTTTACATTCCACAATGTTTCTATTAATACCAGTCCAATCCTCCATACGGTCATAATTTTCAATCTTTACATTCCACAATGTTTCTATTAATACTAAGTTCATTTCTTTTCGTCTGTTCTCCATGCCCTGCTTTACATTCCACAATGTTTCTATTAATACAGGAGGTACGATTTACTACATGATCGAACTGATACTTTACATTCCACAATGTTTCTATTAATACTAGAACCTCTATTTGATCTAGTATCATGTAAACACTTTACATTCCACAATGTTTCTATTAATACTCTACTTGCAAAATAAATCACCCACGGATTAATAATCTTTACATTCCACAATGTTTCTATTAATACATGGAGACGAAGAGGACTGCTGACAATGGTGGATGATGCTTTACATTCCACAATGTTTCTATTAATACAGCTTCTGGAAGTGGCCAGGCAGCAGGTACTTCCGACTTTACATTCCACAATGTTTCTATTAATACAGATATTGACTGGGGAAATAAAGAAGTGATTATATACTTTACATTCCACAATGTTTCTATTAATACGTTATCCAGGCGAACCGGTTCAGAGAAAAAACGGACCTTTACATTCCACAATGTTTCTATTAATACGAAACCAGGGAAGCTATCCAGGGCGTAAACTACAACACTTTACATTCCACAATGTTTCTATTAATACGTGTTTGGTGAACATCTTGAGATTACTGTAAGCTTCTTTACATTCCACAATGTTTCTATTAATACTTCCGATTCCGGGGATAAACTTTTCTACCTTCTCCCTTTACATTCCACAATGTTTCTATTAATACCCGTGCTCCACATTCACCTATAATACATCGTTTATTTTACCATTTTCTGTCGACCTTGTCATTTACAATTATTTTATACACAAAATAGATATTATAACACTCTATAAAACTTCCATTTTCCTTATAAATAAAGGCTTTGTCAACCTCCCGGGATTTTTCCCATATCGTAGGTTGACAATTACAAAATAAAATTGGTTGCATCATCTTTCCGTCCCCAGAATTCCTTATCCAACCATTTTTCCTGCCTTGATTTAAAAATAATCACAGAATCCAATTCTTTATCTATACAGAACTTAAATTCCTGTTGTAACTGTGCCAACTGAGCCTTAGAAATTTCACCTTCAAAAACAGAATTCTGGATATGCGTTAAATACCTTTTACAAATCTTAAAAATCCTCGACCAACGCTTCGAACCATTTTCCTGCTGACTTACATCATAAACCAAAACTACATACATAATTCACCACCATATCCTGAAACCTTCATATTCTTTTTCACCAAGCAGATGCTTTATCAACTTATAGCACTCCAACCGAAGTAAATACTGATAAGAAACCTGCCTTCCCAAATTCTTGTGCATCACAGTTTTTTTAAGATTCTTTTCAAGTTCAGATACAATCAGTTTAGAAGCATCTTTTTTCAAATGAAGAAAATTTAGTTCCTTCGTAAAACTATCCTCCGTAATCTGATTCCGATTTAACAACGAGAAAATCAACCTGTCACCAATCAATGGTTTAAACACTTCCGCAATATCCAGACTCAATGAAAACCGTCTTGCTCCAGGTTCATGCAGATAACTGATCGTAGGATTCAACTGTGTATGATAAATCTCGCTAAGCACTTTCGTATAAATTAGTGTATTTACAAAAGAAATCAAAGAATTAATCATGTTATCTGGTGGATGCATTACACGCTTTTCAAACTGAATCTCCTGATTAACAATCACATTCCACGCAGCATAATATCTTCTCCTGATGTTCCCCTCAATTCCCATCAGCTCTTCAATCGTTGTCACACTACTTAGCTGTTTACGAAGAGAATCCACATCTCTGAGATATTCCGACACATCTTTTCCCCGACCATTATAATACCGAAGATTCCGATAAATACTATCTGCTGCCGCCTCTATAAATTTTCTTGCAAGAACCAGCCTTTTCTCATAATCTGTATAATAGCTGACCTGCTTCACCAACAGCTGGCCCGCTAGCAGACTTTCTCTCGGATAATAACTTCCCATATAAAAATTATAATAATTGAAAAAATGCATCGGAATCCCATACTGAGATATGTAATCAATAAACTTCGTATTAAACGACATCTCAGACATAACATAAATATCTGAAATCCGCTCAATAGGAATATCCCTCTTTTCACCATCATAATTTGTAAACTGAAGCGTATTATCTTTCCGTTTCAAATCCCCGTTATTATAAACGTAAAAACTTTGCTTCATGCTTTTCCCCCGATACAAATCCAAAGTTTATATAGTACATAAATCATAATAAGCACATTTTTTTGCATAATTTACTATTACCAGAAACCGACATAATCTCCTGATGTTTAATATCTGTAATCTCAGTAATAATCCGTTCCAGAATTTCCACATCTTTTTTCGACAATTCAACAATTATCGACTTCTTCAGCAACGGATAATCAATCTTCCTTTAAGTCCGCTCACCCCTCGTTTCTGCAAATAATAAAGATAATACTTCACCTGCCAGATCCCAGCATTTTCCACCGCCTTACTCTTCTTAATCTCATGCAGTTCCTTATGCTCACTGATAAAATCAATATTTATAATATCATCGATATTTCCATGTTTATCCTTTTTCTTATAACTGCTCTCATCCAGAATCTTTCCAAGCATTACATCTTCATTTTCCGTCTCCATCCGGATATCATGACAAAAATACCATAATTTCCGCTTACAGACGAAATAATAGTAAATCATCACACCAGTGATTCTCTCATCCATACATTTTCTCCTACATAAAATATCCACACTGCTCAAGAATCTCAGATGTCAACAATCCCTGACCTTTTCCTGTTTTAGGATCAAATTCATATTTATATTCTGTACGATGAATATCTGTAACTTTTTTGCATTTTTTAAAACCAACAGAAACTCTATCTACATTTTCCGGATATTTATTCCTGTAAATACTTAAATTTAATGTCATATCCTCCAACTTAGATCTTATAAGACTTTTAGTTTCTTTACTCACATTAGATTTTCTCAAAAAATCTGTTCCACATTCAAACAAATCCATTTTTTCTTGATAAATCTCTTCCGGTACAACTGTTACACTATTGATTTTCCTTATCTCAGCATCCTTCAGTTTATAATCTACAGGATGAATCTTCGAAAGCTTGTTCAGACATTTCTCAATTTCTTCATAATAGCCTGTTCCCTTTATTTCGTCTGAATCATAAACCTGATTCATATATGTCGTTTTCATGCTTTCTACAAACTCTAAATTTTCATACTGAGCAAGCAATTTCAGCGAACGATCATACATAACCGAATCATAAATGCTATTTTTTCCAACGCCGTTTCTATTATCATATATGATAACATTTGCTTCTTCCGGAAAATATCTTCCTTTTCTGTTACAACGCCCCATTCTCTGTAAAAGACTATCTGCTGTACACATCTCCGTATGAAGTACATCAAAATCTATATCCAGACTCGCTTCCACAATCTGCGTTGTTATCCATATGCCAGCTTCTTCTGATTCCGCAAAATCCATAATCTGTTTTTCCAGAAAAGCTCTGTCTCTTCTTATATAACGCGAATGCAACAAATAAACATTTTCTGATTTTTCCTGCATTTCTTTATAAATCTTTTGTGCTCGGGAAACTGTATTACAGATAACCAAAATCTTTTTATTTCTGCCCTGCTCTAATATTTCATCAATATCCATTTCTGATTTTCTAATCCGAATCTTATGTCGCACAACCTGATTTGTTAAGTATTCTTCTCCTGTAAAATCCTTAAAAATATACTGTTTATTTTCTATCAAACCATTTTCTTCCATAAAATGCTTAAGAACTGGCGGAAATGTTGCCGTGATAATTGCAAAACGCCCTCCCATTTCCTGGATTGTCTTTAATCCATATATAATAATCGCAATAACTGCCGGTTCATATGATTGAATTTCATCCAAAATTAATTTAGAATACTTCAAAGTTGCTGCAAAAATTTCTGTTCCTAATGCTTTATAAACAAATTTAAAAAGCTGATCAACCGTACAAACGGTTAATGGCTGTGCAAGCATTCTTGCACGATCATATTTTTCATTAATGTCTAAATCATTTTCTTTATACTCTTTTAAGTACATTGCCATACTGTCAGAATGTAACAACGCAACATTCTCATAAGAATAATTATTTTTAATACGAGAATAAATCGCATTAGAAGATACCTTCAATGGAAGAGTATAAAATCCTTTTTCTCCATTAAGCCATAACAATGCTGCTTCTGTTTTACCAGAACCTGTAGGTGCTACAACAACCAAATTTTCATTTCTGTGTTCCATCATAAATTTCTGTGCAGGCCGCAATTCTTTATTCTGAAGATAAACTTCTATATTTTTTTTCAGTTTTTTCTCTCGCAAATCTGGCGCAATTTCTGCCCTCTCATACCCTGCACTTACTGTGTAATCAAATTTATTAAGCAAGCCCTTGATCAAAAGATACTCTTCCCACATCTTAGGTTCAATTGGAGTTTCACAGGCATAAGAATTATTGCGATACAACAATTTATTCTGGTTACTACAATATAATTTTTTGATATCCTTCTTTAAATATTCACTTATCTGTTCTGCATAGTATTTTGCTGCATATTCCTGGATTTCATCTCCCTCATAAATGTCTTCTCTATCGTGGTGATGATATACCGCTGTGATAAATGGTCTGAAATCTGCTTCTGAAAACAATTCCGATAATTTTTTAAATTCATTTCTTGATATGGTAACTGCGCTTAAAAATCCATGCGGAATCTGTGTAATCCGTCCTATATCAGAATATTGTTCTTTAACCTGAGCTGAATTTACTAACCCCTGAAAAATCAGATTCGCTTTTCCCCAATCATGCATTCTACAAGCTTCTATAACCAAACATTTTTCTTTTTCTGTAAAATATTCGCCATATTCCTCAAAAAACAACTCTGCACATTTTACAATGTCATTCTGATGTTCCTTTAACGTTTTCTGTCCCTCTTCTTCTGTATCCTGCAAATGAGATATATTATTTCTGATAATTTTAAGATCTGTTTCTGTAAATTCACCTTCAAGATTCATTATAAGATCTTCTAGTTCATTTTTGACTTTATCTATCTCTCCCTGAGTCAAGATCTTTTGTCTGGATTTTGCATAATACTCCATAGCTTTCTCCTTCCGGAGGCAGGATATTTGTCCTGCCTCCTTGTAAACCTATCCATAATCCACCGCATTTCCAAACCAATCTCATTGCTGATAACTTTCTTATTTGTTAATCAGCAAAATATCAGCGCTGCATCTTTCTCAAAATCATCCACATACGCTCCTTCGTCTATTACTACTCCTTCAGAACAATAATAAGCCTTTACTCTTCCATTTTCTTTTTTCCAGCGGCGCAACCCCTGTTTTGTAATTTCATATTCTTTTGTAAGATTATATATTGTTCCGCGTCTGGCCCCCAACTCACTTCCGTAACTCACCGGTATATACATATCTCTCTTTATTGCCACTTCATCTTCCTGATGAATATTCACAATATCCACCCGCTCAATATCCAGCAGATCTTCATATCGTCCAAGTGATAAATATCTTGGCGGATATTTCAGTGAATTATATACTTTCTCAAAATCTTCCTCTTCTGGAATTGCATGTATCACCATATCATTGTCACAGACCAGTTCAACATTGGCAATTCCTCTGAAAATTCCATATTTTTCTCCATCTTCAACACAGATCTGATGTCGTCCTTCTTCATATTTCGTACCTGCTGAAAATGAATATCTTGTATAAAGTTCTGATACCGTCCCACTATTTGTTCCTTGTATGCAGAGCTTCATTGGATGAAATTCTGTATAACCACAAGCTGCATGGATCATCCCAAGAACTGTAGAATATGGCGGAAGAGGAAACGTCTCTTTAATAATAAAGCTTCCGGGTTTTCTATAATTTACAAGATTCTGGAAACACTTAATCCTGATTGCCCTCTCCATAATACTGCTCCACTTCCTTTTTCAGATGATTAAATACTGCACCTACTGATTCTGCTTTTAATACATCTTTTAATTTATCTTCATTATCAAAAATACCCGCTATAACACCTGCATACGTATAATTTCTGATATTATCATCCTCAAGTAATTCCTGCAGTGTACTTACATTAATCTTATTTGCATCTACTTTTACTCTGTTCTCAAAAAATGGATTTTTTCTGCTGTATCTGCCTCCAATTATAAATAATGGACTGAGATTTTCTCTTCTTCCTTTAATATCTCTGTACAAATAATGAACAGAGTCCAGGAGAACTTTCACTCTTTCCGCTTTATCCTCTTCTGCAATATTAATTTCACCATCTACACCTACTCTGTCCAGATCTATAGACATAGTATAAGAATAATAAGAACGATGTATCTCACTCTGAGCAATTCCATTCGACAGATTTCCTCTCAAAGCAAGCCCCATATTTGTCAAAAATTCAAGATTTCCCTGAAATGGTTCCAGCGCAATAGCATTACTGAGTCTGGCAACTGCACTTCTTGTAGAAGCTCCACCATTCTGGTCTTCTCCTTTGGATGTTGTTTTCATATATCCAAACAGATCAATCTCCGGGTAATCTTCAATTGTTGCAGAGGGAGCAAACTGTACTACTCCACTTTTTCCATCTACAGGCGTAGTATCCCATTTTGCTTGCTGCACCATGTTGTATCTCAGTGCCTGTCTGGAAATATAAGAATACTCTTCATAGTTTCCTCTGGTCATTTTTTTCAGTGATGAAATATTTCCAATTCCTTCCCCATAGTTCGCACTTTCTGCCAGAAAAATTACTGTAAATGTTAAACCTTCTCTTTTCATAATCATGCTTCCTCCTTCTTAGGCTCGTAAGATCCTACTAATCCCATTACAAACGCATATCCATATTCTGTAAATTTCTGTTTGTCATTTAACATCTGAACAAATCCAGTCGGTATCAAAAGTTCATGTCCATCCTCATTTCTCTTGGAACCATATGCACTATACAAACGCATTACAACATCCATAAATTTATTTACGTTTCTTACAGCTAAAGCATTTAACAACTGATATTCAATACCTCTCAAGCCTTCACTGGAAGTCATACCCTTTGCAGCCATAATTGCTTTTCTCAAATCCGCTCCACTTTTTTTCATAGCTCCACAGCTCATAGAAATCTCCCTTCTTTTATCTCTATCCGAAGAATATGCTACTACAAGTTCCGTCCAAAGTTGCACCTCATATACCCAGAAAATATAAAAATTCTTCGATTCTTCTTTTATATTTTCTTTAAATAGACAATTTAATAACTGATACTGTTCCCGATGTTGTAAAAGATTCATAACCACTGTTTCATGTATATTTACAAAATTATCTCTAACTTTCGTAACCGGAGCTTTGGCTAAAGCAGTTAATGCATCAGATATTCTTGGTTCCCGGATAATTTCTATTATTCTTCTGTGAATAATGCTCAATACATATCTGTCATCTGCACTTACTCCACGTAAGATTACTTGGACATTTGATAATTCCTTCTGTTTCTCTTTCAGTAAAATATTGATTGTCTCTGCAAACCACTGAGAATATTTTTTATTTTCAGTTTTTTCTCCTTCTTCATCTATTCTTCCTTTTTTATGATTTGCATATAACAAAGTACTAATGCTATCATTTATATTTACAAAAACAAATTTGTTTGCATACAACCGGAATCCCAGAGGACTGAGCGCATATATAAAAGCACAACCTGGACAAAGAAAAGCATCTACTTTACAATTCCAAAACGCAGATCGTTTTCTTGTAAAATCATCTCCAACTTCATTCATAAATGCTATTGAAACCTTTTCTTTCGGTCCTATTGGATCACCACAATCAATACAGAGATCTTTTGCCTTCTTATGATCCGCACTCAGATACTTTCGAAATGGTTCGGAAAAATCTTTTTCAAACACCTCTCGCATATCTTTTTTTGCATTAGGACGTAAAAGAAAACATTTTCCATTCCAGAACCGATTTATATAAGTATATATGATACTTTTCATTGCAAAAGTTTCGCTGCATTCCGGCTGATTTATAAAATCCAGAAGTTCTTCTAATCTGTTTTTCAGTTCTTCTGCTGACAGTTTATCACTAAGTTTATTCTTTTTTAATTTCTCATAAATTTCCGGATTTTCAATTTTCTTTTGAATATTTGCAAAACCAGCCTGATAGCTGTTTGACTGCAGCTTGTCATTGATAAATTTTAAATCATCTTTTTCCTGTTTTCCCGGATTCCAATTTTCAGCTTCTATTTTTTCAATACATATTTGAATTTTATCCTTAATTCCCTGATACGTGCTGAATGGTCCAAAATACCTGATAAAGGCTTTAAAATACATATCCGTCCAGTCAGCATTCTGTGCAAAATCCATGCTAACCCACAATGCCTGATCATCCTCGGAATGACCAAAATCAATATTTTCTCTCGCCCCTGCTGTTTCAAGCATGTAATGAAATCCCACAATTCCGGCGTTCTTCAGGAAATCACCAAGAGTAATCACATATTTTTCCATGATAATTTACCTCCTAATATATGACTTCCCACATCCCTTTTCCAATCGATCTTCTTGTTCCCAATCCTGCCGCACGCAGAAAATTCAATAGTTCTAAATTTCCTGTTATCTTATATATCCCGATACTTCCATCTACTAAGCGACCCCATGTCCTTGTTACCACTTTTTTCCCTTTCAATGGGGTTATTGAAAAATCACTAATATCCATTTCCAAATTCAATTTTTCAAGAAAAATCCTCAGATTTTCCTTCACCATTTCTCCAAATTCCAGATCTTTACATGTGTAATACTTATCACTATTATTTATAGAATCATGCTTACGAACAATAAGTGCACTCCTCATTTTTATAATAAGTTCTGTATCCTGTATTTCTGGAATGTTTCGTATCTTTACTGCCATCAATCGCATAGAGTTCTGATTCATAGAATATGTCTTATATTTCATAAGTATAAATGCATTATAAAATTCAATCAGTTCCCCTATGTCTGCATCTGAAAATGTCATAGTAAATCGCTTCTGGTTAAGTAATATTTTTTCCTGTGTAAATCTTGCCCCAGGCAGCATGTTGCCCAGGTATATTTTTTTAGTATGGACGAATTTTTATTATAAAGCTTTTCAAAAAGTGCCGGAGAATAATTCTCTATTGTTGCTTTCAGAAAGCTTACCAAAACCTTGTCCAGTTCTGCCGGAATTTCAGTTGTCTCCAGCTGAAATTCCAATTTTAATTCATTCATCTTGTTCCTCCCCTCTGTATTTGAATAATTAACGATAGGTTTCTTTTTTCAAAATACTACATATTCTATACAAAGTCAATATAAAAATAATTAATGTTCCAATGGATTTCAATATATAAATAATGTACTAATAGTGAAAAAAATCACATATATATATTTAATTCTACCTATATATCATTTATAATATAAAAAAATACAAGCCATTTTGGAATGTAAACTTGGATCATTAATTATTGATTTATGATTTCCTTTAATAGCCCCATTTTGGATCAAAGAAAAAACCAGCCAACCCGAAACAAAAATTTCAGGCCAACTGGTTTTTCTCATTTCTATATCATATCAACCCAACACCTTCATCGCATTACTCTCCGTCACAGCCACAACCTCCTCGCAACTGATTCCCTTAATCTCCGCAATGGTCTTCACAACCTCCGGCAGATACAGGGAGCTGTTTCTTTTTCCACGGTTCGGCACAGGTGCCATGTAGGGGCAGTCGGTTTCAAGCAGGATCTGATTCAGCGGTGCATACTCTGCCACTTCCTTCAGCTTCCGAGAATTCTTAAAAGTAACCACTCCGCCGATTCCAAGATAAAGTCCCATATTCAGATACTCTCTTGCAATTTCTTTGCTATAGGAAAAGCAATGGATAACTCCGCCATACATCCCATCCTTCATATATTCTTTCACGATATTCAGCGTATCCTCTGCTGCATCACGCTGTGGATCATAAACGGAAGCTTTTTCTCACGGGCGATGTCCATCTGCTGGCGGAATACCTTCTGCTGGAGAAGATGCTCCTCCTTCTCCTTATGCCAGTAATAATCCAGGCCAATCTCGCCTACGGCTACCGTTTTTTCCATGTCGCAATATCTGCGGATCTCATCCAGCACAGCTGCATCCACCTTATCCGCATCATCCGGATGAACACCCACTGCGCCATAAATAAAAGGATACTTCTCCACCAGATCATAAACCCGGTCAAAATGTGCCACAGAAGCACACACATCCACAATATGCCCGATCCCATTCTCCTGCATACTATCCAGCATGGCATAACGTTCCTCATCAAAAGCTTCATCATCGTAATGTGCATGGGTATCAAAAATCATAGCTTTATCCACAATCATCTCGTCACCGACGGAAACTTTTCCACCTTTCAGCACTCTTGTAAACACACCTTCCCGGGGCATGATGCACTCACCCATCTTCTGAAAAATAGCACAGCCATTGTGGCACTCCTTTCCGATCTGAGTCAGCTCCAGCACAACCTCACCACAACGAAATCTGGTGCCAACCGGAAGCTTTGCAAAATCAATCCCTTCCACAACCAGATTCTCACCAAAAGCACCATCCTCAACCTCTGCGCCCTTTGCATGAAATGCATCGATCTTTTCACCGGAAAGAAGACTCACCTGCCGATGCCACTTCCCAGCATGAGCATCCCCCTCAAGCCCCCAGTCCTCCACAAAAACCGCAGACCCGACATTCTTCTTCTGTGTTCCTTTCTTCTCACTGATACAAACCGCAAGTACTTTTCCCATAGCAAACTCCTATTAATCACACATCATTACCAAATTTATTCCTATATCACACCAGCAATATTGATTTCCAAAACCTACCACATGTAACTCTCAAGCCTCAGGAATTATGAATCGCTGGAGATGAATTTTAATCATAAAACCTACCACATCCAACAACCAGCCCAACGGAGGCAGGGCCAGTACGGTGACGTTAGCGGAGCGGCCGTCGAGAGGCGAGTATAGCTGCTGCCACCGAGCGCCCTGTTTGAATACAAGCAGCATAAGCTGCTTGTATTCATGAGGAAGTAGCGAAGCGGATTCCGAATGTCCTCTGTCTCCAGCGAGTTGGCGCGAATGGCAGCAAACCAGCGACGCAGCCGAACAGGCCGCGCAGCGTGTCACCGTACTGGCCCTGCCTCCGTTGGGCGTCCATTCGTTAGTCTAAGTATACACCACACACTACCGTCCGCATTCTCCAGCATCGCCGGTCAAAATCTCAATCCCATGCCCCAACGCCTCAATAATAACCTCCAGGCACTCCCTGACAGCCTTAGGCTCCCCGGCAGATTAACGATCAATGTCCCCTTCCGGATCCCGGCCGTAGCCCGGCTCAGCATCGCCCGCTTCGTGATCGTCAGACTAAACGCCCGCATCGCCTCCGGAATCCCCGGCACACGCCGCTCAATCACATCCTCCGTAGCCTCCGGCGTCACATCCCTCTGAGAAAACCCGGTACCACCCGTAGTCAGGATCAGCTCCGCAAGCCCCCGATCTGCGATCTCAGCCATCCGGCTTCCAAGCATCCCACGGTCATCCGGCAAAACATCCACAGAAACAACCTCATACCCGGCCGCCTCCATAATCTCCTTCACAGCAGGACCACTAAGATCCTCACGCTCTCCTCTGTAACCCTTATCACTAGAAGTGATCACAGCAACTCTCTTCATCACTCAACCTCCGATCTGAGCCATACAAAGCTTCTCCGTCTTATCATCCTTCTGTTTCTCCAGGCCTACGCCAAAAGCATGCCCGTCCGGTTTCTCCGCCAAAGCCTCCAGGATCATAGCCTTCAGCACCTCATCCAAACCACCACTGCGGATCACCTCCCGAAGATCCCTTCCCGCCGCATACTGCAGACAGGTCTTCAAAAAGCCCTGAGAAGTCAGCCGGATCCGGTTACACTCCCCACAGAACTTATGGCTCACCGCGCTGATAAACCCGATCTTTCCGGAAAACCACCCACATCATAATAATGACACGGTCCATTCCCAAGGGGCTCCCCAACATACGGCGAAAACCGCGGAAGCTTTTCCCCAAGGATCCGAAGCAGTTCCTCCTCCGACATCCCATGAAATTCTTTTCCCATCCCAATGGGCATCATCTCAATAAACCGCACATGCACCCTGTGATCCCTGGCCAAAAGCGCCACCCGGCAAAGATCCTGCTCCGGGATCCCAAGAGGCACACAATTGATCTTCAGCGAAATCTCCGGATACTTCATTGCCTCCGAAATCCCTTCCAGCGTCCGCCCCAGTTCATCCCGCCGCGTGATCCGCCTGCTACAGGCTCATCCAGCGTATCCAGGCTGATATTCAATCCGTCCAGCCCCGCCCGCAAAATCACTCATCTGATCTTTCAGAAGCACACCATTTGTAGTCAGAGTCACCTTCTCGATCCCCGGCATATTTTTCAGTTTTTCCACCAGCTGAGGCATCCGCGGCCGTACAAGCGGTTCCCCGCCGGTCAGCTTGATCTTCCGGATACCCAGCTCTGCCATCACCCGGCAGATCCTCAAAATTTCCTCTTCCTGCAAAATGAGGGAGCGCTCCACATGCTGCACTCCCTCCTCCGGCATACAATAAATACACCGCAAATTACATCTGTCAGTTACGGAAATCCTGAGATAATCAATATTTCTTCCGCACCTGTCTATCATTATTTTTCCTCAAAACGGAAATCTCCGCTTTTGCCTCCTGTTTTTTCTTCCAGATGGATATCAGACATGACCATGTGCTTGTCAATTGCCTTGCACATGTCATAAATGGTAAGAAGCGCCACCTGAACACCTGTCAGCGCCTCCATCTCCACGCCTGTTTTTCCCTCTGTTTTTACCGTGCAGAATACACGGATCACTCCTGCGTCCTCATCCGTCTCAAAATCCACAGAACATTTCTGGATGGGAAGTGGATGGCACATGGGGATTAGCTCAGAAGTACGCTTCACACCCATGATACCTGCCACACGGGCCACACCAAGTACATCACCCTTTTTCACATTTCCGCTTTTTACCGCGGCCATGATCTCCGGGCTTACCTGAATGGAACCCGTGGCTGTTGCCGTACGGTGAGTGACCGGTTTGTCGGACACATCCACCATAACAGCATTGCCGTTTTTATCAAAATGATTCAATTCCATATCTGTCTATACTTAGCAGATCTCAGCGCCTGCAGGCATCTCTTTCTCCGGTACCATCAGGGAAAGATTTCCGTCTGCATCCTCTGCACAGAGGATCATACCCTCGCTGAGGATTCCGGCAAGCTTGGCAGGCTTCAGGTTTGTAACGACCATAACCTTTTTGCCCACCATTTCCTCTGCGGAATAATGAGCCTTGATTCCGGATACGATCTGACGAACCTGGCTTCCGATCTTAACCTGAGAGCAGAGAAGTTTTCTGGATTTCTTAACCTCCTCACAGGCGATGATCTCACCAACCTGGAACTGCAGCTTCTCAAAATCATCGAAAGTGATCTCCGGCTTTGCTCGATATCGATCACATTCTCTGTTTTCTCCTCTTCTACCTCTTCCTTCGGCTCTTCTTTCGGCTCTTCTTTCTTCGGATGAAGCTTCTCAACCTTCTCAAGAACCTCTTTCAGGTCAAGTCTCGCAAAAAGGATCTCCGGTTTGTCGGTTACGCGGTTTCCTGAAGGATAAAGACCAAACTGCTCCATCTCCTCAAGATTCTCTCGTTTGCGTTGAGCTGTACAAGAATACGCTCTGTTGTACGCGGCATAAAGGATTTCAGAAGAGATGCGCCGATGCAGATTCCCTCAACCAGGTTGTAGAGAACGGTTGCAAGACGATCCTGCTTTGTCTCATCCTTTGCAAGTGCCCATGGCATTGTCTCGTCGATATATTTGTTGCAGCGTTTAAACAGAGAGAATACCTCTGTGATAGCATCTGCCACACGAAGCTTGTCCATTTTTGCGGAAACGTTCTTCGGAACCTGAAGGATGAAGCTCTTAAGATCCTCATCAACCGGCTCAGTAACATTCTTATTCTCAACGACTCCGTTAAAATATTTGTTAGACATGGAAATTGTACGGTTTACAAGATTTCCAAGTGTGTTTGCAAGGTCGGAATTCAGTCTCTCAACCATCAGCTCCCATGTAATCACACCGTCATTCTCAAATGGCATTTCATGGAGTACAAAATAACGGACAGCATCTACACCGAAGAACTCAACCAGCTCATCTGCATAGATTACATTTCCTTTGGATTTACTCATTTTTCCATCGCCCTGAAGCAGCCATGGATGTCCGAATACCTGTTTCGGAAGCGGAAGATCCAGAGACATCAGGAAGATCGGCCAGTAAATGGTATGGAAACGAATGATATCTTTTCCGATCAGGTGAAGATCTGCCGGCCAATATTTGTTGAATTTATCGCTGCTGTTTCCGTCGCAGTCATAGCCGATACCTGTGATATAGTTTGTCAGAGCATCCAGCCATACATATACAACGTGCTTCGGATCGAAATCTACCGGGATTCCCCATTTAAAGGATGTTCTGGATACACAGAGATCCTGAAGTCCCGGAAGAAGGAAGTTGTTCATCATCTCGTTTTTACGAGACTCCGGCTGGATGAAATCCGGATGTGTGTTGATGTAGTCAATAAGCTTATCTGCATATTTACTCATTTTGAAGAAATATGCCTCTTCCTTGGCAGGTACGCATGGACGTCCGCAGTCCGGACATTTGCCGTCTACAAGCTGGGACTCTGTGAAGAAGGACTCACATGGTGTACAGTACATTCCTTCATAATGACCCTTGTAGATATCTCCCTTTGCATACATTTTTTTGAAGATTTTTTTGACCTGCTCTTCATGGTTTTTATCTGTTGTACGGATGAATTTATCATAGGATGTGTTCATCAGATCCCAGATGCGTTTGATCTCACCGGAAACGTTATCTACGAATTCCTTTGGTGTAACACCAGCTTCCTCAGCCTTCAGCTCGATCTTCTGGCCATGCTCATCAGTACCTGTCTGAAAATATACGTCATAACCCTGCTGTCTTTTAAAACGTGCGATCGCATCCGCAAGAACGACCTCATAGGTATTTCCGATATGCGGTTTACCGGATGTGTACGCAATGGCAGTGCTGATATAATATCTCTGCTTTTCCATCTTTTCTTTCCTCCATAAATATAAAAATAAAAAACGCCTTCTCATACCATAACGATATGAGAAGACGAGTTATTACCCGTGTTACCACTTCTTTTCGTTCCTGCCTCGCGGCAAAAACCTCATCAGGTACAGCAAGCTCTATACCCTTCCGCTATAACAGGCGGTCCTGTCACTGCCTACCGCTGTCCGTTAAATCGGACATTCGCACTTCGCTTATCGCCTTTAAACCGGTTCAGCAATGCCTCTCCGAAGCCATCTTCCATCTGCGCCTGCACATCCCTCTCAGTCTCGGAACTCCTGCATAAAGTGAACCTTTACCATTCACTCTGCCGCAGATCTATAACATCAACTGCGTCACAGCCTGCATCTAAAAAGTCCTCCGGGGATTTCCCTGTAGTACGGTGTACACATGTACTCTCTTCTTCCATGAGTTTTCCATATGGGAAAATCGTAACACATTTCCGATGGTTTGTAAACGGGGAATTTCGATACTGTATTACATTCTCCTCTGCCTGTACATCCACCGCCACGCCATCCGGAACGCAATGGTTGTCAGCGTCATTCCTGCTGCCATGCTCACCGCAAAAAGGATCGTATAGATTCCGTCTTTCTGGAATTTTGCCCAGTCCTTCATCAACATCCAGTTCATTGTCCGGTAAAGTGCTGCTCCCGGAATCAACGGAATTGTCGCAGAAACCAGAAATACAGTTACCGGCGTTTTATGAATTCTTGCCATACATTCTGCATACAAAGTAATAGCTACTGTTGACCAGAAACCGCACACATACGGACTTGGCGTTATGAACTCCACTGCCAGATATACAGCCCAGGACAGGCAGCCTCCTGCAGCCGCAAACCAGAGTTTTTTTCCATGGATATTAAATAATGCCGCAAAGCCGAGGGATCCTGTGAAGGATACGACCAGCTGTATGATTTCCCGCATATTTTCCTCCTGAATAAATCATAACTACTCTCAAATACTCCCATTATCTGCTGCGTTTCGCTACTCCGCAATTGATACAGTATGTGAATTACTCATTCATTACTTATTGCTTTTCGCAACCTTCAAGAGAACTTCCCTGATTCAGTTAAAACAACAGATTCGCCACTGTAAAACCAAGTCCCACGACCAATGCCAGCAAAAGTGCCTCCATACATCGGATCAAACCTGTAATGGTATCTCCTGAAAACATATCGCGCAATGAATTGGTAAATGCAATTCCCGGTATCAGAAGCATGATATTTCCGATGCTGATCAGATCCGCATGATGTCCAAGCCCGATCAGAACTGTAAGATTGGAAAGTACTCCGCCGGCCCCGCAGCAAAGAAGCACTGTCAGCAGCGAGTTTAATGCGCCCTTTTTTACAAAAGCCTCAAACAGCTTCAGGGCGATACCAATCAGCGCAGAAGCGATCATATCGTTGACATCTCCTCCAAAAAACACGGAAAAAGAACCTGAAATTACCGCATAGATCAAAATCTGCGTTTTAAAAGAATATCCTTGTTTATCTCGGATCTTTTCCAGCCCCTTCCGGATCTCCTCCGGCTTCGGCCGATACTCACAGATATATCTTGAAAGCTGGTTCAGGTCATCCAGCCGACCCAGATCATTGGACATTCCCGGCACACGCCGCGTCTGGGTACAGATTCCGAAATCCTCTCCGTAAATAGTCGTCACAATACTGGATGTGATAGAAAAAACATCCGCCCGGGTGGCTCCATATGCCAGGCAGATCCGCCGTATGGTATCTTCCACACGTCCAACCTCTGCTCCGCAGCAAAGAAGCTGTTCACCAATTGTCATCGCATAATACAAATACTGTTCCGCTTCCTCCCGCGTCATCCGGCATCCCTCTCTTTCCTGCTTTATTTTATCTTTATCTATTTTAGGACACGTAAATATTAAAATCAACAAGGATTTTTTGTCTTAATATTCATTTCTTCTATATTTCCTCAAAGTAATAAGCAGATATTTTCGCTCAAAATAAAACACCACCCGGACAAAAAAGATATCTATCCCTTCTGTCCGGATGGTGTTTGTGTTTGAGAATCCAATGCTCTGCTCAGTTTTTATTTATTTGAAATCTAATATATCTTATGCAAGTTTTCCGCCAAGTTCACGGCAAGCTGCAAGTCCTTCATCATCAGGTGTGTTGTTTACAATGAGCCCTCATCCTCAACAAGCTCAGCACCAGCATCCTTAGCTCTGCCGCACCATGTTCTCATCCACTCACCATCGCCCCAGTCATAGGAACCGAAAAGTGCAACTTTTTTACCGGAAAGTTTACCTTCCAGATCAGAAAAGAACGGTTCAAACTCACCCTCCTCAAGCTCCTCATCCCCCATAGCCGGACAACCAAGAGCCAGAACATCAAAAGAAAGCGCTTTATCCACATCCGCATCAGCCACTTCCATAATCTCAACATCCGCACCGGCAGCTTGGCACCTTCCTCAACAGCCTGCGCCATAGCCTCTGTGTTACCTGTAGAAGACCAGTAAATAATTCCTACCTTGCTCATCTCAAAAACCTCCTGTTTTTAAACTTTATATTATACGCACATCTGAGATGTACAGAGATGCCTCATACCAACAACCTGCAAAATCGAATACCCCGCACGGATCTGCGCCGCAGTAAACTCCCGGCACTTATCATAGCTGTCAAAAATCCTGCGAGCCTGCTCCACATTATCATAAACCTTCCAATAACCACACATCTTGCAGCCACTGCCTCCAAATTTCCGGAAACCCTTCACATCTTCAATGGGATACCCCAGGAAAAGTCCGATCTCATGAGGAAACTCCGTCTTATAAAAAAATCTCTCCTTCAGACGGGCGATCATCTCATCCAAAGAACCATCTATATTATACCCATCCTGGAGCAAAAGTTTCCTGGCTTCATCCTGCTTAAGATATTCCTGCAGCATATCCGGACGGTACACCAGAAGAAGATAATGCTTCCTGCATCCACAGATAATCTCCATACGGATACCTTCCCGTTCAAGACTCTCCTCATAATCCGAAATGATCTCCGGCAGTTCCGGAATTTTTTCCTTGGAAAAGGAAACAAGATTCGCCGGTTTCATTCCCATTAATACAGGGGAACAATGATAACCCATGACAGATTCAAATTTTTCACAAGTCATTTGCATTCTCCTTTACACGTTAGTTAGATTTGTCTAACTATTGTAAATATACTACCATAGTTAGCCTCTGTCAACTTATTTTTTAAAAATTTTCATTAGGAATTTTTATTGATAAAATCCCATCATTAAAGGCACAATATTCCTTATAACAAACACTCTGTCAGACATCCGACTGCCAGTTCTCACCATTTAACCGAATCAGGTAAGTCCCCTGCATGGTTGCAAATATCCACTACACCTGCAACGTAAAATACTTATTTACATCCAGCTCATAAAATGAAAATATTTCAGGATAATCAGATCAAAACCTCTTGACAAACCTCCCTCTGTCATGTATTATAATATCAGTAATAATTACTATTACTGAAAGGAGAGGACATTATGGCAGCACTAAAATACAGCCGTCAGCGAGAATCCATCAAGGAATTTCTGAGATCCAGAACAGATCATCCAACGGCAGATACAGTATACGAGAATCTTCGACAGATCTACCCAAACATCAGTCTCGGAACTGTCTACCGTAATCTTTCTCTTCTCAGTGACATCGGTGAGATCCGGAAGCTGACCAATTTCGGAAGCGCGGATCGCTACGATGGAAGGATCGCACCACACTCACATTTCATGTGTACCAGATGCAACCGGGTGATCGATATGCAGTCAGAAAGCCTTAACGGAATTCTTGAACAGGCAGCTGCAGAATTTATCCACGGAAAAGTCTTTGACGTAGACGAAGCTTCTATGGGATCTGCAAGGAATGCCTGAAAAAAGAAGAAAAACAAGCTTGACAAAAATAAAAGATCACATGGTAATCATGAAATAGTTAATAATTACTATTATTTAATTCAAAAAGAAACAAAA
>ENA-OQBT01000290-OQBT01000290.1-human-gut-metagenome-genome-assembly--contig:-NODE-290-length-34382-cov-2.601197_pt1 | contig 34382 bp, 34 predicted proteins | sample MGYA00242749_ERZ504557 | MGnify/ENA primary metagenome ERZ504557 (study PRJEB26092, sample SAMD00036243) | human gut metagenome | host: Homo sapiens | study: EMG produced TPA metagenomics assembly of... | reverse complement strand
CTAAACTGACACAGTTTAATGTACAATCAGCAACGGCAACCCAGAAGATGAATGATGGGGAGATCAAACTGGCACAGGGAGAAGTACAGTTGAATTCCAGCCAGCAGCAACTTGATTCCAGCAAAGAGCAGGCAAAAGAAGCTGCAAATATTAAGAATAAGCTGACAGTTGCGAATGTCAAAGCACTGTTAACAGCACAGAACTTTGAGATGCCGGCAGGATATATCAGTGAAGGGAATACACAGTATCTGGTACGTGTTGGAGATAAGGTGACGAATCAAAAAGATCTTGCCAATATGGAATTATTAGATCTTGGAATCAAAGGAATCCCACCGGTCAAACTTTGTGATGTAGCAGACGTAGCGATTGTAGATAACTCAGCAGATACATATTGTCGTGTGAATGGAAATAACGGTGTTGTATTAACAGTCCAGAAACAGAATAATTATTCTACAGCTGATGTAGCAGACAAAGTTGCAGCGAAGATGAAGACACTTACCAAAGAAAATAAAGGATTCCATTATGTTAATATTATGGATCAGGGTGTATACATTGATATGGTGACAGGTTCTGTCATCCAGAATCTGTTAATGGGAGCAATCCTTGCAGTCTTTATCCTATTATTATTTTTGAAAGACGTCAGACCGACGATCGTTATTGCATGCTCCATTCCATTAAGTGTCATTTTTGCGGTGGTGTTGATGTACTTTACAGGAATTACGCTAAATGTAATCTCCTTGTCGGGACTCGCACTTGGAGTGGGAATGCTTGTGGACAACTCGATCGTAGTTATTGAGAATATCTATCGATTAAGAAAAGAAGGAGTTCCAGTTAAAGAAGCAGCGATCACAGGAGCAAGAGGGGTTGCAGGAGCGATTACATCTTCGACACTAACAACAATTTCTGTATTCCTGCCGATCGTATTCACGACAGGGCTTACAAAACAGCTCTTTGTGGATATGGGACTAACCATCGGTTACTCTCTGGTAGCCAGCCTGATCGTAGCGGTGACATTTGTGCCAATGATGTCAGCTGGAGTACTCAACAAAGTCACACAAAAAGATAGTAAAGTGATCAATAAACTGCAGATATTATACCGTAAAGTTATGACACGGTTGTTAAATCGTAAGATTATTGTGGTAGCTGTAACACTTGCACTGTTTGTGGGAAGTATTTTTGGAGCAATGAATATTGGAAGCTCTTTAATGCCAAGCATGGACAGCACACAGATGACGATGACGATCAAAATGCCACAGGGATCTTCAATGGAAGAAACAGCATCAATGACAGATACAGTAATGAAGAAAGTAAAAGAGATCAAAGATGTTGATAGTGTAGCAGGAATGATATCCTCTGGCTCTTCCGGAATTTCTTCAATGACATCAGGAGGATCTTCAAATGAAGACCAATCCAGTATGTATGTTTTATTAAAAGAAAAGAAGAAACATACAAACAAAGAGATCAAGAAAGAAATCCTAAAGAAAACAAAGAAATTTGATTGTGAGGTTGAAGTGCAGGAATCCAGTATGGATATGAGTGCACTTGGTGGAAGCGGTATTTCCGTACAGATCAAAGGAAATGATTTAAATAAACTAAGATCTATTGGAAAAGATATTGCCCAGATCGTAGAGGATACGAAAGGAACACAGAACATCTCGAATGGAAGTGAAGAGACAACACCAGATCTTCATGTTGTGGTAGACAAGAAAAAGGCAGTAAAAAATGGTTTAACAGTTGCAACGATCTATCAACAGTTAAGTGAGAAATTAAAAGATGCCAGTGAAGCAACAACGATCACGATCAATGAAAAAGAGTATAGTGTCAATGTTGGAAATAGTGCAAAGAATACACTGACAAGAGATGATCTTAAGAAAGTGAAACTTACAGGAACAGTAAGTGGAAAAGAAAAAGAAGTTACATTGGATCAGGTAGCGAACTTCAGAAATAGTGACAGTTTATCTTCTATTAATAGAAACCAGCAGGAAAGAACATTGAGTGTAACATCAGAGATCAAAGATGGCTACAATGTAGGAAAAGTCAGCAGCGCTGTACAAAAGAAGATTAAGAAATACAATGCACCAAAAGGATACAGTATTACAATGAAAGGTGAGATGGAATCCATTCAGGAAACAACAGGACAGATTGGCCTGATGTTATTGCTGGCAGTAGCATTTATGTATTTGATCATGGTAGCACAGTTCCAGTCACTGAAATCGCCATTTATCATTTTATTTACGATTCCAATGGCATTTACAGGAGGATTCTTAGGACTGCTGATCACTGGAAAAGACTTAAGTGCGATCGCAATGATCGGATTTGTTATGCTTGCAGGTATCATTGTAAATAATGGTATCGTGCTGGTAGATACGATCAATCAGTTAAGAGAATCGGGATACGAATTTGAAGAAGCAATCCTGACAGCAGGTACGATGCGTGTACGCCCGATCTTGATGACAGCCCTTACAACGATCCTTGGATTATCTACAATGGCGATTGGTTTAGGGCAAGGTGCCGAGATGATGCAGCCGATGGCGATCGTTACGATCGGTGGTTTGATTTATGGAACTTTACTAACATTATTAGTGGTTCCATGTATTTATGGACTCTTCAATAGAAGAAAAAAGAAAGCAGAGTAAATCTTACAAAACTATTAAATATGACCGCTTTCCTTTACTTTTAAAAAGAGAAAAGATATAATAGTACAAGAATCATGTCAGAATTGACATGATTCTTTGATATATGGAAGAACCATAAGAGAGAAAAGAAAGAGGATAGATCATTGGAAGGAGCAGACATATGAATCAGAAAAAAGATTATGTTCTGAGATGGATTCCGAAGTATTCTATCATTCCGCTGATCACAGCGTTAGTACTGAATACGTTGGTTTACAGTGGAACAATGGTGCTTTGTAAAGGATTATATCATCATGATTTTACAACAGCATTTGACCGGATGGTACCGGTGATCCCAGAATTTACAAGTATTTATTTGATATGTTATGTGTTTTGGGTTGTGAACTACATTATGACTGCGAGAATCAGTAGAGAACATATGTATAGATTTTTGACAGCAGATTATCTGTCAAGGATCGTATGTGGGATTTTCTTTGTCTTTTTGCCAACAACGCTGGTAAGACCAGAGATCACAGGAACAGGATTTTGGGATCAGGCATTACGATTTGTGTATTCGATCGATCAATCGGCAAACTTATTTCCATCGATTCACTGTTTGGTAAGCTGGTTTTGTTATATTGGGATCAGGCATCAGAAGAAGATTCCAGTGTGGTATCAGAGATTTTCACTTGTTTTTGCAATTTTAGTCTGTATTTCCACACAGGTAACCAAGCAGCATTATATCATAGATGTGTTTGGCGGGATCATTTTAAGTGAAGTTTGTTATCTGATCGGAAGAAAGACCAATTTGTATCAAGGACTCTGGAAGGTGTTTGAGAAGATCAACCAACGAGTTGGTTTAGAGAGAGGATCTGTGAAATACAAAGGAAAATTATCGGAGATCAAAGGGTAGGAAAGATGAAGAATAAGAAAAAAGTCATCGGTAATACAGTCTTTTTTCTTTGCATTATTTGGATTGACTGCATATGCCGTATTGAAAGGAAAGGAACTTTCTGAGCTGGCGGAAGTTCTAAAATCAGTAAAACCTGCATATTATATTGCGGGATTGGTTATGATCGTTGTGTTTGTGTGCTGCGAGTCGTATATTATTTATCGCATGCTACGGCTGCTTCATTATAATGATGTGCCGAAGAGAAATTGCGTCAAATATTCGTTTGTAGGTTTCTTTTTCAGTTGTATTACACCGTCTGCAACTGGCGGACAGCCAATGCAGCTTTACTACATGAACCGCGATAAAGTTGACATATCCGTGGGAACCGTCATTTTGATGATCGTTACCATTTTATATAAATTTGTTCTGGTATTTTTAGGAGCACTGATCTTTTTATTCCGTCATTTTCTTGTGGCAGAATATATTGGGAAGGCAGCATTCTTCTTTTACCTTGGAATGGCATTGAATGTGTTTTGTGTTGCGTTCATGCTGATTCTTGTATTTGAGCCAACGTTAGCATCCAAAATCGTGCTGTGGCTGTTTCAGAAATTAGAAAAGTTCCATATTTTAAAGAAAAAAGAAGAACGTCTTGAAAAACTTCAGAATTCTATGATCGAGTATCATAAAGCAGCAGCAATCATTCAAGGACATCGGATTTTTATTTTTCGGATGTTCGTTGTCACATTGATTCAGAGACTGATCCATTTTTCAATTACATATCTTGTATACAGAGCAATGGGACTTTCTGCATTAGGATTTATTGATGTAGTTGCTTTACAGAGTGTTATTTCAATTTCTGTGGATATGCTTCCGTTGCCAGGCGGAATGGGAATCAGTGAAGGCTTATTTTTAAATATCTTTAAGAAGATTTTTGTTGGCGGATTATTATATCCGGCAATGCTGTTAAGCCGAGGAATCAGTTATTATGCACTGGTATTGATCAGTGCAGTGATGACAGGAGTCGCACATGTTACGATAAAGCGTAAAGAATAGAGGGAAAAAGGTATGATAGGATTTTATAATGCATCTGTAATACTGACATATTTAGGAGTTGTCAGTGCAGTATTTGGAATGTCACAGGCATTCAATGGAAACTTTAAGATCGCAATTTTATGTTTGATGATCTCAGGATTAACAGATATGTATGATGGAACGATCGCAAAGATGATCAAGAGAAGCGAAGACGCCAAGAAGTTTGGAATCGAGATTGATTCTTTATGTGATCTTGTCTGTTTTGGAGTGTATCCGGTTGTGATCGGTTACTGCCTTGGAATGGACCAATGGTATGCAAGGATCATTTATATGTGTTATGTTTTAGGCGGAGTTATTCGTCTGGCATATTTTAATGTTACAGAAGAACAGCGTCAGGCACACAGCAATTCCAGAAGAAAACATTATCAGGGACTGCCAATTACATCGGTTGCACTGATCATTCCGATCGTATATCAGCTTCGAAGATTCTTTCCAGAAGAATTTCCATACATATATGTTGCAATGTTAGCAGTGATCGCTTTCTTATTTGTATTTGATTTTAAAGTCTTTAAACCAGATAAGAAATGTATGCTTGCATTTGTAGTTATTGGAGCATTGATCGCAGTAAAGATGTTCTTACTGTAAGATGATAGGAGAATCGTAGATGAGATATGCCGATAGAGATGGGAATATTTACGAAGAAGAGAATGGGCAAGATCGTTTGCTTCATTGGATGTATACAACTATGGCAGGACGAGCCAGTCTAAAAATATTAATCAGACCTTGGGTATCCAAACTAGGGGGAGCTTTCTTAAGTTCTCCCATTTCCAAATGTCTGATCAAAGGATTTGTCAAGAATAATCATATTGATATGAGTGAATATGAGAAGAAAAATTACAAATCTTATAATGAATTCTTCTCAAGAAAGATCAAAGAAGGAAAACGTCCATTTCCGGAAGATAAAACAATCTTAGGAAGTCCTTGCGACTGTAAAGTAAGTGTGTATCCGATCGAAGAGAAGACATCTTTTGTTGTAAAGGATACAAGATATACGTTGGATTCATTGATCAGAAACCGCAAGATCGCAAGACATTTTCAGGGCGGTTATGCGTGATCTTACGCCTGACAGTAGATGATTATCATAGATACTGCTATTTTGATGATGGAATTAAGAGTGAGAATCATAGGATTGATGGAGTTTATCATACCGTCAATCCGATCGCAAATGATCATGTGAAAATCTATAAAGAGAATACCAGAGAATATACATTGATGAAGACAAAACATTTTGGAGATGCACTCCAGATGGAAGTTGGAGCATTGATGGTTGGAAAGATTGTTAATCACGATGGAGCCGGATCTATGAGGCGCGGGATTGAGAAAGGATATTTTCAGTTTGGAGGTTCAACGATCATTTTATTATTAGAAAAGGATAAGGTTGAGATCAGAGAAGAACTGTTAGAACGTACCAAGAACCAGTGTGAGACAAAGATCAGGCAGGGTGAGATGATCGGGAAAGCATTGGTATGACCTTAAAATAAATATTGACAGAGTGGTCATATATGGCTATACTAAGTTCATAAGTTGAAGGAGCAACGAATTTTCGTTGCTCCTTTTTTGCATTTTAGAAATGAAAATAAGATCAGAGAGGAGAGATAGTATATGTTAAGTAAAATCATATCTGATGTGGATGCTTTTGTATGGGGACCAGTGATGCTGGTGCTTCTCGTGGGAACAGGAATCCTTTAACAATTCGATGCAATTTCCTAACCTGGAGAAACCTTCCTTGGGCGATTAAAAAGACATTAAGTAAAGAATCCAGAACAAAAAACAGAGGAGAGGGTGATGTATCACCATTTTCAGCATTGACAACAGCACTGGCGGCAACGATCGGAACTGGAAATATCGTAGGAGTAGCGGACAGCAATGGTTTCAGGAGGTGCTGGAGCATTGGTGTGGATGTGGATTTCTGCATGTTTGGGATTATCATCTAAATTTTCAGAATGTATGTTGGCGATCAAATACAGAGAAGTCAATGAAAAGGGCGAGATGTCCGGTGGACCAATGTATACAATGAAAAAGGCACTCAAGAACAAAAAGCTTGGAGCCGTACTTGGATGGCTGTTTGCTTTATTTGCCGTGATCGCATCCTTTGGAATTGGAAATATGACACAGGGAAATTCAATTTCAACAGCAGTTCATGAGACATTTGGAGTATCGGTTAGTACTGTTGGAGCAGTGATCACAATTTTAGCCTTACTGATCATCATCGGTGGAATAAAAACGATATCAAAAGTATCTTCTGTCGTAGTTCCAGTGATGGCAATCTTTTATGTGATCGCAGGAGTCATCGTCATTCTTGGGAATATCAGTAATCTTCCAGCAGGACTTTCTATGATCTTTCATATGGCATTTAGTGTGAAAGCAGTAGGTGGGGCTCTTTGTGGAAATATCGTCGCATCTATGATGAATGCAGCACGTTACGGAGTTGCCAGAGGATGTTTTTCAAATGAAGCTGGAATGGGATCAGCAGCGATCACAGCGGCAGCAGCAACAACAGATCATCCGGTTCGGCAGGCATATATCAATATGACAGGAACTTTCTGGGATACGATCGTTGTCTGTACGATCACAGGTCTTGCGATCGCAAGCTCCGGAGTGCTCGGACAGATCGATCCGGCAACAGGAGAGATGTACATAGGTTCTGCATTAACGATTGCGGCATTTTCCACAGTTCTTGGAAAAGTTGGAGGATATCTGGTAACGATCGGAATTGCACTTTTTGCATTTTCCACAATTCTTGGATGGGAGTATCATGGAGAAAAGGCGTTTGAGTATCTGATGGGAACTCATAAGTTCAACATGATCTACCGAATTATCTTTTCTCTGGTAGCTTATGTCGGGGCAACACAGACATTGGAGCTTGTATGGAACTTCTCAGATATTGCAAATGCATTGATGGCAATCCCAAATCTGATCTGTATGCTGTTATTAAGCGGTGAGATCGCAAAAGATGTGAAAGAATTTCAGAAGACCATAGAAGAAGAGAAAGCGAGAAAATAGATATAAGATAACTTAGAAAAAGAGATCATCCAAGCAAAATCTCTTTTATTCAGAGTGAAAATAGATTATGATAAGATTAAGTACTTGATCAAAGAAAGTAATTGGAGGATGTAAAATGTCATATGAAATGAAGCTGGAACAAGGCTTGTCACAGCAATTAAATCAGTTTCAGGTACAATCATTAAAGATCTTATCGTTTGATAATTATGAACTTGAGAAGTTTTTGCAGGATGAATATGCAGAGAATCCATTGATGGAACATAAGGAATCTGGAAAGGAATTCTTTACATTGCATGGAAATGCAGGCGGATATCAGGATATTGAGCAAAGTGATATTGAAGATAAGAAAATCGAAGATCCCGAAGCCTTCTTTATGGAACAGTTAAATGCAAAAGATTATACAAAGAAAGAGTGGAATGTTATGAAATACATGGCACAATGCCTAGAGGAATCCGGGCTTTTGCTTGTTTCCACAAAAGAGATCAGTCACAAGCTTGGAATTGAAGAAAAAGATTGTGAAAGGCTTTTAGATCATCTCAAGCAATTAGAACCAGCAGGTGTATTTGCAGAAAGTGTATCGGAATGTCTCCTTCTTCAGCTTGAAAGAGAAGGAATATTAAATGATGACCTGCGATATATCGTAGAAAATCACCTGGAAGATATCGCAATGGGACATTTATCGACTGTTTCAAGAGCACTTGATATTAAGACATCACAGGTAAGAAAGTATATTTTTAAAATTCAAGAATTAAATCCAAGACCGTTAAGTGGATATACAGGGGGAACCGATCAGTATATCGTCCCAGACATTTTAATGGAAAAAGATGGAGAAGAACTAAAGATTCGTTTAAATGATGACTGGATCGGTGATTATTCAATCAATGATTATTATGTCAAAATGATGGAACAGGCAGAAGATTCTGAGCTAAAAGAATATTTCAGAAAGAAATATGAGAGATGTCGTTTTATCATTACAAGCATTGAACAAAGAAGAGAGACGATGCTTAAGATTTCAAAGGCAATTCTTGACCGTCAGAGAGAATATTTTATGAATCATAAGCAGTTGAAACCAATGACCATGCAAAATATAGCAGATGATATTGAAATGCATGTATCAACGGTAAGTCGCGCAGTCAAAGGAAAGTATATTCAATATCCAGGTGGAACGATCGGAATGAGAGACATTTTTAATAATACACAGACATTTGGAGACCAAGATTCGACGACAGAAGAGATTAAGGAAGAAATCAGACGGCTTGTGAAAGAAGAAGATAAGAAAAAACCATTAAGTGACAGTAAGATCGTAAGTTTGTTAGAACAAAAGAATATGAAGATTTCAAGAAGAACCGTAGCAAAATATCGTGCACAGCTTGGAATTGCAGGAACGACACAGCGAAAAATTCATGAATAAATGCAGCGACATTTATCATCTTTTGGCAAAAAAATGAAAAAATGTAAACGAGATTTAATAAAAAATTAACAATTGAAACACTTGATTAACAAACTACCCTCTGTTATAATTAATAACTGATGTATTATGTCAAAAGCAGAAGTTATCTGGAGGGTACTATGAGATTGAACAAGATGACTGGCAGAGTGATCGCAACGATGGGGATCGCAGCAATGATGATGACACAGACAGCAGGGGTTATGGCTGCAGAGCAGACAGAGAACAAGCAATTAAAAGTTGTTTATTATAATCAGGCAGATTATCCGGGAAAGAAGATCGGCGGAAGTACGATTCAGGCAGCAGGATGCGGACCAACCGCAGTTGCTGTATGCTACAGTTCTTTAACTGGAAAGAAAGCTGATGTTCCAAAGATGTGCAAACAGGCATATAAACATGGATGGTATTACACAGGACAGGGATGTTCTCACAGCGTAGTTCCAGGATTATCCAAATTATACGGAATGGAGTGTAAAGGTCTCGGAATGGATAAAGATGCTGTAGAGAAAGCATTAAGAGCAGGACATCCAGTCGTGGCACTGATGGGGCCTGGAGATTTCACAAAGAATGGACATTTTGTTGTATTAACAAGAATGGTCGGCAAAGATAAAGTAAAGATTGCCGATGTAGGAAGCAGAGCCAGAACAGCTGAGAGTGGTCGCTTAAGAAAGTGATCCGACAAGCAAAGAAGGTGCTAATGCAGGGGGACCATTCTGGGAGATCAGTGTGAAAGAAGAGAAGCAGGAAGAACCAGATTATAAACAAAAGATGTTAGATGGTCACAAAAACATAGATGCTGTGACAAATGCGATCGATAAGATTGCGGATTAGAATTAAAAATAAAAAAGAACATTTCATAAATGAGATATTTTGTGGAATGTTCTTTTTATATCATAGGAAATTCCGATGGAATCCCTTATGATATGAAAAAGAGCTCCGGGCAGGATCGCACTGCGGCGGAAGGGTAATATGTCGCAGAAGCGACCCGCCGCAGGCGGAGAATCCTGTAAAGCAGGATTCTTTCTTGTACATTTATAGAGATACAAAAAATGATGAAAAACTTAGATAAAATTAGAGGAGAGGATGAACGTGAAAATAATCAGAGTTCTGAATACAAATGCTGTTGTCAGTGTAGATTCACAAGGAATGGAATTGATCATGACAGGTCCGGGAATTGGATTTAAAAAAAGAAAAGGTGAAAATATTGATCAGTCTCTGGTAGATAAGACATATCATCTAGAGAATAAAGAAGAAAGCAAGAGACTACAGGAAGTAGTAAAAGAGATTCCTTATATGTGACATTGACGGATCATATCAATTCAGCAGTCGCTCGTTATCGAGAAGGAATCGCATTAAAGAATATGATGAAAATCGATATTCGTAAGTTTTATCCAAAGGAATATCAGGTTGGTATGCATGCGATTGAATGGATTAAAGAACAGACAGGAGAGGATTTGGGAGATGATGAAGCTGCATTTATTGCAATGCATATCGTGTCTGCAGAATTAAATGCACAGAATATAACCGATGTGAATCAGATTACAGAGTTGATCAATACAGTCTTACAGATTGTAAGGATTCATTTTAAGATAGATTTAAATGAAGAATCTATTTCGTATGAGAGATTTTTAACACATTTAAAGTTTTTTGCGGCAAGAGTCTTTGACCATATGGAATATGAAGATACGATGCAAGAAATTTATAAAGTGATGGTAGAACAGAATGAAAATGCTTTTTCAGGAGTAAAAAAAATTGCAGAATATATTAAAAAGCAATATAACTATAAATTAACAATTGATGAACAATTATATTTATTAATTCATATCAAACGAATTTTAGATGAACAAACAAAATAATCATAGGTTTGCTATTATTAAGTTAAGCAAGACCTGACAATAGATGAAATAACCCCGGGAATTATTTTATCTATTGTCAGGTCTTTGTTATATAAAGAAAAATGAAAATTTTTAAATCCAGAAAAAAAGGAGGAAAACAAAATGGATTATGAAAATACAGCAAAAAAGATCCTTCAAAGAGTTGGAGGAAAAGATAATGTCATCAATCTGGTACATTGTATGACAAGACTTCGTTTCACATTAAAAGATGAATCCATCGTTGATGATGAAGCAGTAAAGAAAACAAAAGGTGTTATGGGAATCATGAAAAAGGGCGGACAATATCAGATCATTATTGGAAATGATGTTGGAAACGTATTTAACGAATTAAATAAATTTGGGAATTTTTCTAATGAAGTAAAAGAAGTACCAGCAAAATCGAATGAAAAGAAAAATATCTTTACAATGCTGATGGATACGATTTCAGGTATCATGGCACCTGTTATTCCAGCAATCATTGGTGCAGCTATGATCAAAGTATTGCTTACATTACTTCCTATGATTGGTGTGTTAAGCACAAATGGGCAAACATATCAGTTATTAAGTGTTATAGGAGATGGTGCGTTTTTCTTCATGCCAGTACTGATTGCAATTTCAGCATCCAAAAAGTTTGGAACAAATATGTATTATGCAGCAAGTATTGCACTGATCATGTTACATCCAAACTTGATCACACTGATGAATACAGCACATGATGCAGGACAGACTGTGAAATTTTTGAAATATATTCCGGTAACTTATGCATCCTATTCTTATTCGGTTATCCCAATCATTTTGGCAGTATATTCTCTAAGATATGTAGAACGTTTTGTAGATAAAATCACGCCAGTTGTCACAAAGAACTTCTTAAAACCAATGTTAGTTGTTTTAATTGAAGCACCGATCGCATTGATCGTTCTTGGACCTTTAGGAGCTATTTGCGGTAATGGATTATCAACAGTAGTTTATGCAATTCATGATAAATTGGGATTTATTGCCATTGGTCTTGTGGCTGGCGTTTATCCATTCGTTGTTATGGCAGGTATGCATCATGCATTTACACCGATTAAATTAGGGATGATCGCAACAACAGGATATGAGAACTTTATCTGTATCGGAGAATTATGTTCTAATATGGCACAGGGTGCAGCCTCCCTTGCAGTTGCACTTCGAAGCAAAAACAAAGACTTTAAACAGATCGCAGGATCTTCTGCGTTTTCAGCATTATTTGCTGGTATTACAGAACCTGCACTTTATGGTGTAACACTTCGTTTAAAACGACCAATGTTAGGAGCATATATTGGTGGTGCTGTTGGTGGATTAGTCGGTGGATTTTTCCAAATGAAATGTTTTGGAATTGCAACACCAGCAATCGTAACGATTGTTCAGTATGTAGAAAAAGGAAAACCACAGACATTATTATTTGCAGCACTCACAATTTTGGTCACAGTAGTTGTTACATTTGTTGCAACACTGATTATTGGCTTTGAAGATATTGTAGATGAAGATGATGATTTAGATTTTGTAGAAGAATCTAATGCACAGTTATTAGATAATGAGATTAGCATTACAAGTCCACTTGAAGGGAAAGTGATTCCTTTAACAGAAGTGAAAGATCCAACATTTTCGCAAGAAATTTTAGGAAAAGGAGCAGCGATCATCCTGAAAAAGGAGTTGTCTATGCACCATTTGACGGAAAAGTAGATGCTGTTTTTGAAACAGGACATGCATTAGGATTAGTAAGTGAAGATGGAGTAGAACTTTTGATACATGTAGGAATCGATACAGTAAATTTAAAAGGAAAATATTTTACTCCAAAGAAAAAATCTGGAGATACAATGAAAAAAGGGGATATCTTACTAGAATTTGATATTGAGAAGATTAAAGCAGATGGATACGATGTAACAACACCGATCATTATTTCCAATACAGAACAATTTGCAAAAGTTAAAGCATGTGAAGATAAAGTAGTAACAAAGGAAAGTAAATTATTAAGTGTACAGTAGCAGAAAGGAAGCGTAACATTTATGGAAGAAATGAAAGTTACAAAATTTCCAGAAGGATTTTTGTGGGGAAGTGCTTCAGCTGCCTATCAGATTGAAGGCGGCTGGAGAGAAGATGGAAAAGGGATCACAAACTGGGATCAATTTGTAAGGATTCCAGGAAAAACATATAAAGCGACAACCGGAGATGTTGCAGTTGACCATTATCATCGCTACAAAGAAGATATCGCGTTGATGGCGGAAATGGGATTAAAAACCTATCGTTTTTCTGTTTCATGGGCAAGAATCTATCCGGAAGGAAGAGGAGAGGTCAATTCCAAAGGAATTGAGTTTTATGAAAATATTATTGATGAATGTTTAAAATATGGGATTGAACCAATGGTGACAATCTATCATTGGGATCTTCCTCAGGCATTAGTGGATCTCTATGGAGGATGGGAATCTGAGGAGATCATTGAGGATTATGTAAATTATGCTAAGACTTTATTTAAGGCATATGGAAGTAAGGTAAAATACTGGATTACATTTAATGAACAAAATATTTTTACATCACTTGGATGGCTGACAGCACAGCATCCTCCAGGAAAGTTTGACGATCAGAAAACATTTTATCAAGTGAACCATCACGTCTTTATGGCACATGCAAAGGCTGTTTTGGCATATCGCGAGATGGGCGGAACAGGAAAGATTGGTGCAAGCTTTGCTTATACACCATCTTATGCACTTGATTGTAAACCTGAAAATGTTATGTCAAAACATGATTATGATGAACTGAAGAATTTCTGGTGGATGGATGTTTATGCATATGGAAGATATCCCAAAGCAGCCATGAATTATTTAAGAAAAAAAGGATTTGCACCAGTTGTCACAAAAGACGATCAGAAAATTTTAAAGGCAGCAGCGGCAGAGATTGATTTTATGGGAGTTAATTATTATCAAAGTTGTGTATGCGAGTATAATCCGATGGATGGAGTAACACCATATGGTACAATGAATACAACAGGAGTAAAAGGTTCTGCGCAGGTACTTGGAGTCCCTGGAATTTATAAAAATCCAGGCAATCCATATTTGATGACAACAGACTGGGATTGGAGTATTGATCCAGTTGGGCTTCGCTATTGTTGTCGTGAGATCACAAGTCGTTATGATTTGCCAATCATCATTTCGGAAAACGGACTTGGAGCATTTGATAAGAAGACGGAAGATCATAAGATTCATGATGAATATCGAATTGATTATCTAAGAGAACATTTAAAAGAATTAGGAAAAGCCATCGAGGAAGGCTGTGAAGTGCTTGCATATTGTACATGGTCTTTTACGGATTTGTTAAGCTGGCTGAATGGATATCAAAAACGATATGGATTTGTGTATGTAGATCGCGAAGAAGAAGAGGGCGCTACATTAGATCGATATAAGAAAGATAGTTTTTATTGGTATCAAGATGTGATCAAACAGGATGGAGAGAATCTGTTTAAAGAATAAATAATTAGAAATTTTGGATAAAGAAAAAAAGAAGCAGCAAAAACCAGACTATAAAAAGAAAACATTCTTAAAAAACTGAATAATTTTGATATAAAAATGAAATCCTAGGATCTTTTCAGTGAAAAGACTCTGGGATTTTATATATTGTATATAAAAAATAAAACACAAAAATCGTTAAAATAAGACAAAAATAACAGCATAAATTGCATCGAAAATTATGTAAATGTGCAGTTTTTATAATGAAAAACGAGAAAAATGAAAAAAATTATGTAAAATACACAAAAAAGTTTTGCAAAATCTGAAATTTGTGGTACAATAAGTTCAATGACATATGAATGTGACATAATTAATTTTAGGAGGTATTGACATGGCAACAAAATGGGTCTACAAATTTAGTGAAGGAAATGCCGAGATGCGTAACCTTCTTGGAGGAAAAGGTGCAAACTTAGCAGAGATGACAGGACTTAATTTACCAATTCCTCAGGGATTCACAGTTACAACAGAAGCGTGCACAAACTATTATGACTGCGGTGGAAAGATCAGTGATGAAGTAGCATCACAGGTAATTGAAGCAATGAAAGACTTGGAAGAGATTCAGGGAAAGAAGTTCGGAGACCTTGAAGATCCTCTATTAGTATCAGTAAGATCAGGAGCAAGAGTATCCATGCCGGGTATGATGGATACGATCCTTAACTTAGGATTGAATGATGAAGCTGTCGAAGGATTTGCGAAGAAGACAGGCAATCCTCGTTTTGCATATGATTCTTATCGTCGTTTTATCCAGATGTTCTCAGACGTTGTAAAAGAAGTGGATAAAGCGAAATTCGAAGATGTCTTAGATGACATCAAAGCAGAGAAAGGTGTGAAGTTTGATACAGACTTAGATGCCGATGATCTGAAGGAAGTGATCAAGAGATACAAAGGTATCTATCGCAAAGCTTTGAATGAAGAATTCCCTCAGGATCCAAAGGACCAGTTATTTGAAGCAATCAAAGCGGTATTCCGCTCTTGGGACAACCCACGTGCTATCTATTATCGTCGAATGAACGACATCCCAGGAGACTGGGGAACAGCTGTTAACGTTCAGACAATGGTATTTGGTAACATGGGAGATACATCAGGAACAGGTGTGGCATTTACAAGAAACCCATCTACAGGTGAGAAACAGATCTACGGAGAATACCTGATCAATGCACAGGGTGAAGACGTAGTAGCTGGTGTTCGTACACCACAGCCAATTACTAAACTGGCAGAAGACTTACCAGATTGTTATAAACAGTTTATGGACATTGCTCATACACTGGAAGAACATTATCGTGATATGCAGGATATGGAATTTACAATTCAGGAAGGAAAACTGTACTTCTTACAGACAAGAAATGGTAAGAGAACAGCCCCAGCTGCACTCCGTATCGCCTGTGAATTAGTAGATGAAGGAAAAATCACAAAAGAAGAAGCAGTTTCAAGAATCGATGCGAAAGCATTAGATCAGTTACTGCATCCAAACTTTGACCAGGCAGCATTGAAAGCCGCTCTTCCAATCGGAGAAGCACTTCCAGCATCTCCAGGAGCTGCTGCTGGTAAAGTATATTTTGATGCTGAGATGGCGAAACTGCATCATGAAGCAGGACTGAAAGTTATCTTAGTTCGTTTAGAAACATCACCAGAAGATATCGAAGGAATGCATGCAGCAGAAGGTATCTTAACAGCTCGTGGTGGTATGACATCTCACGCAGCCGTTGTTGCACGTGGTATGGGAACAGCGTGTGTAGCAGGATGCGGAGATATCAAGTTTGCTGAAGATGGCAAATCTTTCACATTAGGTGGAAAGACAGTACAGGAAGGAGATTATATTTCCTTAGATGGATCCACAGGTAAGATTTATCTGGGTGAAATCCGTACAGTACCTGCAAGTATCAGTGGTAATTTCGATCGTATCATGACATGGGCCGATGAAATCCGTACATTACAGGTAAGAACAAATGCAGATACACCTGCCGATGCATTGAATGCAGTGAAATTCGGAGCACAGGGTATTGGACTTTGCCGTACAGAGCATATGTTCTTTGATGCAGAGAGAATTCCAAAGATTCGTCGTATGATCCTCTCTACAACAAAAGAAGCAAGAGAAATCGCATTGAATCAGTTAATTCCTTATCAGAAGAAAGACTTTAAAGATTTATATGAGGTTATGGAAGGAAGACCGGTCACAATCCGTTTCTTAGATCCACCTCTTCATGAGTTCCTTCCAAATACAATGGAAGAGATCACAGCTCTTGCCAAAGATATGGGAGTTACAGTAGAAGAGATCAATATGAGACGTGCAGCTCTTCATGAATTTAACCCTATGATGGGACATCGTGGATGCCGTCTGGCAGTTACTTATCCAGAGATTGCCAAGATGCAGACAAGAGCCGTTATGGAAGCAGCAATCGAAGTAAAACAGGAAAAAGGATATGATATCGTTCCTGAGATCATGATTCCATTAGTAGGAGAGAAGAAAGAGTTAGCATATGTTAAAGAAGTTGTTGTACAGACAGCTGAGAAAGTAAAAGCTTACTATGAATCTGACATTAAGTACAAAGTTGGTACAATGATTGAGATTCCTCGTGCAGCATTATTGGCAGACGAGATTGCTGAAGAAGCAGAATTCTTCTCTTTCGGAACAAATGACTTAACACAGATGACATTTGGATTCTCTCGTGATGATGCAGGTAAGTTCTTAGAGTCTTACTATGAGAACAAGATTTACGAATCTGATCCATTTGCTAAATTAGACCAGAAAGGTGTTGGACAGCTGATCGAGATGGCAGCTAAGAAAGGAAAAGCAACTCGTCCAGATATCCACTTAGGAATCTGTGGAGAACATGGTGGAGATCCATCATCTGTAGAATTCTGCTACAGAGCCGGATTAGACTATGTATCCTGCTCACCATTCCGTGTACCAATTGCAAGATTAGCAGCAGCTCAGGCAGTATTGAAAGACAAATAAGTCGATCATTATTCATATAATCTATAACAATTCATTCTAACGAAAAGAGATTCATCAATTATGATGAATCTCTTTTTGGATATATGTGCAAGAACAAATATAATTTATACTTTTGATACTTACATCATGTTATAATATCACTATATATTAAAAGGGAGATTGATTTATGATCGATACATTATTATTTGATTTAGACAATACATTACTGGATTTTGATAAAGCAGAAGCCAATGCAATTACAAGGGCATTAGGTGATGTAGGAATTTCTGTGACGAATGAGATGCGTGATTGCTATCATAAGATTAATCTTGCTCAATGGAAATTGTTGGAACAAGGGAAAATGACAAGAGAAGAAGTAAAAATGCGCAGATTTAAGCTTTTATTTCAAGAATTTGATATAAAAGCATCACCACAGGAAGTGGCAAAACATTATCAGGACTATTTAGGACAGGGACACTATTTTATCGAAGGAGCCGAAGAAGTTTTACAGGAATTATCAAAGAGATTTCGTATCTATCTTGTAACGAATGGAACATTGTCTGTACAAAGAGGAAGATTAAAAAGTTCAGGAATTGAGAAGTATCTGCAAGGTGTTTTTATTTCCGAGGAAATTGGATATAACAAACCAAGCATTGAATATTTTGAGAAATGTTTTTCTAAGATTCCAGATTTTAAGAAGGAGAACACAGCGATCATTGGAGACAGCTTGAGTTCTGATATTCAAGGCGGGATCAATGCAGGGATCAAGACAATCTGGTTTCACAGAGCACAAGATCTGACAGAAGATCCACAACCAAAACCCGATTATGAAATCAATAGTTTAAAATTTTATTAGAGATGTTAAAATAAAGACAGTAAAATTATTTATCTAAATTAAAATAAGGATTTTAGAACAATGAAGAAATTAAAAATAGCAGGAATCGTTCTGGTTTTGTTTATTTTGTATGTGATCATTGGAATGCTTGTACCATTTGTACATATGCAATCAGTAAGCAAAACAAATAAGTCAAAGATTCATACGGAAACGTTTTATTCAACATCAAACGAAAATGGATCAGACCGAGCAAAGATCGTCAGTGATAATCAGGAAGCACTTGATCTGCGGTTGGATATGATACGAAAAGCAAAGAAAGAGATCATTCTATCAACCTTTGATATCCGTGAAGGAAGCAGCAGTGATGATATTTTTTCAGAATTACTCAAAGCATCCAGACGAGGCGTCAAGATAAAGATTCTGGTTGATGGGCTTTATGGAACAATCCATATGACAGGAAAGGATATTTTTGCAGCAGTTGGAAGTGAGCCAAATGTTGAAATTCGTTTTTATAACACGCCAAATCTTTTGAAACCATGGACGATCAATGGATGTCTGCATGACAAATATATTGTGGCGGATCATAAGTATCTCTTAATGGGTGGCAGAAATATGTTTGATTATTTCCTTGGAACGTACAAAGGAAAAAGCAAAGGTATAGACCGGGAGATTCTGATCGTCAATCAAGGATCAAAAGATCAAGGTGCAGTCGGACAGATCAGAAGATATTTCAAAAAGTCTGGAATTTAGAAGTCTGCAAAATAAAATTCAGTACATGCTCAAAGAATAAAAAAAAGAAGGAATCAAGCGACCTCTTATCTCATGCAGAGAAAGTGAAAGTTCCAGATTATGATTATCAAAAGATTACAGTTCCAACGAAGAAAACAACACTGGTAACCAATCCGACAACAATTTATGGAAAAGAACCAGTTGTATTTGAAACGCTGAAGCAGTTGATGTTACAGGCAAAAAGCAAAGTTATCATTCATACACCATATGCAGTGTTTTCTAAAGAAATGTACGAAGGGATCGCGCAGGTGAAACAACAGGTTCCGAACACAACAATGATCTTGAATTCCATCGCATCCGGAGATAATATTTGTGCATCAGCAGATTAATCAAAAGAACCGATCAAAGATTTTAGGTACAGGAGTGTCACTGTATGAATATATGGGCAGACATTCCACACACGGAAAATCTCTGATCATTGATGATGATATCGCAGTGGTCGGTTCTTACAACTTTGATTGCAGAAGTACCTATGTGGATACAGAAACGATGCTTGTCGTACAAGGAAAAGAGATCACAAAACAGCTGGAAGAAGATTTTAGCAGATTAAAAAGAGGATCTTTGAAAGTAAACAAAGATGGAAGTTATCAAAATGATAAGAATGTAGCAGAACGCACGATGGATAGCAAAAAGCAGGGTATGATCAAGATTTTGTCTTATATCATACAGGCATTTCGTTATTTAGCGTAAACTCTCACTATAATTATAGAAGGAAAAGAAAGACATGAAAGATATTAAAATCATATTTTTTGACATTGATGGTACATTGATCGCTATGGATCAAGATACGATTTCAGAAAAAACATTAGAAGCATTAAAGCGACTACAGGAAAAAGGAGTCAAACTTTGTTTGGCAACAGGAAGAGGACCGATGCTTGTCCCACATTTTGAAGGAGTTGAGTTTAATGCATTTCTTACATACAATGGGTCTTATTGCTATGATCACAGTGGAACACTCTATAGCAATTGTATTCCATTAAAAGATATTGAAAGGATTATTAAAAATGCAGACAAAATGGGAAAGCCAGTTGCATTAGCAACGAAAGACCGTATGGCTGCAAATGGAAAAGATCAGGACTTGATCGATTACTATGCATTTGGGAATGCCGAAGTTGATGTAGCAGAAGATTTCGAAGATATAAAAAAGAAAAAGTTTATCAAGTGTTGATGGGTGCAAGAGTAGAAGAGTATCAAGAGATCTTAAAAGGTGTCCAGGGAGCTGAGATTACGGCATGGTGGGATCGAGCAGTTGACATCATACCGGTCAATGCAGGAAAAGGAGCAGGGATTGAGAAAATGTTAAAACATTATGGCATAGACAGATCTCAGGCCATGGCATTCGGGGATGGGAATAACGATATCGAAATGTTAAAAGCAGTTGGTAATGGAATTGCAATGGCAAATGCATCCGATGATCTGAAAGCAGTGGCAGATGAAATCTGTGGAGATGTTTCGGAGGATGGAATTTATCATTATTGTTTGGAGAAGCGACTGATTTGAGCAGCAGATGAGGGCGATGAATTCTGTCCTCATCGTAGCAGTGAACCACAGAAAATATGATCTGGGCGATATTGATGAAATACTGGAAAATCAAGGGTTGACGAAATTATCAAAAGGAATGGAATAACGGACTTATTACATCCTCACCTAAAATGGAGTACAGTTTATAGTAGTGTATAGCGTGTACCAAGTTATAATTATGGGGTTGAAAATAACAGTATACACAGATAATGTGGAAAAATGTGTATGACGTTTATATAGAAAATAACATTGAAAAAGAAATTCAAGAATGGGTAAATTCATTAAATTTAAAATAGAATAATAATTACATGAGTGACAGAAGATAAGAATCTGAATTCCCTGTCACTTTTATATTATTTGATAAGAAAAAAGAACTGGTTTATATCCGATAAGAATATAGACTGGTTCTTATTTTTAATATGCTATTATATACACAGGGAGTCGGGGAATGTCGAACTATAGCAAGCCGGAAAAGAAAGCATTGATATCGGTATGAAAGAGTTTTGCAAGTGCAACTAATTCAGATGCCTTAATGTTCATGCGATTTGTTTCCAGTTTGGCATAGGTACTTTTGGTGATGGAGATACCCATAAGATTTAATTTTGCAACTACTTGGTCTTGAGTCATATTGTTTTTATATCGAATTGCTTGGATATTTTTACCAATATCCATATCTGGTCTAATCTTTTGCATAATGATGAACTCCCCTTATAAAATAAAAAGTTTCGTAATACAGAAACATATATATTGATTCTAAAGAATTTAAATTTTATAATGTTTCGTAATAAGGAATTATTTTTAACAGGAAGAGGTAAAAGTATAATGGATGTGGAGATGGAAAAGAGAAAATTTTTAAATCTATGTGGCAAAAGAGATCGAGCATTATTGTCAGGTGAAAAAAGAATGACATTGGGGGATATGGAACGATTGACATATCTGACAGAATTTTTTGAACTGGAGAACTATGGAATCGCCTTATGGAAAGAATTTGGTGATGATGTAAAAGAGCCATTTGAAGCGATGATGAAAATGTTAGATGAGCCGGAGTGCATAGAAGATCGATGGCTTGATGACGAAGCAAAAGGGGAAAAGTGGTTGTTAGAATTTCAGGAACTGGCATTAACGGAAGAATACAGGGAATGGATTCGAAATTATATCGATAAAAAATATGAAGAAAGAGGATTACCATATCCGACAGGAGCAGACTTCGATTAAGAGGTCTGCTTTTTTCTGGTCTTTTGGGAGGTGATAAGAGGTGGAAGTAAGTATTTATGAATCTTGGCGGCAGCAAGAGAATCGGCTAAATCTGATTATATAAAAGGGGACAGCATTTTGTGTGAGAAGAGATTTCATCCAGATACCCATTACATGGTAGAAATAGAACTGCTGAAAAATGATAACAAGCTGGGAAAAAAGGGCAATTATATACGGAAGTTTTTGACAGAACCGGAGTATCTTCCCATTTTACAAAAGCAGGAAAAACATCTCATAAAAATAAAAAGACAGGCAATTGTTCAAAAAGGAAACTTGCGATATATCCCTCCCCCGGACAGGCTGGACCGCCGCCGGGAGAGGGATCTTTTATAACCGGCTGGGAAGGAACAGTAGTGTTCCTCTGGCGATAGTGGTATAAAAAAGCCAGATTTTCCGCAGGTTTTGGGACGCTGGAACATAGAAAAGTGTTCACGAATGGCACTTTTGCAACGATCCGTTGCAGCAGTGACAACATTTTTGACCTTACGTTAAACAGAAAAAATGAAAGGATGTGATTGCGATAATCATAGGAATTGATCATGGCTATTATGCCATTAAAACAAGACAAGTGTCTTTCCCAAGTGGAATTATTGGGTATGATTACGAGCCGTATACCATGCAGAATGTTCTGCAATATCAAGGAAAGTATTATGTCTGCGGTACGGGAAGACAGACGCTGGTAAAAAATAAAACGTCCAATGATAATTATTATCTGCTGACGTTGGCAGCCATTGCAGAAGAAATCAAGCATCGGAAAGCGGAACGAAAGACAGAGGTAATTCTGGCTGTTGGACTTCCGCTTTCAAGTTTTGGAAGAGAGAAACAGGGATTCAGGGAGTATCTGTTGCGGAAAGAGCAGCCAGTGCGATTTTTATATGAAAGTGAGTTATATGAGATAACAATAAAAGATGTGAAACTGTTCCCACAGGGATACTCTGCGCTTGCTCTGCATCCAGAGTATCTGAAGAATGAACCGTCTGTTCTGCTTGTTGATATTGGTGGCTGGACCGTTGACCTTATGAGGCTGGACAATGCTGTTCCGAATGCAGCAACGTGCAGAAGTCTGGAACTTGGAGTGATCCGATGTATTGATGAGACAGCAGAACAAGTGCGTAGAAATACCGGACTGTCTGTGACAGAAACTCAAATTGAGCGTGTGCTTCGGAGGGAATCTTGCAGTATGGCAGAGGAGGCCAGACGGATCATACAGGAAAACGGACGGAAATATATAGAAAGAATACTGTCTGCGGTGACAGAATCCGGGTTTGATCTCCGGGCAGTACCCACCGTATTTATGGGGGGAGGCTCTGCAATTTTAAAACGCCACGTGACCGCACAGGACGCGATTTGCCGCCCCGTTTTTATAGAGGACGTCCATGCCAACGCAACAGGGTATGAACGGATTGTAGAGCAGATGTGGACGAGATGACACGCCCGGTATATTCGTTCCGCCCGAACCTGAAAAATCCAGAACACCAGAGGGCATGGGAGAAATTTCAAAGTGTTCCAGAAGGGCAGAAAAGCCAGTATCTGGTTCAGGCAATTCTGGAAAAAGAGGATCGAAAATGGCTGGAAGAAGTCATTCAAAAGACGATAAAAGAAAGTGTTCAGGAATTAGGAATATGTGGCACTACGGAACAATCGACAACGAAACTATCATCGGAAGAAATACCAGATCAGATGATGGATTTTCTATCTCAAATGGAAAATTTGTAAAGGGGGTGAGGCCTATGATTGCACGATACATACATTGTTGGATCTGCTAGGGGTAAGGCATAAAATGCATCGTTATCTTTGGTGGGTATTGTGAATAGCTTTCCATGCGGCTTTGGAGTATGTTGTGTGTAGCGAAAGAGAAAGGAGAAAGGTTATGGCAGAAATGAAAAATATCTGCGGAAAGATCCCGATGGACTTACATGAGAAAGTAAGAGAAGAGATTGAACTCACAGAAAGCAGCACACAAAAATTTTTACAACAGGTCATTGAAGAACATTTCAACAGACTGGAAGGAAAAGGAGAAATAAGCATGGGAGCAGTAAGAACAGTAGCAGTACAGGTATCAGAGGAATTATTCCAGAGATTAAAAGTAGTCATCGGAAAGAAACACATGAAACAGAAAGAACTTCTTAATTCAGATTATAGAAGAAGCACTGGAAAAGGCAGAGCCGAATGGCAAAGCAAAGATCAGCCTGAAGAATCCGAACAGACAACTGGAGAATTGGGAACAGAAGAAACTCAACCGGAAGAAAGCACTGAGCCGGAAAGGGAAAGCGAACCAGATGGAGAGAGCGAACCGAAAGAGGAAAACGAATCAGAAGAGGAGAGCGAACCGAAAGAGGAAAACGAACCAGAAGGGGACAGCGAACCGGAAGAGGAAACTGAACCAGAAAGAGAAACTGATCTGGAAGAAGAAACCAAAACAGAAGAACCAACAGAATGGTAACCAATTGATACAGAATAACGAAGGGCGGTATGAGAAATCATGCCGCCTGTTTTATCAGCAAAAAGGAGGTTGATAGCCGCAACCATTCAATTTTTTGATCTCTTTAGCGGAATCGGGGGATTCGTGAAGGCTTAAGACGGGCAGGAAACTTTGTCTGTGTCGGACATTGCGAGGTGGATACTTATGCGGATAAGAACTACCGATTGCTGTTTGACACAGAAGGGGAGTGGTATTGTAGTGATGCAAGAACAATTGAACCAGAACGAATGCCAGATTTTGATTTACTCTGTGCAGGATTTCCTTGCCAGGCATTCTCTATCGCCGGAAAGCGAGAAGGATTTGCTGACGCAAGAGGAACTCTCTTTTTTGAAATTGCCCGGATTCTTGAAGCTAAAAGACCCTCGTATTTTATCCTTGAAAATGTTCCCGGTTTGTTATCGCATGACAAAGGCCGGACGTTTTGCACCATCCTCAGTACGCTTTCTGAACTGGGGTATCATGTCGAATGGAAAGTGCTTAACAGCAAGGATTTCGGAGTCCCCCAAGCAAGAAAGCGGGTGTATATTGTCGGATATCTTGATTTCCGATGTGCCGGAAAAGTATTACCTGAACCAGAAACAAATGGAGCAGCTCTTGTTCAAATCCGGGCAGGAAGTCAGGGAAAAAGAGTTTACAGTCCAAAAGGATTAAGCTGTACCCTGACATCACAGGCCGGAGGAATGGGTGGAAAGACAGGATTATATGATGTGGGTGTTCCAATTAAAGAAAATACAAAGCTCGGCTACAAACTTGCAAGAGAGGGTGACAGCATCGATTTAGGCTATGCGAATCTCAACAGCAGGAGAGGAAGAGTCGGACACCAGATCGCACATACCCTGGACAACAGTGTTCAAACAGGGGAACGCTGCACTTTGTCGATCTTTCACCTCCGCCGGTGGTAACGGAGAATGCAGAAGCCTGAATACCAGACAATGCGGTGTCCAACAATACAAAGGAAGAATGTTCTGGTGTATTAGCAGAGGATGGAGCAAGAGCAGTCTTAACACCAGCAAAAAGAGAATGTTCGTCAGAACGGCAGACGTATGAAAGAACCCGAAGAACCGATGTTTACAATTACTGCAACCGATCGTCATGGCATCTTGTATCACGGCAGAATAAGAAGGTTAGTTCCGAGGGAATGTCTGCGACTGCAGGGTTATTACGACTGGCAGATTGATAAGATCATAGACAGCACTTCTGATGCACAGCTTTATAAACAGGCTGGAAACGGAGTAACTGTCAATGTTATCGAGGCAATTGGCAGATTGTTACAAAAGGCAGACTCCGAACTCAACACACAGGAAGTGTCTGAGAAAGGAATCCATTAGGCATGATCGGTATAAAAGACCAATACTTTGGCACAGAAATCGAGATGACAGGAATTACCAGACAACGTGCTGCAGAAGTTGTTGCTGAAATGTTTGGAACAGAAGCATATTATGACGGCACGACCTACGGAATCTGGTCAGTGATAGATTTGGAAGGAAAAAAGTGGAAATTTATGTCTGATGGAAGCATTTATACACAACGGAAAGTATACGGTCGAATTGTAGACGCAGGCGGAGAATATTCAACAGAAATGGTATCTCCGAAATTATCCTATGATGAAATGGGTAAGTTACAGGAAGTAGTACGCTGTCTGCGACAGCATGGAGGTTTTGTAAATGAGTCCTGTGGTCAGCATGTTCATGTAGATGCATCGAATCATACACCGCAAAGCCTGAAAAATGCACTGACAATTATGTATGCAAAGGAAGATATCCTGTTCAAAGCATTAAAAGTGCAGGAAAGAAGAGCAAATAGTTATTGCCAGAGAGTGCGACCGGATGTATTAGAGAAAATCCGAAAAATACCAAATAGATCAATCACTATGGACCGAGTAAGAAATGTCTGGTATGGAGGTAGGGATGGAAGTCATACCCATTATGATCATACCCGTTATTATGCTCTAAATCTTCATGCTGTGTTTTCCAAGGGAACTTTGGAATGGCGCTGTTTTGAAAGCACACTACATGCAGGAAAGGTAAGAGCAAACATTACACTGGCATTAGCCATTTCCGCACAGGCAATCAATCAGAGATCTACACAGATGAAAAAGACACTGATATCAGAAAATCCGGCATTTACATTTCGTACATTTTTATTGAGACTTGGGTTAATTGGAGATGAATATAAAAATGTCCGAAAACATCTGCTGGCAAATCTGGATGGTGATCTTGCGTGGAGATATGATAAAAGCACGTATGAGTGTCTGAAGAAAAATCAAAGGACAGAAGGAGTCAGATAGAGGTGAGAAAAATAGAAGAGAGATATTATTTTGCATATGGCAGTAACATGAATCTGGAGCAGATGAAGTACAGGTGTCCGGCTGCGGAAGTTGTGGAAAATGTCCGGCTGGAAGATTATCGGCTGGCATTTCGAGGAAGGGCTCCGGGTAACGGAGTAGCAACGGTACTGCCGGAAAAAGGAAGCTGTGTCGAAGGAGTCTTATGGAAAATCACAGAAGCGTGTGAGAAGAGTCTGGATTTTTATGAAGGATTTCCAAGTTTTTATGGGAAAGAATCAATTCGTGTAAAAAATCGGGATGGTGTGGAGAAAGAAGTGTTTGTATATATGATGAACGCTCCGCACAAAGATGTTCCGGCAAAGCATCGAAATTTTATCTGGATGGAATTCTGGAAGGATGTAAGGATAACCAGATTCCAACAGATTCTGTCATGAAAGCGGTGAAGCGTACCAGACAGGAAGTGAAAAAAGAAAAAAATCGATATACAAGATAAAACGTACCGCAGAGGAAACATCTTCTGCGGTATTTAATTAAAAAAATCTATTTATAATTAGGAAGGAAAAGCACATGAAGGTTAGAAAATTAAAGACCAGAATAGCTGCTTTTGGACTGGCTGTCCTGATGGGCATCAGTACCTTGAGCAGTGTAAATGCGTTTGCGGTCGAACAGACAGGCTCGGAACAGCAGACGGAAGTACAGGCGGTAACAAGCCAGAAAGATACATCGGTTACAGCAGATGATATCACAAAAGCGGTTTCGGATGAAACATTTGCGGTGGAAACCTGTATGGAAGGAATCCATTATGATGCAGAAAAAGAAGATGTTACGCTTGTAAGTATCAAAGATGAGAATGGTGGAGAGTATCATTCTGACAAAGCAGGAACATATATTGCCACTTATATGGTCGTTCCAAAAGATAAGAGTGACAGCTATACCATCACCCGGAAAGTGACTCTGACGGATACCGAAGGACAGGCACATTCCGAAGAAAATGGTGGAGAGAAACAGAAGGCAGATACAGAATCTGAAGATGATTCGGAATCGCCTGTGCAGAACTACACAGATGTAGAAATTGAAACATCCGAAGGAGATGAATCTGCACAGGCAGTCGAAGAACTGAAAGAGGACATTGAAGAGGGAAATGTGCTGGTACTGTCTGCGGCTGAAAGAGCTACAAGCAGCGGTTCAACAGTTACATTGACAAAGGGGCGAACCATTTATTATCCAAGTTATATTGGAAATTATCTTACTTGCCTGTTCACAGTAAATGGAAAGATTGCGTATTGCCTTCAGTCCCAGAAAGCATCCCCACCGAGTGGAAGTTATGTAGCACAGGTACTGGACAGCAATAAAAATCTGCAGAAAGTCCTTTATTATGGTTATGGCGGGGCAGGAGATCTGACAGGAAGTTATCTGTCTGGAAAAACAGAAGATGAAAAGTATGTGTATACACACATTGCAGCCAGCTACGCTTATGCAGGAGAAGCCGGATTTACAGGATGTAATTATAATGACCTTGTAAATGCAGGGGTTATCGCATATATCAATTATCTGTTCGGACAGGAAGAACCGCCAAAAGGTGAACTGAGCCTTTCAAGCACAAAGCTGAATGCAGTACGGGATGGAAATATCCAGAAAACACCGAATATCACATTGTCTGGAGATCACAGAAACTATGTGACACTGAGTGTACCGGAAAATGTGACAGCACATAATCTTTCCAAAGGAACAAGTGTTACAAATGGAAAAATCCAGATTTATGGTGGAGATACATTCTATCTGTCCGCAGATTTATTACTGACAGGCAGTTATGCTTCCGGCAACTTATATGGTTCTGTCGGAAAGACATGGAGAACACTGGTGCTGACAACCGGAAATTCCAAGCAGGATATCGGTGTATTTGAAAGCGAAACAGCAGCTCCGGTAAGTTTTAGTGTACAGTGGCTGAATATGACACGCATTGAACTTATGAAGAAAGATGTCAATACACAGAATCCACTGTCAGGAGCAGTTTATGGTATTTATACTGATAAGAAGTGTGAAAACCTGCTGATGACAATGTCAGCAACCGGAAGAGATGGAAAAGCAGTCAGCGATTATTTTGATTCCGCACTGAAAACTGTGTATGTAAAAGAGATCACTGCTCCGACAGGATATAAACTGAATACAGAAGTATATAAAGTAGATGTTGCAGCCGGAAAGACATTGAATGTAACAGCAACAGATGAGAGAGTCACCGGAAAAGTAAAAATCGCAAAGATCGATAAAGAAACACTTGCATTTAAAGCGCAGGGGGACAGTGCTCTTCGTGGTGCGGTGTATGGTCTTTATGCCAAAGAGGACATCGTGCATCCGGATGGCACAACAGGAGTTCTGTATAAACAGGACAGCCTGATTGCACAGGGAGTCATCGGAGATGACGGAACACTGGAATTTTCAGAATTATACCTTGGAGAAATGTATGTAAAAGAAATCACTCCACCGGAAGGATATACACTGGATACTACAAAATATGAGGTATCAGTAACTTATGAAGGTCAGGATGTTGCGGAAGTGACAAGAGACCTTACGGTAAAAGAGCAGGTAAAGAAACAGGCATTCCAGTTAATCAAAGTCAGTGAAGATGGAGAGCAGACAGAAACAGACCTGGTTGCAGGAGCAGGATTTAAGGTATATCTGATCAGCGACCTGACACAGGTGAAAAATGGGAAACTGAAACCGTCCAATGGGGAAAGCTATACAGCAAGTGATTTCAAGAATTATGACTTCATCAAAGAGCAGGTTGCAGTTACTTATGAGAACGGAACCGCCGTACCAGTACCGGAACTGATCACTGATACCAAAGGATATGCAGTCAGCCCGGAACTGCCGTATGGAAGTTATGTTGTAGTGGAAAGCACTACCCCTGAGAATCTGAAAACTATTGATCCATTTGTTGTAAATGTGGAAAATGACAGCAGAGAACCAATGCAGTGGAGAGTATTTGATGACCGTCCGTTTGAATTTTTGTTGAAAATCGTAAAGAAGGATGCACAGACTGGAAATACGGTTTTAAAGGCCGGAGCCTCTTATAAGATTTACGATGTGACAAATAAGAAATATGTGGAACAGGTTGTTCAGTATCCGAAGAAAGAAAAGATCAGTGTATTCAAAACAAATGAGGAAGGATATCTGATCACACCGCAGGAACTGAAGTGCGCTACCTATCGAATCGAAGAAGTAAAAGCACCGGAAGGATTTGTAAGGCAGGGAAGCGAAGAGTCCTTGTATGATGGAACAACGATTATTTCACCATTAGAGCAGACTACAAAAGGAACATATAAAGAAAATCCACAGAGTGCCATTGAGATCACCGTATCCTCAAACACGGCACACCAGATCGATCCGGATACAGGAGCTGCGATCGTAGAGGTAGAACAGAAAAATGACGAACAGGTAGGAAGCCTGCTCCTGACGAAAAAGGGAGAACAGCTTACCGAAGTAACCGGAGATTCTGTTCTGGAAAAAGTAAAAGCACTGGTTTCTAAAGTAAGAAATGCCGTATCTGGAAAAGAAGAAACAGGTATTTATAAAGGCTTTAAATATGAAGAAACCAGAGTAGAAGGTGCTGAATTCGAAGTATATGCCAAAGATACCATCTATTCACCGGACGGAGCAAAGGACGAAGAAGGAAATCCAGTTGTCCGTTATGAGAAAGATGACCTAGTAGCCAAACTGACTACAGATGAAAATGGAACAGCAGTTATCAACAATCTGCCACTGGGAACGTATTATCTGAAAGAAGTTGTAGCAGGAGAGAATTTTGTCCTGAATACAGAGCAGAAAGAATTTACCCTGACAGAAGAGGATGATACACAGGCAGTTGTTTATGAAGGCGTTACCTATAAAAATGAAAGACAGAAAGTTTCCGTATCGGTAGAAAAGAAGGATTCTGTCACAGGAGAAAAGCTGGAAGGTGTTATTTTTGGACTGTATGCTGCGGAAGATATTCTTTCTAATCAGGGAGAGGTTCTCGTAGAGAAAGATACCCTGCTGGAAAAGAAAGCAACAGATACAAAGGGAACACTTACTTTCGACAGTGATCTTCCACATGGAAAATACTATGTCAAAGAGGAAGTCAGAAAAGCCGGATATCTTCCAAATGAAGAAGTATGGAATGTAGATGCAACCTATGAAAATCAGAATCTTGCAAAGATTGAACTGAACAAAGAAGTTGAGAATCAGCGACAGAAACACGTATTACCAAAACAGATGCAACAACCGGAAATGAGCTGGAAGGAGCAAAACTGCAGGTCATTGATAAAGACGGAACTGTTGTGGAAGAGTGGATTAGTACGAAGGAAGAACATGTCATTTACGGACTGCCGGAAGGAAGTTATACCTTACATGAGGAACTGGCTCCTTATGAAGATGGCTATGTGTCTGCCAGCGATGTGACGTTTGAAGTCAAAGAAGATGGAAGTGTGACAAAGGTTGAGATGAAAGACGAATATTCCAAAGTGGAAATTTCAAAAACAGACCTAACAACCGGAAAAGAACTGGAAGGGGCAAAGCTTCAGATCATCCGCAAAGATGGAACTGTTTTGGAAGAGTGGATTACGGATGGAAAGCCACATTCCGTTGCAAAGCTCCCGGTCAATGAAGAACTTACTCTGCGTGAGATCACAGCGCCGGATGGTTACGAGATTGCGGAAGATGTTACATTCACATTGAAAGATACAATGGAAGTCCAGAAAGTAGAAATGAAAGATGCCAGAACACCGGAGAAAACAACAGAAAAAACAAATGCACCAAAAACAGGTGATAACCAGAAAGTATGGCCGTTTGTTCTGCTTGCACTGGCATCTGTCGGAACAGCTACAGGAGTGACTGTATACCGCAGAAAGAAGTCAAAATGACAGACAACAAAGAAGAAACAGAAGAAAAATAAAATAAGAATTACAGGATAAACCAATCTGACAGGGCAGGAGATGTGCATAAGGCAGCTTCTGTCCTGTCTGTCTATAAGGAGAAGAATGATGAGACGTTTTTATACAGCAGAATCAGTAACAGAAGGACATCCAGACAAAGTATGCGATCAGATAGCAGATGCAATCTTAGATGAATGTCTGCGTTACGATCCATCTTCGAGAGTGGCGTGTGAAGTCCTTGCTACAAGAGGAAATGTGTTTGTAGCAGGAGAAATCACCAGCGGATATGAACCACCAGTGTTTGATGTGATCCGAAAAGTTTTAGAAGAGTGTGGATATTGTACAGATGGGATAGAAATGGATACGTTTGTACACCAGCAGAGTCCAGATATTGCGAAAGCAGTGAGTGTGTCGAAAGAATTTCGGGATAATATCGGCGCAAAATTAAGAGATAGAAGCAGGGGAGCTGGAGATCAGGGTGTTATGGTCGGATATGCGTGCGATGAGACTCCGCAGCTTATGCCAATGCCGACTGTTCTGGCACACCGGATCACACGTGAACTTTCGGCTTGCAGAAGAAGCGGATATATCAAAGATATCTTTTCTGATGGAAAAGCACAGGTAACCGTAGAATATGAAGATGGAAAGCCAGTGAGACTGGAAAGTGTTGTTGTTTCCTGCCAGCATGGTACAGAAAAGAGTCTGAAAAAGTTAGATGCCGAGATCAGAGAGAAGGTGCTTCGCCCGGCACTCAGATTATTGCCGCCGGATGAGGATACGAAGATTCTGATCAATCCGTCAGGAAAATTTGTGTGTGGAGGGTTTGATGCAGATACCGGACTGACCGGAAGAAAGCTGATGGTGGATACTTATGGCAGTATGGTTCCGCATGGTGGCGGTGCATTTTCAGGAAAAGACTGTTCGAAAGTAGACCGTTCGGCGGCTTATATGGCAAGGTATATCGCCAAAAATATAGTAGCTGCTGAGTTTGCAAGCAAGTGTCAGGTGTCTCTGGCTTATGCAATCGGAGTAGCAGAGCCGGTTATGATTGAGGTAGATACCTTTGGTACAGGAAAAGTGTGTGCAGATGATTGTCTGGCGGCAGCAATCCCACTGGTGTTTGGAGTGACACCCGTTCAGATCATGGAATCCCTTCGACTGAACCGTCCGATTTTCCGTCAGACGGCAGTTTTTGGTCATTTTGGAAGAAAGGAGTTCCCTTGGGAGCGGACGGATAAGGTTCTGGCTCTTCAGGATGCAATTCTGTAATGCCCTGGGTAACGGAAGAAGAGATTCAGGCAGCAAAAAATATGACTGCGTATGAGTATTTGCGAACACATCAGGCACAGAGACTGCAAAAGACAAGAACCAGAAATGAATGGCAGTTGACGGACCATGACAGTTTTAAAATCAATGAACTGTCCAGTAAATGGCATTGGAAATCCAGAGATATCGGTGGTGTGTCCGCACTGCGGTTCCTGATTGAAGTGGATGGGATGAAATTTACAGATGCCGTAAAACTGCTGTGCGAAGAGAGTCCGTCTTTTATTCCGACACAGTCTGTGGAAAGGGAAAAACTGCCATTTAAGCTGCCGGAGAGGTATTGTAATTGCAGACGAATCAGGCTTATTTAAACCACAGAGGAATCAGCGATGAAGTGATCACGTATTGTATTTCGCATGAAATCCTTTATGAAAGTGTCCCGTATCATAACGCTGTTTTTGTTGGGAAAGATGAATCTGGAAAAGCAAGATATGCATTCCTGCGAGGAATCTATGAAAAAAACGGGAAGGGATTCAAGATGGAGCAGACCGGGAGTGAAAAAAAGTACAGCTTTTGTATTCCACCTGAAAGAGAAACAAAGCGAGTTGCCGTATATGAAGCGTGTATTGATGCACTGGCACACATGACATTGGAAGAGGGAAAGAGGGATAAATATCGGCTTTCCTTGGGGGAATCGCTGCTCCGAAAGAAAACGCACAGATACAGAGTGAACGTTTTAAAAAGCCGCCGGACGCACTGGAAGAGTTTCTGAAGAACCATCCGGAAATCAAAGAAATTGAAATATGCACCGATAATGACTTTGCCGGGAGATGGGCGAAAGACAGATGAAAAAACATTACGAGGGAACGTATCAGATTATCTGCAATCTGCCGGAAAAAGAAGGGGCAGATTATGCAGACCTTGCGAAAGAAAAAAAGCAGGCAAATAAATGCAGGGATAGACCATTGGAAAGAAGGTGATAGAGAATGGAAGAAAAAGGAACGATGCACGTACATCTGTTGACGGAGCTGACTGGAAATCTTTATTCAGAAGAATCCGAATGGGAAGAAGATTGGTCGGAGAGTGATGAATATGGAATGCCGTTAGATGGAACAGAACTTGCCGATTATGAAGAAGTCATCCGAGAAGAACTGGAACTCTATGGGAAGATGATCTCATGCAGTATTTTGATGGAAGTGAGTCCATTCAGGGAAAGATACAAAGTGCAGTTGTTACGATAGAAAACAAAGACGGAATCCTGTACGGCTGTACCAAACTGGAATTAAATGAATTTTTAAGTCAGGAAGAACTACAGGAATTCACCGAATACATTACAGGGCAGTACAGTGACGGTTGGGGTGAAGGATTTGAGCAGAGGGATATCAAGGTAGATGGTGGAATGCTGAATGTGCATTTCTGGCATCCAGATATGGAGCAGCCGAAAATCTATGAAAAGAAAACAGAGCAGATCCCGATAAAGCCTGATAAACAACGTCCCAAGTTACAACTCCTTGGACATGATGGGAATATTTTTTCCATTATGGGCAATGCCTCAACTCTTTTGAAAAAGAATAAACAGACAGCAGAAGCAAAAGAAATGTGTAAAAGAGTATTGGAAAGTGGGGATTATTACAAAGCACTTTTGATTATCAGTGAATATGTAGA